>TARA_R110001583_G_scaffold34314_2_pt1 | contig 13144 bp, 7 predicted proteins | sample TARA_R110001583 | Tara Oceans TARA_R110001583 (sample SAMEA4398432) | marine metagenome | biome: Polar Biome; feature: [MES] marine water layer (ENVO:01000295) within the mesopelagic zone...; material: water (ENVO:00002006), including particulate matter (ENVO:01000060) such as...... | reverse complement strand
AAACTTATCTTAGCAACAGGCTCTTATCCTTTTGTTCCTCCTATTCCAGGAAAAGATCGCGAGCATTGTTTAGTGTATCGCACCATCGATGATTTAGACGCTATTCAAGCCAGTGCCAATGTCAGTAAAGTGGGTGTTGTTATTGGCGGTGGTTTACTCGGTCTTGAAGCGGCAAATGCCCTAACCCACTTAGGTTTAAAAACTCATGTAGTTGAATTTGCGTCACAATTAATGGGTGTTCAAATTGATGCGGGTGGCGGACGATTATTAAAAGATAAAATTGAAGCACTTGGTGTAGAGGTTCATACATCAAAGGCAACCAGCGTTATCGAAGACGGCGATAAATGCCGCTACAAACTGTGTTTTAGTGATCATACCGTACTAGAGACAGATCTTATTTTATTCTCAGCAGGTATTCGTCCTTATGATAACCTTGCACGATCTTTCGATTTAGCCTTAGGTGATCGCGGTGGTATTGTTATTAATAACCAATGCCAAACGTCTGATGAAAATATCTATGCTATTGGTGAATGTGCCCTTTGGAACAACTTTATCTTTGGTTTAGTTGCCCCGGGTTACAGCATGGCCAAAGTAGCCGCAAAACATATTATGGGCGCACAAGAATCATTTACTGGTGCCGATATGAGTACCAAATTAAAACTTATGGGTGTTGAAGTAGGTTCGATAGGTGATGCACATGCAAAAACACCTGGTGCGTTAACTTATACCTATGAAAACCAACCTAAAGGTATTTACAAGAAAATTGTTATCTCTAGTGACAAACGTAAAATGCTTGGCGCGGTATTAATTGGTGATACCAGTGATTATGATTCATTACTACAATACATGCTTAATGCGATAGATTTGCCTGAATCACCAGCCGCACTGATACTGCCAACGTCTGGCAAAAAGCCTTATTTAAGTACTGACGCGTTACCCGATACAGCCATTATTTGTGCATGTAACAATGTAACTAAAGCCGATATTATCAACTCAATTAGCGACGGTGCATCTACTATTGATGCCATTATAATCAGCACTAAAGCAAGTACGGGATGTGGTGGCTGTGCCGCTTTATTAAAAAATGTTGCTGACACAGAGTTTAAAACCCGTGTTGTTGACATAAAAAAAGACCTTTGTGAAAGTGTCTTCTAAAAAAATATCAAAATAAATAAATATAAATAAAACGATTAAAACAACCCATATATAGCGGGCTGTACGTAGCATCATTCTCTGTTTCACTCTCTGTATTAAAGGTAAATTTTATGAGTTATTCTCAATCGTCACATATTGTTCAATCGACTTGCGCATACTGTGGTGTAGGTTGCGGTATTGACATTACGGTTGAAAATGGCAAGCCCACGGCATTAGTTGGCACAATAGAGCACCCAGCCAATTTTGGACAACTGTGCGTTAAAGGCACTAATTTATTGGCAACAACAGATTTAACCAACCGCCTGCTTGAACCACAAATAAATAACCTAACGGTTGATTGGTCTACAGCAACAAAGCATGTAGCTGATAAATTTTCACAAATCATCAAAGATCATGGCCCTGATTCTGTTGCTTTTTATGTGTCTGGACAAATACTGACTGAAGATTATTACCTCGCTAATAAATTAATGAAAGGTTATATCGGCTCTGCCAACATTGATACCAATTCACGCCTTTGTATGTCTTCAGCAGTGGCTGCTTATAAACGTAGCTTTGGTGAGGACGTTGTTCCCTGTAGTTATGAAGATTTAGACAGTACTGAACTATTGCTCATTACCGGCTCTAATGCCGCTTGGACGCATCCAGTATTATTTCAGCGTATTGAACGGGCTAAAAAGCGTAATCCCAATATGAAAGTCGTGGTGATTGACCCACGTAAAACGGCAACCTGTCAAATCGCTGATTATTTTTTGCCAGTAAAACCAGGCACCGACGCGGCATTTTTTAACGGCCTGTTGAATTATTTAAGTCATAATGACGGATTAGATCTAGACTATATAGAACGCCATACTCAAGGTTTTGAACAGGCATCGACAGAAGCAAGCAATTGGTCAATAGCTGAAGTAGCGGCCTATTGCGATATTGATCAACAAACCATTGAAAGCGTCTATCAACTATTTGCACAAACTGAAAAGGTAATTACTTTTTACTCAATGGGCATCAACCAATCAACTTCAGGCGTTGATAAGTGCCAAAGTATCATTAATTGCCACCTAGCCACAGGAAAACTTGCCAAAGACGGCTGTGGGCCTTTTTCTATTACAGGTCAACCCAATGCCATGGGAGGCAGAGAAGTTGGCGGTTTATCTAACCAGTTAGCCTCACATATGGATATTGAAAACCCAGAACATCGTTCAACAGTACAACGCTTTTGGCAATCACCCACCATAGCCGACAAACCAGGTTACAAAGCCATTGACCTATTTGACGCCATGGATGAGGGTAAAATAAAAGCTATTTGGATAGTCGCAACTAATCCAATGGTAAGCTTGCCCGATCGTAAAAAAATAGCCCGAGCATTAAAAAAGTGTGAGTTTGTTGTGGTATCTGACTGCGCTGAAAATAACGACACCTTGGACCTTGCCGATGTAAAACTACCCGCAACACCATGGTTAGAAAAAAACGGTACCGTGACTAACTCAGAACGCAGGATTTCACGTCAAACTAATGCAATAGCACCTAATGACCAAGCAAGACATGACTGGAAAATTATCGCCGATGTCGCCAAAGCAATGGGTTTTTCAGGGTTTGATTATTTACACGTCAGTGAAGTTTTTAGAGAATTTGCGCAATTGTCAGGTTTTGAAAATAATGGGCAACGTCTATTTGATATTTCTGCCTTTTCTACGATTACCCCAACACAATATGACCGTTTAAAACCGGTACAATGGCCAGTTAACGAGACTTACCCTGAAGGTAAAAAACGGCTTTACGTAGACGGAAAATTTTCTACTCCATCAGGTAAGGCGTTGTTTTTTCCTATTACACCTAAAGAGCCAACACAAAAAACATCAACCGAGTTTCCCTTTCGATTAAATAGCGGTCGTTTAAGAGATCAATGGCATACCATGTCCCGAACAGGTAAAGCGTCGCAACTCACGGCGCATACTGATAAATGTTATCTCTATATAAATCCAGCTGATGCTTCACTATTAAGTATAGTTGATGATGAAATAGTGAATATTTCATCAAGCACTGGGCAAGTAACGGTTCATGCCAAATTAGATAAAAATCAAAGAACTAATGAATGTTTTATGCCTATTCATTGGAATAAACAATTTGCTTCCAGCGCAAACGTCAGTAATTTATATGCGAGTATTTCAGACCCAATTTCTGGGCAACCTGAAGTAAAACACGGTGCAATCGGCTTAAGTAAAACATCATTTAAACAATTTGGACAACTGCATATTAGTGATGAGTTTATTGTTCAAACCCAAATAAATAACGAATTTTGGAGCAAAGCACGAACACCTTATGGTATGAGCTTTTACTTTGCTAACACTGACGTTGAAACTGATATGCTAAATTGGTGTCAAACAACCACACAGATCTCGGGTGAATGGATGCAATTTACCCAAGAAAACACCTGTTACCTTATTTGTTTACAAGCGGGTAAATTAGTTTTTTTATGCTATAGCTCAGTAACAGATCCCACTATCGAAAGCGCATGGCTTGAACATATTTTCAGCCAAACAAGTTTACCAGATAATGATATTCAATCACTATTATCTGGCACCTCAAGTGAAGAGTTCGCTAAAGGTAAGCAAATATGTAGTTGCTTTAATGTAGGTGAAAAAGAAATCATTAGTGCTATTGAACAAGGATGTGGTTCAGTTGAGCAATTAGGGGCTACTCTACAATGTGGGACTAATTGTGGATCATGTAAATCTGAATTAGGTGTTTTACTTAATGAACATAAAGTAGGCGAAAAAAACATCATTAAAAGCTCCTTTATAGAAGAATCAGCTTTAGTTGAAAGTTAAATTTAATATAGTAATTAAAATTGAATACCTCATTTTATCGAGTGAAATTAATTCACTTATTGAGTGAATAATTATAGTTTGTCAGTATCAATACATACATTTAAAATGATCTTGTTTTGTAATCTCTCCTTGATTAAAGACAGCTTGTTTCATTTGCTTTATTTTTTAGGACATCATTTGGTGTCCTTTTTTTTTACTTGAATTTAACTCAGCTCAACACAATTCAGCGCTGCTGCAACGGGTGAAATTAATTCACTTGTTGAGTGAATAATTCTAGTTTGTCAGTGTAAATAAATACATTTAAGATGAACTTGTTTTGAAGTCTCCCCATGATTAAAAACGACTTGTTTTATTTTAGGACATCACTTGATGTCCTTTTTTTATTTCTAATTTCACCTATATCAATATTTTTTAGTACAAGCGAGCTAAAACAGTGCAAATAAAAAATTAAAACCTATATAGGTTTTAATTTTACTAATTTAAATCAATGGGTTAATTAGTGGTCTAATAATTGCTATTAAAAACATTTAAGCAATACTATTTCCATTAAAAAGTACATTACTTATGCCGATTCAAACTCCTATACGTGGTTTACGTTCATTTTGTGTTGCCTCTAAATGTTTAAGCTTTAAACATGCCGCGGCACAACTATTTTTAACACCCTCAGCGGTTAGCCACCAAATAAAACAGCTAGAAGAACAATTGGGTTTTGTCCTATTTAAGCGCGGTACACGTTCTATTGACCTCACGAGTGCGGGTAAGCAATTCTATATGTCAATACAACCAATAATTAACCAGTTAGAATCCACCATTTCGGAATTTACCCACAACCAACAAAACAAAACAATTGTAATAAGTTTACCTGAATTTTTTGCTAGCGAATTGTTTATCCCTCGTTTGAACGAATGGTCTGAAAAAAATCCAACAATTAACCTTCAACTTGAAACAGTAAAGTCGGGAACTGAACCCTCTCAGCTTGCAGATTTATCAATAGTACTTGCTAATGGTAAGCCCAACGCAAGTATTGTCCACGAACTATTTCCTGTTCGGTATGCACCTTCCTGTAATAAAAAACTGTATAAAAAACTTAAAAATTCAGGGTATGACGCATTGAAAAATACACCTTTAATTTTACATAGATCTCGTCCTTGGTCTTGGCATCAATGGGCGGATAACGTAGGTGTAGATGATTTTGAACCAAAGCAAATTATACAATTTGACAGTATGTTTGGCGTAGTTCGAGCAGCACAACAAGGGATGGGAATTGCATTAGTACCTTTACCATTAAGCAAAACATGGTTTAGTGAGCAGTTATTGGCAAAATTATTTGATGAAGAACTCAATACCAATGATCGGTACTATTTAATTCAACATGAAAATATGGAAAACAAAATAGAGTTAACCTTATTTGCTAATTGGGTTAAAGAAACCTTTATTGATTGAATCATTACATTGGGTCCTATTGAACATTTAGAAAAATAAATATTATAAAAAGAAAAAGCACCAAACTTAACGAATGGTGCTTTTATAATTAGTTTTACTAGATAGTTCTAACCAAATTCCTTAGAATTTATATTGAATACCAGCAGCTAAATAATTTTCATATTTGTACTCAGTGTTAATATCAAAAATATTTTTTAAAATATATACTGAGCACGTAATGATACAGCATCACCATCGGTGATAGATACCTCTGTACCGCTCACATCCGTAGAAATGTAGTTCATCATAAATCTTACATTAGCGTTCGCATAATAATTTACACCTAAGGTAATATTTTCAGTTTTAGTTCCTGAATTATTATCAACAACATCTAGATTACTAAAACGGGTGACTAATTCCCAAGCACCACTGGTACTGCTAGGTTTAACTTTACCAAAGGCACCGTTTTTGTATGGGCGAGAATCACCAGTTAAAAAGTAACTCCCCATTATATAATAACCTGAGTAATCAGCATCAGCACTTCCTTGACTGCCTGATACCGCAGCTTGCTGATATTCCGTTTGTAAAGACAAAGGTCCCCAAACTCCAGCTGCTTCAAAACCCACTATATTGACATTATCAGTATTGTTGGTTGTAGCACTTACCGCTGCCTTGTCATTGGCGGTATGAACTTCAGCACGTTCTTTAATTTGATATGCTTGATTGCCATAATCACGTACTGATGCCGCTAAACCAAAGTGAATCACATTACCTTGTTTATTTACTGGTGCATAAGTTAAGCGACCTGTTAATGCGTAAGACTCTTGATTTGACTCATCTTGAGACACTTCGAATAAACCACCGTTATAAGTAAAATCGCCTTTTTTGCCCGATAAAGAAACACCATAACTACGACCCGGCGCAAACGCATTAGTCATCATACTACGCTCAATTGTAGTGATATATTTTGAACTAGTTAACTCTTCTAAACCAAATGCTTCTTTATGTTTACCAACAGTGATGCTACCTACTGACAAACCGCTATATTTTAAATAAGCATCTTCAAAGTTTGCTTGATTTTTAGCATCATTAATATTGATTTGCAGTTTAGCTTCCCATACTTTGTCAAATTTACTTTTAATATAAATTCGACCACGTCTAATTTCAGAATCACTTCCTGAATCCCCATTATTCGCGACATTATTCGCGCCATCAAAGCGATCATAATCTAACATAAAGCGGCCACCGAATTGAATTGAGCTATCACCTTGAGAGATTTTCAACCCCCCATTAGACATCTTAACGTTAACATCTTCAGCCATAACAGGCGTGGCGATAACAGAACAAACCGTTAGTGCTAAAATATTTTTTGAAAACTTCATCTTTATAACCTTATTGTTAAATGATTTATTTTTACGAAGGTTTTTTCGATTAGTTAAACCCTTCAGTTTTATTATTTAACCCGCCAATAAAAAATTATTCGCGAGTGAGTAGTTGGGATATATAGTAAAAAAAAAGTATTACATAAATATGACACAATAAAAAAATATGGCATTTACTTGGATAATAGTCGTCAATTTTAGCCAGCAAGCAGCTGCTTTTCTTGTTTTGATACGCTATTATTAAAAAATAATTTATCCTTTGGTTAAAAGTAGCTAAAATCATAATAATAGTCGTATTCAATATAAGCCAAGTTTAATTACATGAAAATCACTAGTATTTCTCGTAAACTCCTTACCCGGGTTCTCTCCTTTTATTTTATATTAACGGTGAGTGTCACGGGTATTCAAATTGTTGCTGAGTATTATAATACTAAAACTCATATTAACAGCGAGCTTCTGACCTTAGAAAAAACAATAAGTGGCAGTTTAACTCGCGCCGTATGGGAACTTAACACACAACAAACTATCGATATTTCTGAAGGTTTAGTAGCCATTCCAATGGTAAAAGGCATAACCGTAACTGATGAAGCGAATAATGTCATCACTCAACTAGGTGAGGTGATCTCACCTGAAAAATTAAAACTCGATAGTGACAACACCTCAACAGGTGAAGCCCTAGGGATTAGCTCCCTTAGTGAAGGCTTATTTGGCCATTCTTTCCCATTAGTTTTTGAGTTTTCAGGTCGTACAACTTCAGTAGGACGAGTGACGTTGCTATCAAGCAATGCCGTTATTTTTAGCAGGATAGAGGTCGGTATCTATTTTCTAATTGGTAACGCCATCGTTAAAACCGCCTTTTTAGTTTTCCTATTTACCTTAGCATTTAATAAATTATTAACGACTCCTTTACAAGAGTTAACCGACCAAATTAATCAAGTAGACTTAGACGATCCTGAAGCCTATAAACTACACTCAATGAATGACGAAAAAAACGAATTAAATATTCTTGGCGACGCTTATAATAATTTAATCGATGAGTTAATTGACTTTAAAGATAAATTAGCCATTTCACAGTTAGAAAAAAACGAAGTAAAAGACCAATTGGACGAGCAAAATATTCAACTTGAACAAGAGGTTGCACGTAAGACGTCATCATTAAGTAGCACCCTGCTTAAAATGGAGGTTCAACAAAAAGAGTTACTTGAACAAAAACAAATATTGCAGGACGAAAATATCCTTCGCAGTAGAGCCGAAAAAGTCTTAATAAACACCAATAAAGAGTTAAAAAACTCAATTATCGAATTAAATAAAGCCAAAGAGCGTCTATTAGAATCTGAAAAAATGGCCTCTTTAGGTCTGCTCAGCGCTGAAGTATCTCATGAACTAAATACACCGGTAGGGGTAAGTATCACCTCCGCCAGTTATTTATTAGATTTATTAGTTCGCCTAAAACAAGATTTTAACCAACAGAAGTTATCAAAAAGAAAGATTGAAAGTTTTATTGAAAACGCTCAGCAAAGTACTGAAATACTCAACGGTAATTTAAATCGAGCTTCTGATTTAATCACCAGTTTTAAACATGTCGCAGTTGATCAAACCAGTGATAAAATTCGTCTCATTGTTGTTTCAAAATGTATCGATGAAATAATTCAATCATTACAACCTAAATTAAAGAAAACCAACCACAGTATTAACCTTCATTGTGACAAAAGCATCGAAATATATACCCATCCTGGTGCAATAGCGCAAATAATCATTAACTTAATAATCAATTCAATCATTCACGGCTTTGAAAATATCAACAGCGGTGAGATAACCATTGATATTAGCTTGCATCAGCAAACCTTACATTTAGACTATAAAGATAATGGACATGGTCTTTCGAAAGAAGGAGTAAAAAAATTATTTATCCCTTTTTACACCACTAAATCTAATCATGGCGGTACTGGGTTAGGTACGCACATTATTCATAACCTTGTGGTAGATACGCTCAACGGCTGTATTGAAGTGAAAAATGAAGATGAACGTGGCTTAAGTTATCATATTGAATTTCCCGATATGCGCTACTGATAAATAACTTAGTATCCTTTGATAAGTACCCCTTTCTATGCGGATTGAAGTTGTTCGGGTAACCACTTTTCAGGTATCATAGCTTCTTTAAAAAAAAGCTTACAAAAGCTATCAATGCCTAGGATGTAATTTATGTGGTTTAAGAACCTATACTTTTTCGCTTTCACTCGACCTTTTGAGTGGTCAGAAGAAGCATTAGAAAAACACCTTTGTGAACATCTTTTTACTCCCTGTGGCTCTACTGAAGTAGCGCATTTTGGCTGGGTAAATGCTTTAGGAAAACACGGAGATTCAACTGTTCATTGTACTAATGACAATTTCTTAATTTGTGCTCGTAAAGAAGAAAAAATATTACCTGCGTCTGTGATCAAAGATATGGTTGAAGAAAAAATCAATTTACTTGAGCTTGAGCAAGGCCGCGGCGCAACGAAAAAAGAAAAAGAGCAATTTAAGGAAGATATTACCTTTGAATTATTACCACGCGCTTTTTCACGTATTTCAGACACCCATGCTTACATAAGCCCAAAAGATAATATTATTGTCATTAATTCAAGCGCCCGTGGTAAAGCAGAAGATTTACTTGCACTGCTTAGAAAAGTGCTAGGCACATTGCCAGTCACTAGCTTAGAGCCTGATGTTGCTGCTGATGAAACCATGACCGATTGGTTAATCAAGAAAAATTTAGGGTCGAAATTTACTTTAGGAATGGAAGCTGAATTTAACGCGATGGGCGATGACGGTGCGGTTATTCGAGTGAAAAACCAAGATCTTGATAGCGATGAAATTAAATCCCATTTAGATGCCGACAAATTTATGGTTAAAGCCGCAATGGAATGGGATGAATCACTGTCTTTTATTCTTTGTGATGATTTAGCCATTAAACGCATTAAATTCTTTGATGTTATTCAAGAACAAAATGATGACATTGACAGTGACGACATCGTTGCTAAATTAGATGCTGACTTTACCTTAATGGCAGGTGAGTTAAACCGTTTTATTCATGACTTGTTAGCTGAGTTTTCATTAAAAACCACTGATTTATTAGAAAAAGATTAAACTTTTGGAGCCTAAAAAAATGTCAATTATTAACATGACTGATCTCGACCTAGCTGGACAACGTGTTCTTATACGTGAAGATTTAAATGTACCTGTACAAGAAGGTAAGATCACCTCAGATGCACGTCTACAAGCAGCCTTACCTACAATAAAACTCGCATTGGAAGCCGGTGCAAAAGTGATGGTCATGTCACATCTTGGCCGCCCAACGGAAGGTGAGTACAATACAGAGTTTTCTTTACAACCGGTGGCTGATTACCTAGCAGCAGCGCTTAACTTCCCTGTACGTCTGGTAACAGATTACTTATCTGGCGTTGAAGTAGCGACGGGTGAATTAGTTATTTTTGAAAACGTTCGTTTTAACCAAGGCGAAAAGAAAAATAATGACGCTTTATCACAACAATTAGCTGCGCTGTGCGATATTTTTGTCATGGACGCGTTTGGTACTGCTCATCGCGCCCAAGCCAGTACACATGGCGTAGCCAAATATGCACCTACCGCTTGTGCTGGTCCATTACTAGTAGGTGAGCTAGATGCCTTAGGTAAAGCACTCGACAACCCTGCCCGCCCATTGGTTGCGATTGTTGGCGGCTCGAAAGTATCGACTAAACTAACGGTATTAGAATCGTTATCAGGCATTGTGGATCAACTGATTGTTGGCGGCGGAATTGCTAACACATTCATTGCAGCGGCTGAGCATAACGTAGGTAAATCCTTATATGAAGCTGATTTGGTCACCGAAGCTCAACGCTTAACCCTTCAAGCGCAAGCTAACAATGGTGATATTCCAATCCCTAGTGATGTGATTGTTGCTAATGAATTTTCACCTACCGCTAAAGCAACACTAAAGCATGTTAGTGATGTAAGTGACGACGAAATGATTTTTGATATTGGTCCCGATTCGGCAGAGAAACTTGCCGAAATAATTAAAAATGCTGGCACTATTTTATGGAATGGTCCCGTTGGCGTATTTGAATTTGATCAATTTGGAAAGGGCACTGAAATTATTGCCAACGCAATTGCTGATAGCTCAGCTTTTTCAATTGCAGGCGGTGGTGACACCTTAGCTGCTGTTGATAAATATGGTATTAAAGATAAAGTATCCTATATTTCCACTGGTGGCGGTGCATTTTTAGAGTTTTTAGAAGGTAAAAAACTGCCTGCTGTTGAAATTTTAGAACAAAGAGCAAGTCAGCAGTAATAGGCTTCAAGTTTAAAAAATCCGAACAAGAAAAATAATTATTTCTTGTTCGGTTTTATTAACCCTTAGATCAAAATCGCGATAGCATAGTCAAAGCATTCGCTTGATGCCTTACTCAACAAAACAGCACACTAGCTATTTTTAGCACTAAAATACGCTTCGTTATCAAATTAGCCAACCAACAGGTATTAATGACATTGTTGCTCAAAAGCTCACCTTTGAAAAATAAGTTTTAGCGAAGGAATTAACGCCCATTATTGAGCTTGAAATTAACATTAATCGTCCTGAAAAATCTGCCGAACAAATATTAGTTACATCAGATTTTTTTGCTAATTAGACGCCTTATCTAGAGAGAAAAAGTCATATTAATAGTCAACTAAGCTGATTAAAATGACTTTTCATATTAATCATTTGAATTAAAAGTAATTATTAAATCAATATTATCAAATATTTATAATTAATTATAAGCATTTACAGGGAAAAAAAGTCATTGGAATCATGGCATGATAGCAAGCTTCTATCACATATTGACAGAATGGCTATTGGCAAAAAAATCAAATAGTGAATTTATCATCGTATTAGATAGTGTCATATAAAATATATTTTCCACATCGAAATAGTAAGAAGAATGGAATAGTCTTAAAGTGGAATGAACGGTGTTAATAAGTGCGGTTAACTTTCACACATAAAAACAAAATCCTAAGGTAAATACCATTTTTTCATCAGGTTTTGTTATGATTTTAATACAAAAACCTTAGATTACCGCCCTAACTTTCAAAACCACAATTTTCTGTGCCAGAAGCGATTAAACTCTGATATAATTTCGTCATCCAAGTAGAAAACTTTCATTATATAAAACAAAACGTCTAATAGACCAACCTAGGAGTAACCAATGGCTTTAATTTCAATGCGTCAAATGCTTGATCATGCTGCAGAGTTTGAATATGGAATCCCCGCATTTAATGTTAACAATTTAGAGCAAGTGCGCGCAATTATGATTGCAGCAGATAAAACTGATAGCCCTGTTATCCTTCAAGGATCGGCAGGCGCTCGTAAGTATGCTGGAGCCCCCTTTTTACGCCATTTAATTTTAGCCGCAATTGAAGAGTTCCCTCATATTCCGGTGGTAATGCATCAAGATCATGGTACTTCACCTACTATATGTCAGCGCTCTATTCAATTAGGTTTCTCATCTGTTATGATGGATGGTTCTTTAATGGACGATGGTAAAACGCCAAGTAGCTACGAATATAACGTTGAAGTGACAAAGCGCACAGTAGAAATGGCGCATGCTTGTGGCGTGTCTGTTGAAGGTGAATTAGGTTGTTTAGGCTCATTAGAAACAGGTGAAGCCGCTGAAGAAGATGGTGTTGGTGCTGTAGGTAAACTAACACTTGAGCAAATGCTAACCGATCCTGAAGAAGCGGCTGACTTTGTACAAAAAACGCAAGTAGATGCCTTAGCTATTGCCTGTGGTACTTCTCATGGTGCATATAAATTTACTCGCCCACCTACTGGTGATATTTTGGCGATTGATCGTATCAAAGCAATACATAAACGTATTCCTAATACGCATTTAGTTATGCATGGCTCATCGTCTGTTCCACAAGAATGGTTAGCTATTATTAATAAGTTTGGTGGTAATATCCCAGAAACTTATGGCGTACCTGTTGAACAAATTCAAGAAGGTATCAGAAATGGCGTTCGTAAAGTCAATATTGATACTGATTTACGATTGGCCTCAACTGGCGCAACTCGACGCTTTTTAGCACAGAATCCAAGCGAATTTGATCCTCGTAAATTTTTAGCTGAAACGACTAAAGCGATGACTGATATTTGTGTTGCTCGTTATGAAGCCTTTAATACCGCGGGTAATGCCAGTAAAATTAAACCCATTAGCCTTGATACTATGTTTGATCTTTACCAAGCGGGTAAACTAAATGCGATAATCAAGTAGTTAATAACTGTTACCAATCAAGATGTCTGTTTCAGACTACTTAAGCTATTTCGGCTAAAAGCGCTGTGAATGGCAATAG
>TARA_R110001583_G_scaffold13263_3_pt1 | contig 13144 bp, 2 predicted proteins | sample TARA_R110001583 | Tara Oceans TARA_R110001583 (sample SAMEA4398432) | marine metagenome | biome: Polar Biome; feature: [MES] marine water layer (ENVO:01000295) within the mesopelagic zone...; material: water (ENVO:00002006), including particulate matter (ENVO:01000060) such as...... | reverse complement strand
GTTAATGGCGTCGACACCAGAAGACGTTGCGGGGCGCCCGCTTATCTTGAAGTTAACGGTTTCACCTCCGAGATAACGAACCAGTCGACCCCAATCACCTTCGGCGACCAGGCGGATGGTCTCTCCAGTTCCATGCTCGACTCGCCTGACGCCAGCCATGATGGTCTTCCGCATGTGATCTGGAAAGAGGCGAAGCGGTTCGTCGAAACCGGTGCCGCGAAGAGGGTCACCCCCAAAGATGCAAGTCGCTGTGAATCGGCCCATCTTCTTACCGAGCGAGCCAGGCAAGCTGTCGGTTGGATCTCCCTCCAGCCAGTTCTTGAGTCTCTCATCAGGGGAGACCTCTGTGCTCTTGGTTCTGTGACCTTTAGACAGCAGACCGAGATCAGGTTCCTGGGCGACCTGGGCCATGAAGGCTTCCTGCTCCAGCTCATCTTGTAGCTTGGTCAGGTGTTCGCGAGTCAGGATGTATTCGCCATCATCGGTCACTTTTCCGATGCCGGCACGCTCAAACATGATCGACTTGGGAAGAGTGACCTGGCCGGTCCTGTCCAGCTCCTCTGTGATATTCTTTACTGACTTGCCCTTAATGCCTAGACGTCGTGCTTCTTCAGCCACGTAGCCCATGACTCCGATGACCCGTTCTTCGGGCGGCCCAAGAAGTTGGTTGGTGACCATCTTCTTCGCGGTAGGAAACAACTCCTTAGTGGGACCAGACTCCATGAGCAGTCGATCAAACACATCTCGCATCTCGTCGGTCATCTTGACGTCAGGGCCAGCAACGTGCTTGTAGATCTGCACCATCATGGTCTTGAGCTTTTCAAAGACCTTCTCGAGCGTTGAGACCGGTGTCTTGCCTTCCTTAATGTAGACCTCGAAGGCCTCGGCGAAGAGCTCCTCAGCACGCTCTACCTCGTCAGCTGTGCCCACGAAGCGGTTGGCTTCATGTGTCACTCCGAGTCCGTGCTCAGCCTTCAACCAGGCCGAGACAGTATCCATGTCGTCGACGTTTAGATCTCGACGGAAGACATGACCGAGCTCGTGAACCAGGGAGCTGACGTTGGGCTCCTCGAGGGCGTAGATATATGCGCGCCCATCTTCGGTGAACTCGGTCGCGGCCTTCAGCATCGCGTCCTGTTCCTGGAACATCAGGCGAGCATCTTCGGTGTACTTCGACCCGTAGATTCCCTTGGCTTGCTGTGGCTTGAAGATAACGAACGCGTCATGAACACCGGCTTCACCGATGTGCTGTCCACTCTCAGGCATCGCGCGGTACCGCGCTCCGTCGAATCCCGCGGACTCAAGGAATCTGTGGATCTTGGCGTGAAGCGCTTTTGTCGCCTCGACCGCCGCGGCCCGTTGTGCGTCCGTCATGTTAAGCCGCGTCACGTCCAACGCATGATGAAACAACTCCTCTTCGATCAACTCAGCGAACTCGTCGATGCCGGCTCGCTTCAATACCTCGACCTGCTCGTCGAACTTCGCGAGTGACTTCTCCATCTGAGACAGAGACATCAAACCGTCATCGACAAGCACCTCGAGTTCCAGCCCGAAAGCATGCATGTCTGTCCCCGACGCCTTTTCGCCTCGCAGAGCAGCTATGACGTCGCCTGGCTCCCAGCCGCCTAAGTCAGGTAGGTAGACCGGGTTCTCTAGCCGCACAAATGCGGGGATGACTCGTGCCCCTGATGCGTTGGCCGCACGCGGAAAGACAGCGGCATTTACCGCATCGTCCGGTGGCATCCACAGAAACCGACTTGCTGCGGGCAGAGTTCCGAAGTGCGCACCGAATCCTTCACTGAGGGAGTGCTCTCTGACCGCCGTGGGATCAAAGGCGTCGAAGTCTTTCTCGGCGGATGTGCCGTGGAAGACAACGAGAGGCGTCTTGCCATCTCGTGTTGTGATCGTGGATTCTCTGAACCAGGCTTTAAGCCTTGGCCCGACTACGGGATCTCTCAGGATATTATCGACCGTTCCTTGCAGAGCTTCGTGCGCCTGGAGAGATCTACGACCGAACTCGTCCCAGATTCGACTCTCCCCAGCTTGGGCTTCAGCGGCCTCAGCAAGGGCTGATTCCCCGCGCCCCTGCTGGTAGAGAGCCTCCGCCCTCTGAGCTGGAGTGATGTCGTCGGCGGCACCCAGAGGGCGTCTCGGGTCGTACTCGCGAAGAGTCTCAAACCCCTTCTGCATGATGTCTCTGTGCTCAGTATTCGCCGCCTTGAGCGCCTCGAGTCGCTTGAGAAACTCCGGGTCATCGGCAATCGTCCTGCTGTCTTCGATGAAATCGTCGATACGTGTGTTGAACTTATCGAGGGCCTTCACGATGCGGCGTTCGATAAAGACAGTCTTATCGCCCCGCAACACCATCTCACTCAGTTCACTGAGCAGTTCCCCCACGATCTTCCTGTTGCCGTACAACCCTTCTATGTCAGGTGCATCGAGCTTGTGGGCCTTCTTGTCCAGGTAGGTCAGGTGGAAGGCTTGTTGCTCACTCCATTCATGCCTGGCCAGCATCTGCTGGGCGACTGTCAGCTTGCCGGGTTGCTTGAGATCTGGCTTGGGAAGAGGGACATCAACGGGGATCTTATCGCCGTAGCCTATCTTTATATTTTCGCGGAGTATCCTGTTCTGCTCCTTCATATCGTCGAGATGTTTGAATAAAGGCCCGGCTTCGACCGGATGCAGCTCACCCGCGAGACGCTGCCTCAGGCCGTTAATCCAATCGTCGAAATACTGAAGTTCCTTGAGCACTGCGCCTTCTGCGGTAAGTGTCTTCTGCCCGTTTCGGATAGAAGTCTCCAAGAACGACAGCGCGTGACCTACCATTCCTTGGTAGTCAGTTGTCATGCTGGCGATGTCTGTATTGCCTCGCCTGTACAGAGACTTGCGGTGCTCATCGATAGCTTGTCGGTAGGGATCTAAATCTCCCTTAATCCCACTTGCTACGATACGTTTCTGCGCTTGGACGGCGGTATCTGCATGCCTCTCCGCCTCCTTGAGCACATCCTCTGAGAGCAGAAGCGCTCTGTGCAGTGCGCTCTCTTCCTCTACCGGGAGCTTCTTACCTCCGTTGACCAAGCGACCGACGAACTCGACAAGGCTGTCGTAGAGAGACCTGGGCTTCTCACCAGGCTTGAGGACCTTTGTGATTGGGATGCTTTCGAGAAACTCCCGAACACCGGGGTGTACCATCGAGTATGTGATCAACTCCTTTGCAGCCCGCTTTACGTCTCCGCCAATAACATCTGGGTTGAGAAGATGCTCTGCAATCGTAAGCTGCATCACCTCGATATCAGTCAAATCGGTGAGATCTTCGTAGTTCACGTCCCCCCTGGGGGACGCATCGCGCATCTTAGCTTCGAGGCGGTCTCTAATCTTTACGCATTCTGCTTTGACGGTCTGTGTGAAGTCAACGAGCTCGTCTACAACCTTCTGGGTCGCTGCATCTGGGGGGCGGTCGACGATCTTGCTGGTTGCTGCGTGTAGTGCTTCATGAAGAAAGACTTGGTCATTGAGGGCGGTAGCCTCTTGTCCTTTGCCTTTGAGCACAACCGATGGAGGTGTATGAGTGAACCCCCTCCCAGATGAATAATGAGCAGATCTAAACTCTTTAACTGACAGGAACCCACCGGCTTCAATACTCTCAGCAGCCAGAGTGCCTGCCTCGTCTTGGATAAAGAACAGGGTATCTTCATCGACAAGAGGCTTCAGTCTTTGCGACAGTGACCTGGTAGCTGGATGCACCCCATGACGCGAGAACCAGTCCAGTGCGTCTGTGAGTCGTGCTTCAGGAGTGATTCGAGCGTCGAACTGATGCAGCTGCTCATGCAGTACTTCAGGTGGATGACCAGGCAACTCTGGGTCTAAAGGCCTATTCTGTGTAGAGAACTCATCGCGGTAGGGTCGCGGAGGAGCATCAGGGGGAGGTGACGGCAGCTTCTCCCGCTTCGGTGCGCCACGTTCCAGTGCCGCCATATCCAGCTTCGGCAGTGGAGGAGGTGCGGCTTTGGGAGGAAGAGGCGGTGGCTCCGCGGCACCGAGTGTCTCCGGCTGGCTTATCAAACGGCCTACAAGAGAGTCGTCAACGGCTTCGATCTTCCAGACTCTTTCGGCGGGAGTCGGTGACTGCGATTTAAGATACCCGTCTCTCCCCGGTTTCAGGTCCCCTCGTGAGGTCTCCACAATATACGTCGGGCGACCTGTTTTTCGTGGGTCGGTTCGACCGAAGTTGACGTAACTATCGGCGGTTTCAATGCCCTCCCCAAAGGAGGTGCCCTCGCCTGGTACGGACCAATCTTGCCGACTCTCTATACGCCCATCTTTACCGACCGTCGCTTTATATTCGGTCTCGGTCATCCCGCGATACATTTTGTTTGGTCGGTTTAGCCGTTCCAGCCCCGGAGCGCCGGTTCCTTGACCCGCTTGTCTAAATACCACAGGTTGCCCGAGTGCTCGGGCCTTCGGCGGGCCAACATCCTGGCGGAGAAACTTAGACTTCGTCTGCTCCGTCTTGAAGACGATTATCTCGTCTACCTGGATTTTCGGATTCGATATGACTCCATCGTACCCATACTTCTTGAATATGTCGGATACGTCTGTGGCCACAGACAAGAGGCCATCTTCGCTAAAGAGATTACCAAGAGTCAGCTCGGCCCCATCATCCCAACCTGAAATGGGTTTCTGGTTATCAATAGCGCCTATGTAATACTCCTTATTGCTCCGCGCGGATTCTTCCCAGCCCCGACCAGCAGTGGTGGAAGGATCTTCTATGTCGAGCTTCCTCCCATGTTGGACCTGCCTCTCAAGGATCTCTTCCACCATATTCCGAATGTTCTTGAGTTCCTTCTCGGTGACGCTGGCCAATGGCTTGTTCAGATTAAGCGGAGATTCCAGCTTGACATAAAGATGATGGATCGGGACAGCTCCTCGGGCTCCCGGAAGCTCCCGCCCTGAAGAACCCCCCTCTGGACGCCCCCACATATCTGGATCTCGTATCAGCGTTTCTCTGAGCCCCTCCTCCATTGCCTCGCCCGTAGGAGTTCGTGCAGCTCCTCTACTGGGTCGGTATCCGCCTACATCTTCTGCCGTCCTTTTTAGATAGGACAAGTCACCCGCATACTCAGTCGCCGTCTTAATATCTCGGGTTCCGTAGATGGCCGGTCCCATAGATCTCGACTCTGCCATACCACCACGGAGGGGAGATCTTGCTTTTTCTTGTGGGCTCAGCCCAGCAAAGTCATCGCCTGCGCGTCCAACTTCAGAAGGTGCTCCGTGGAAAACCTCAAGGACAACCGGCCCATCTGGAATCTCATCTCCAGGCTTGACGACGGGGGCTCCACCGCTCCACTTTTTGAACTCAGGACTATCGACATCTCGCGGCTTGGGAGAAGTCTCAGCAGGGGCTTGACCACGAAATGTCGCCTCCCGCCGCTGAAAGAGTAGGTCTACAGGTCGACGATCTCGGGCTTCTCGAGCAAGTCGCGTAAAGTTTTGTTGAACGTCTTGTCCAGTTCGACCTCTTTCGACTCGGGGTTCCAGTCGGACCCGAAAGCTGACGCCATGATCTCCAAGGATATCTCGGAGGGACTTGAGTCCGTTTTGTCGGAGCCAGGCTTCTTCGCCTGTTCCAAGCCATCGTTTGTTGAAGAGCTCGATTGCTTCTGCTTCGGATCCTCCGGCATCTCTCACCTCTCTGAATGTCTTGTTAATGATCTGTTGAATATGACTGGTAGAGCCAAATCCGCTACCGACCAGGTCCTTCTCGAACTCCGCGATCGCCGGGTAGTCTTTCTTCCGGCCAGTTACCGCCTTCTTATCGCCCTGTCGATACAACACTCCGCGGCTCATGCCGCCCCAGTCATCAATCGTCAGAACCCAACTACCGCCAGCTCCTGTGGCGCGCATCTCTTTGAGTCCGTTGAATGCTGCGAACGAGATGTCAGCCCCGCTGAACCCACTTGTAATACGGTCACCCACAAAACCCGGATGATTGTGCGTCATCGTACCGAAACCACCGGGCTCCACATTGCTGCCGCGGATAAGCTTCATTTGATCGGCCAGACTGAAGCTGACTGACCCTACGGCTTTCTGGGTCATACGCATGACCTGACCGTCAGGTCCATAAACTACGGCAACCTCATACGGTTGCTTCCCGATGTTGTACTCGGCATCATCGAGCTTGTGCCCGATAATCACGTTGTCCACTCGCGTCGGGTAAGTGTCACCAGGCGCACGCTTCATCACGCCTTGCTTGATGAGTCCGTCAACCGCCGAGGCTGCGGCATCCATCGGGTCGCTATTGGGTGTACCGACTGCCTTGCCCGCAGCATCAGTGACGAACCAGTCACCATCCTTGGTCTGACGAAGGATATAGCCGTCTGGCAAGGCCGTCGTGGCCATACCTTCGGGGCTGTCGGGGTCGGTCAGGAAGCGCCGGATGAAGTCATCCTTGTCGCGGACTCCAGCGATGCGTGTCTGCCACCAAGAAGCCGCGCTGCGTTGGGTCTCCGTTTCCCAGGCTTTGGCCCGCGCGTCTGCGATTCTCGCTCCAAGGTAGGCATCCTCGGTAGTCCAGCCGGCCTTCTTTGCGTTTCGCATAAACAGAAGTGCTTCATCAGAGAGCTGAGGTATGCCCTTTGCCCTGTCGACGAGGTTCTTGAGCTTAGGCTTGAATGGCTTGGGCTTGAGTCCAAAGTGGGCACGGACCTGGTTTCTCAGGTGAAGCGCGGCAATGGCTCGAGACTCGTTGTTGACCTTGACGGCATCGATGGCACGATCAACGTACTGTAGATCATCAAGTCGATTCTTCGAGACGTTCTCGATGTGACCCTTCATGTTCTGCAGGGTCTGCTTCAGTTCGTCCTTGATCTTGTCGGCGTTCTTGCCGGTAAGTCCGAGATTGTCGACCTCGTCACTCATCGACTTGAGCCAGGTGACCCCGTCATCAAGCCATGCGTCACCGATGGTATTCTCGAGCTTGTTGAAGAACTTCGACTTCACGCCCTTCTTTGCACCCTTCAACAACTTGTTCAGGTTCTTGAAGTCACCATCGGCTGCGCGTCTGAGCTTGGGTGTCAGTATGTCAGAGTCACCTGCCCTGACTCTACCCTTCAAGTCTTCGAGCTCGTCCAGTAGGTCTCCTGTACCGAGCATCTCTTTCTTGGTTGACCCCGCTCCGGTAAACGTCTTCCGAGTCTTCCGATGAGACATGTGAGAGAAGATCGCATGTTCGCCGGCCCGACCAGGTAGCTGCGCGGCAAGTTCTTCTGCGCCTTCACCTACGATGTCGTCATTCTCCAGAGCTAAGCGGGAAGCAACCTCGGCATCAAGCCGGTCTAGATCTTGCGCGAGGTCGGGATTGACTTTTCTGAGATTCCCTTCAAGCCGCTCCATGCCGAGCCAGTCACCCATCGCTCGAGCTTCGGCGATCTGCTCAAGTGTCTGCGCATGAGATTTGGTGATCTTCCCTGCAGTGGCGAGGTCGCCGACACGCTTGGCGACCTTCGCTGACGCACCGAAGCCGACAGTCGCATCCGGCATACCAATCATGAATGCCGCGCCGGTACCGATCTGTAGCGTCTTTCGGAGTATCGAGGCATCTTGCGGTAGATGTTCCATGCTGGATGAGAGCGGATCTTTACGATCCATCACACCAGTCAGAAGCGCTTCTTCGAGATCTCTACTCTCAGTGTCCCAGCCCAGCGCATACTCGGCGCCACCCGTCAGTGCAGACCCGACAACATCGATCATCTCAAGACCGTGCAACAACCCGTCTGTCTGGTAGAAGATGACTTCTCTATCACCACCCCTCTTCGGATTGGTGTAGCCAATAAGCTCTACTGTAGGCGAGATCGCCTCAGCCCAACCGGCTTTGCCCGTCTGCAGGTAGTCCCAAGGAATGAAGATGGGCGCAGTCCATTGACCCACAGTCTTCCACATCGCGAGCTCGTGGACTGCCTGGTGCTTGGCTCGTCTTAGATCTCTAGCTGAAGCACCATTAGTGCCGCCCTTGTTGGCGAGGATTGCTTCCATCCTCTGCTTGATATAAGGACCCCATCCATCGGCCTGGCCGCTGTACAATCCATGAAGCTGAGATACAGCACGTCCCTCGTCAGTGTCACTTGAGGCGTAGAAGTTCAACAGTGCGATTGAATCACGAAAGCCAGCTTCGCCCGCCTTGGCTAATAGAGGCACCTTTGATGGGTCGGTTCCGGCCCAGTCTGCCGTTACGCCTTCAGGGAAGACATACTCCATGCCGCTGAGTAGGTAACCGGGCAGCTCCGTGTCTCCCCTTTCGCGTGCCTTTTGGATCTCTTCCATCAACACTTGCTGAGATCTCATCTCAGTGGCCTGCGTCTGCAGACCCTGGTAAGCCAGGACGCCTCGAGACTGCGCCTCTCGCATTGCCTGCTTGGCCGACATGCCGCCCATGATGTCAGCCTCAAGAGACTCTCGACCTACACCGGCTTCCAGGAAGCGGACGTCCAGATCTCGTGGGTCAAGCTTCAGCTTCTCGGCATGGGCATCGAATGCCTGTTGTGGCGTTACCCATACACCTTTCGGGTCCGTCTTATAATCTTCGAGGACATCTGATGGGTAATGCTCGACCCGCCGACGTACCTGCTCAAGCGATTTGAGATAGGTGTCTAAGTCCAGCGATTCTCGAACTGAGACTCCCTGGCCGGTGTACCTCTCCATCGCCTTGGCGGCATCTGCCTCGGTGACGATAGCCTCTGGTTCTTCGGGCTTCTCGTGCCGGTACCAGTCACCAGTCGGTTTTTGCCTCCACCCCATGGCTTCGGCCTCGGAGCTCCAGTAGTCTGGTGAGAATGACTCAAGTCTCTCTGCCTTCTTCTGAGCGTCCTCGAGTGTGATTCCACCGTCGACCGTCTTCTCGTCGATCCACGCTTGCTTCATCTGCTCCGGTACAGTCATCTCAACTGCAGGCGAAGCAGGTTCTACATCGTTGTCTTCAGCGTCAAACGGAGGGGCCATTACAAACCAAGTTCATAGAGGGGTGTCGGAACTTCCGAGCCGAAGACTCCGCCTTGTCGATACAGCTGAACCCGGAGTGAGTGTGCGGTCTGGGGATCTGCATCAGAGAATGTGGCCCAGTAGGTCCGAGCCCATATAGGATTGCTCTTAGCCAGCTCTATCTGCTTGGCCCGAGACCCTGGAGTGAGTATTCGTGTGAACGAATCTCCTTCAGTCGTACCCGCGCTATACCAAGAAGTAGGCTGGCCTGTGAGAAGCTCAATCTGATGCTGCATCCAGATATCGCCTGGATTGACTCCACCGCTAGTCACCCGGCTCGACATGACGTTACCGGCTCCTCCGTAGCCGTGTATCTCGCTTGCATGCTTACCTCCCCATGGCTGGTAGTGATAAGAGTAGGGCTTTATGATCCCATCCAGCTTATCCGGGTCAGTCCCGTGTGTGTACAAGGTGTAGTTCTGGTGGAGATCCCTTTGATCTTCCAAGTAGCTGGAGATCTCCCCCCTTCTTATCGCCTCTTTCTGCAAGCGTAGCCACTGGTTACCCTCGTCTGTACGAAGCCAGGTTATCGCCTGTCTTCTTGTCGTGATGCTTGAACCTCCCATCGCAGAGGCCATACTCCCGACAGCGACATTTTTGATATCTCCCATGGTCAGCTCACCCAGCTCGTTCGCTAAAGACAGCAGGGAGTTTCTGTCATACGTGCCTGATACCCCGTGAGGACGAGAAATGTGCACGGGCACTAGATCCTCGGCGGCACTGAGGATGTAAGCTCTCTCCTTTCCTATGGTCACTCTCTCCATGTCGAGAATCGCTACGTTGTATGCATTGCGGACAAGAGGCGCGTCAATGTAGATGTCGGCGATTAGATCTGACTTTGGATCATCCACGTCTTCCCTTGTCCCTTTGAACTCGTGGTGTCCGATTGAGATACCCTTGCTTACGAAATGCTTAGGCAGGATGGTTTGCTGCCCGCCTCGAGCGGGGGCTTGCTCTTGAGCGGCTCGATTCCACTCTTGCACCTTTGAGCGAGAGAGCGCCGGCTTCCTTCCAGATACCGTCTTCCCTCCCCGCTTTCTGGGTCCGCGACGCATGGTAGGAGCATAGACGTAGCTGTAACCGGGCTCTCCCGGCTCCTTCTTCTCGTACTCGGGGGGTACGTCACCTCCAACGAAGGGAAGTTTCTGTCCCGCCCAGGGATCATCCATATCGACACCCATAAGCGTCGAACCGGTCTCCACAGCGAGTCTTTGCTCGCGTGATCTGATATCAGGCAGCTTGAACCGCGGCTCTCTGAGCTCAACCGAGCCCTCTACCGCGACGGCTTTCATCTTAGCTTTGGCCCCTTTGATATTCTCATCCTGTGTTCGGATGTCTCCCTCCACGCCCTTTATGGCCGCTTTCAGAGTCGTTCTCGTGCCTCCATCTGTCGCAACCGCTAGATCTGCTTCTAAGCGTGCCTGCCTATCCATGAACTTCTGTCGCTCTTTCTTGAAGCCGTCCAGCTCTTTTCTCGCCAACTCAAGTCGACCTAACTGACCTGTGTAAACACCGGGAGTGAGGTCGGCTTCATCCCAGTCCGGTGGGAGCACGATCTCCCAGGCATCGCCGGGACCAGACTTCATATGTGGCTGCGGCTCTTCGCGAACTACGGTCTCGCCAACTGGGCCGAGTACCTCAGCTGCTATCTCGGCCTGCTCCCCCTCAGTTTTTGCGGGGGGAGGCTCAGGTAGATCTTTCAGCCCTGCTTCCCATGGAAGCTCTTCGCCAGGTAGGCCCACCATCTCTTTTTGAATCCGCTCGATTTCCGCAGGGTCCGCTTCCATAAGCCTCAAAGTGTCGTCGCTTGGATCTACGAGTTCGCCGTACTCCTCGGGATCAAAAGCACCTGTGTCTCCGGTGTCTCCATTGGGCATGACTACTCTCGCTCCCAGAACTGACCTATCTTGGACTGCATCTGCATCAACTTGTCAAGCTGATCTTCAAACCGGGTGACCCGGTCGCGAAGCGCTTGAGCCTCTTCAGACTCTGGGTCTTTCTCGAGCGACAAGGATAGGTTGCCTCGTGCCTTTTCCAGTGATTCGAGTGCGCTGTCGGTTCGCTTAATGAGTGAGCCCCATGTAGCAGCGATACGCTTGGGCTTACCCATCCCAGCTCTCGACTTTGAACGGAAACGGCCCATCACACCAGGTCGAGCTCCGGTAGCAATCGCCGCCTTCACTATCGTCGAGGCCGTCTTCTCGGTCGATGAAGGAGGTACATCCGGGTCAGGTTCGCTAGGCGTCTCGGGTGTCTCCTTGTACTCTTCCTCAATCGGCTCGGGCTCGGGCCTTTGGGGAAGAGGCTCCATTGGCGATTCCGATTCAGGGGTGATCGGCGCCGGCTCAGATTCTTTCAGTTCCTCCGGCTCTTGCGTCTCTATCGGTTCCTCCGGCTCAGACATGGGAGAAGGCTCGGAGGTGATCCCATGAACTCGTTGTGCTCTAGCCATAGGACACCGCCTCTTGTTCTTCTTCAGGTTTCGAGGGTATCTGCCCGCCAAGAGCCTGGCTCAACATACTTCTTTGCTGGCTCTCTCTTCCTGGATCGGGCAAGCCACGCTCGCCTGGTGCAATAGCTGCAGCCATGGCTGTCGGGGTGGGGCTCTCTATCTTCTTCTTGCCGCCCATTGCTGTAGCCAGCCAGCTCTCTCGAGGCTCGTCTCGCTCCGGTAGCCGCATGGCTTCCGGCTCCTCGTCAGGTTCGTCGAAGATGTCCAGATCAAGTTTCCCGGCTGCCTTAGCCTTGTACGCCTCCTTGGCCTCTTCGGTCCACGGCACATCCAGGCCCATCTCGGGGAGTTCCTGCTCACCAAGTGCTTTGATCGCCTCGATACGATTCGGCTTGGTCTGTGGCACGAACGGGCCGTCGCCTCCTTCTTGGTAGTAGAACTGATCTGTCTCACGATCGTATGCGTATCGATGTGGTTCGCCTTCTTTGACCCACTGTTCCGCACCGCCGCGTGAAAGATCTCCAGGGTCGACGGCTTCCGGTTCCGGTTCAGCTTCTGGTTCAGCCGATACCTCGCCGAACTGGTCAGCTGCTGCTGCCTCGGCGGCTACTTCTTCGGGGCTCATTCCTTTTATAGGAGTCGGCAGTTCAACATCGTCTGCCTTCGGCTTCTCGACAGGTGTGCCTGCAGCTTCGAGATCTCTCTCTGCCTTATCCCTTCGCTGTCTCAGAAGCTGGATATCGGCATTGAGGGCACGCCACTCGTTGGAGCCCTTCTCAAGACCACCTTGTATCTCGCGCATCTCTTGCTCACGGTGTTCCGAGTACCGATAGCGTTCTGCAGCAGGAAGGCGGTTGAAGTATTCTACCTGATGTCCCTGGACAATCTGTCCACGTTCCTCCGGCGTCAACGTCTTCATTCGTTCAGCGACACCAGGATCGATATTGAGCCCCGTGGAGTCGGGTGGAATCTCACCGGTCTGGATGAAGGTGTCTAACGCTGCTCGGTTCGCCAAGATCTCCGGGTAGGCTTCATGCTCTGAAAGAAGCAAGATCGACTCTTCGGTAGTGGCCTCTTCGAGCCGCGCTCTATCTTCTGGGTCTCTTGGGTCTAGATGATCCAGGCCTGCAGCCTTGCGCCCCACATCAACATCCGACGCGGCTGCACGAACAGCTTCGGACTCAGCGATAATCGACGTGTTTGTAAGAAGCCCGATCTGCGTTATCATCTGCTGCCGCTGAGCTTCTTCTGTGGCTTCCTCGACTTGCCCTGTCACCCTCTCGGTTGGCTCGGTGAGATCTACCGGAGGCGCACCAGACGGAATCGCAGTCTCTACTTCTCGCGCAGCCTCTGCTTCTGCGGGTGTGGGTACCGCACCGAGTAGCACACGTTGCTGAGTCTTGGCGCTCTCCTTCAACTGCCTGAGCACTCTCTTGTTCATGCCCGCGGCCTCAAGCGCCTGGTACACCGAATCGTTCAGGGTTTCATCCACCGAAGCGGGATCATCAGGGTCTCCGCCCAATGCCGAGACCAGGTACCGGGCACGCTGGTCCGGCTCCATCCCCTTCACTGCTTCGACCAGAGCTGTGACTTGCTTGTCACCAAGCTGAGCGCGCCTGGTGTTCAACAGGTCCGTCACGCGAGCCGCGGTAGCTGCTG
>TARA_R110001583_G_scaffold43208_1_pt1 | contig 13161 bp, 9 predicted proteins | sample TARA_R110001583 | Tara Oceans TARA_R110001583 (sample SAMEA4398432) | marine metagenome | biome: Polar Biome; feature: [MES] marine water layer (ENVO:01000295) within the mesopelagic zone...; material: water (ENVO:00002006), including particulate matter (ENVO:01000060) such as...... | reverse complement strand
GTAGATCACTTCTGTCAGGTTTATACTTTTAAAGTCCTGAATTTAGACTTTTTATAGGTCGTTTCTTACTTTTTGACCTCAACAGTTTGTGGCACCAATTTAGGATTGTAGTTCAATTTTCCTTCAGATTGAGCAACGATTGCAGCGACGGTTGTATCACCTGTTACATTCACAACGGTTCGCAACATATCCAGTGGTCTATCTATACCTAATATCAATGCAAGCCCTTCAACAGGTATACCTACCGAAGAGAGAACAATGATCAACATCACGATACTTCCACCTGGTATTCCTGGTGTTCCTATAGAAGCCAAAGTGGCAGTCATCACAATCAATAGTTGGTCGTAAATATCTAAAGGCACTCCAAAAACTTGCGCGATAAACACTGCTGCTATGGCTTGATAACAACTTGTTCCATCCATATTAATGGTTACCCCTACAGGTAAAACAAAGCTTGCTACTTCGTTGGCAACGCCTAAATGGTTCTCAGCTCTATCAAGCGTAACAGGAAGAGTCGCTGCTGAAGAAGAGGTTGAGAAAGCGAGTAATTGAGCTGGACTAATTTTTCTATAAAAGTCGCGGTAAGAGATAGGTGTAAACAAATGTAAAAAAAGAGGATAAATGATAAAGATCATTACCAATAAACCTAGAATCACTGTTACAGCATATAAACCTAATGCTGCGAATAAATCAATATCTCCCGAGAAATCGACAATCAAACCTGCTATAAGTGCAAACACACCATAAGGCGCAAAAGCCATAATCAAATCAATCACTTTAAGAATAATAGCATCTATCCCATCGAAAAAATCTTTAACCACAGCGACTTGCTTCTTTTCTAATAAGACCATAGCAATGCCAAAAAGAATAGCAAAGAAGATTATCTGTAACATCTTAGTATTATCACTTGCTGCTTTGAAGAAGTTGGAGGGAACCATATCAACAAAAAATTGAAGCGGCGATTCGTCTTTAACTTTAGCTGCCTGATCCTTTTTTAAATCAACTGTACTATGGAATTTTTCTTGAAGTTCAATTTTTTTCTCCTCAGGGAATGTATTCCCAGGCTGAATGGTGTTGACCAAGATCAATCCCGAACTCACAGCAATTACAGTTGAGAGCACATAAAGAGAGATCGTTTTAAAACCAATTCGAGAAAGCTTAGATATATTTGAGAGGCTAGAGATACCTTTAACCAATGAGACAAAAATCAAGGGCACAGCAATCAATTTAAGAAGATTAAGAAAGATGGCTCCCCAAGGTTTTATCCAATTCATAGTAAACTCATCCCAACCAAGCTTAACTGCCAAAAGACCAGCAATTGCGCCAAGTCCCATGCCAATTAAAATCTTTACATATAGCGGCATTTTCTTCTTCGTCATATCCTACTTTTTTTAAATAAAGTCTAAATATACAATAAATTGCTAGTTCAGATTAGTGGCAATTGATTTTGGGACAAAAGGAAACCCGAAAGTCATAGACTTCCGGGTTATATCTTTACAGAGTAAAAACTCTATTCTTTTTCTTAAGAATTAGCAAGAACATCCGCCGCCACATCCACCAGGAGCACATCCGTTAGCTTCAGCTTTAATAGCATCCATTTCTTCTGAAGTCGCTTCACGAACCTCGATAACTTCACCTTTGAAGAACAAATCGTCACCAGCTAATGGGTGATTAAAGTCCATCTTGATTGTAGCTTCACCAAGTTCAAGAACGATACCGTTCATACGACGTCCTGAGCTATCTTGCATAGGTACAACATTACCTTCTTTGATCATTTCAGAATCAAACTCACCGTTTACTTCAAAAATGTTCTTTGGCAATTCGATAACAGCCTCTTCTGAAGCAAGACCATAAGCCTCTTCAGTAGCTAATTTGAAATCGAAACCAGCACCTACAGATAATCCCATTAGGTTAGCTTCAAATTTCTCTAACATTTGTCCTGCACCACAATGGAAAACTAGTGGAGTTTCAGCAGCTGCTTTTTCAACGATCTCACCTTCAAGCTCAGTTCTTAGCTCATATATAACTGATACAACCTTATCTTTAGCAATAGTCATAACTTAAATCTTTTAATAATTGATAAATTTTGCACAAAGAAAAGCTTTTTATTTGGCATCACAAATAAAAAAAAGAGTTTTTGGTCTATTATTAAGGCTTTATTAACACTTAATCCAGATGTCGTGCCTGAAATATATTAATTAATAATAGTCTTGCCTAATTGTTTAAAACTAAATCCCAGTTTCCCATTTGGGTTATTTCAAAATCAAACCTAACCTCGTAAGATGTTTCCTGTAACTTGTTATCCGTTGTGTAACGAAGACTGCATTTAAATGGAACCACAAAATTTTCAAAACAAATACAGTTATCTTTCGTTACTTCTATCCCACTATCTCCATCAACTATTAAACTTGTAATAGAAGTATTGGTTCCGCCATTCTGCTTAAAATGTATCGTGATTAATTCACCTTCTCCTATTCTTCTGAAAAGATAACGATCAACGCTTGATTTATAGGTAACCATAGGCAAAATCGTCCTCTTACCTATATACTTATCTTTTTTCCATATTCCCGCATAAATTGTATCTCGATTTTCAAACTTAGTATGATATTCGCCTTCGCCATTGCGTTGTCCTTTGTACCAATTACCAATATAAAAATCACCATTATTCCATGTATAAGTTCCTTTCCCCTGAGGGTAACCTTTTTTAAAGTTTCCTATATAAGAGTCAATCCCTTGAGCTTCACCTTCACCATGGGCCAAACCTTTTTTAGTTTCCCCTTGATAGATTTTAGCTAAATTTGGTTGTAAAACTTTAGCCTTTTCTTGTGCAACTGCACTAGTAAAACCAATTAAAACAAATAGTACGGATAACAAGATTTTCATTTTTTCCATCTCAAGTGTGTTAGTTAGGTATCAGTAGATTAGATTTACAAACATATTAAATATTTTATGTATACTAGCAAATCTCATACCAAAATGACAATTTAGATTTAATCTTCTGTAGAATAAGTTCATATAACTTTATGACTTTAATTTCATTTGTATCGTCCGAAGCCAATTCCTTCAAATATTTTACCAAAAACCCATTGATATAAAACCAGATATACAAATAGGGGCAGCATTTTTTATCAGTTTTTTAGCAATTCAACAAGTCTAGTATAAACCAAGAAAGGTTCTCCTCCTCTAAATCAAACACATTTGAACTTAAAATGCTTATTCGCAAGATCCAATAGTTCCATTTCCTCCCTCTCCTCATTTTTTTTTACACTATTTGAAATCCTTTTGAGTAAAAACAAAATGAAAGAGCAATCTTTGCAAAATAATTAACGAAGCAAAATCAATTGCTACAGTACAGCAATCCGAGCCAATCACCCTTGCTTCTTTTAAGAGACAAAACATGCGAACAGGGTGCTTATATTTATATATATGGAAGAGATTCAGAAGAAAAATAAAAAACCATCGAGTAAATACCAACCCAAAGGATTAACTATTCTTTACGAAGATCAGGATATTATTGTCGTAAATAAGGTTAGTGGACTTTTGACCATGGCTAGTGCCCGTGAAAGAGAAAAAACAGCCTATTTCATATTGACTCAGTACGTGAAAAAAGGAAGTGCTAAATCTAAAAACAGAGTCTTTATTGTACATCGTTTAGATAAAGACACATCTGGCGTCCTGGTTTTTGCAAAGACTGAGAAAGCAAAATTTTTCCTTCAGGATGAATGGCAAAGCTTTAGCAAAAAATATGTAGCAGTAGTAGAAGGTAAAATGCGCGAGAAAGAAGGCATTATAACTTCCTATTTGGCAGAGAATAGTATTCATCGCGTATTCTCGGTTAGAAATTCTGAAAAGGGTAAGTTTGCAAAAACCGGCTATAAGGTTATTAAAGAATCTGAACGATTCAGTTTAATTGATATTCATTTGTATACCGGTCGAAAAAACCAGATTCGTGTGCATTTTTATGAGCACGGTTGTCCTGTAGCTGGAGACAAGGTTTATGGCGAAAAGAGCGTAGGAATCAAACGCCTCGCCCTTCATTCAGCAAAATTAAGCATAAGACATCCTCATACGAATAAAGAAATGACCTTTGAAGCGAATACGCCTACCTATTTCAAACAACTAATTAAATAAACGAATATCAACACATAGGCCTTCATCCTAAATGCGGAGACGAACCAGAATAGTCATCAAGTAAGGTGTTTAAACTGCTATATTTTAAATTTAGTTAACTCACCAATATTGAATGTTGAGAAGTGATCCTTCATTAACTTCAAAGTCATATTCCCTGGGCATATTTAAAATAAGGTTAGACTCAAATAAATGAGAGCTTCCTTATTGAATTTAAGACAACCTAACGTTCAACCCTTCGTTACTTTGTGAGACCTCCACAGGTTCTATTTGTGGCTCGTTTACCGTAACTACTATGATATCTGCTGACTTCTTGCCATAACCAACTCGTGGTTGACAAGATCTCCCCTGACAAGAGCATTTTCCTTCCCTCAACTCTTGATTGCTCAATTTCTTGAACGATTTGCAATTTAAAAGACATACTGTAGTCTTTTTGAGTTCGCTTAACGTACTCACCTTTAACCTCTTTATCCATAACATGACTTTGAGTGTAAGGCTATTCTAGGGCTAGACAAAATCATAAAAAAAGAGAATCCCGAAAGATTCTCTTTTATATATTCTGGATGCCTTTAATTTTAAGCACAAAAATATTTTGTTTTAAACTTAAAGACCACGTTCACTAAAGCAATCATCACCAGAACTTCAACCAATGATTCAATTACAGCCGCAAAAGCTTCTCCTCAGTTCATACCAAAAATAGCAATTGCCACCGCAATAGCTAATTCAAAATTATTGCTATCAACGCATTGGCATTTAATTTGCCTGATGCCTCAGTTCCTACTGAACAAATGGTAATGTTGGCATATAAAGACTGTAAAAATCCATTTGACTACAGCAGTTATTACCAGTACCTAAGATTAAAACTTTCGTATTTTAATTGTTAAATATTTTATTTGTTAATTCATTAATTGTATTAATACCTATAATTTCATTGGCCTGCATTTCAACACGGAAAAGGGGCTTGTTTTGAAATAGATCCTTGGCTTTATTCAGATAATTTTGTTGCAATTCCCAACGCTGCAATGCAAATGAATTGTTGTTACAATCCTCTGAATTAAAAATATGGTTGAGTAAAATACCCTGAACTGGAATACCAACTCTTTCCAAATCCTTCATAGCACGGAATCCTTCATTTAACGGGGTGAACTCTGGATAGGCAATTAGCAGGAAGGTGGTTTCCTCCGGATCTTTGAGTCTTTGAATTAGATTTTCAATTGAAGATTTGCCCTGCGTATCCATACTGCTATTAACACCATAAGTGTCTTTCTCTATTTTCTGATCGAGTTGTTTTTTATAATCAAATGGTAATTCTAAAAGGCGTAATGTATGACCGGTTGGTGCGGTATCCAAAACGAAATAATCCCATTCTTCTTGATTTAAAATGGAAGCGAATTTCTCAAAAATTGCTATCTCCTCGGTACATGGTGACTCTAGCTCTTCCTCTAAGGAGGCCAATACGTCGATGCTGTAATCATTCGTTCTAGCATCATCCATGATTTTTTTACGGTATTCTTCCACGGCTTCCTTTTGATCGACATTCACCGCCCATAAATTATTGCTTATCTCAGCTGGAATATGATTGACCTGGCAATCCAAAACCTGACCGATATGTGCTGCGGGATCAGTCGTAAAGAGTAACGTTTTTCCTTTTTTGGATAAATGCATGGCAATAGAACAAGCAGCAACTGTTTTTCCAACCCCACCTTTACCGGTAAGAACCGTAACTCTCTTGTGGTTTTTTATGTGTAATAAATCATTTAATACATTAGGCGACGAAAAGTCCTCAAATACGCCTTGATATGCAAATTCCTTTTGAACGACAGCATCATGATGCTCAAAAGTAATCCTCCCCAAAAGTTTAATGTTTTCTATTCCCTTTATCTCGGAAGCTTGCAAGGGAACTTCAGAAATATTTACAAAATCCTCCTCTTTTAGTCTATGGATGTAGGCACTTTGATTGTCGGCAATCACCTTAAATTTACCACTACTTACCACATCCTTAGGATATACTCCGTTAATAATCAGATGAAAATTATGAATTCCTGTTCTGCTAAGCTCTGCTTTTGCCCGAAGCGTTTCGTAAACGGATGTTTTTTCAGGACGACACACCAAACAAACCTGTGTTTTTTCTGCATCCTGCATCACTTCAACTGCGTGAGCATATTTCTGCTTGGAGTTTTCAATTTGTGAAACCGGTCCAATACAAGTTTGACCACTTCCTTCCGAACTTTTCTGAATATATTTGTCCCATTCGTTGGGCAAAGTCATCAAACGAAGCGTGTGTCCTGTTGGTGCCGTATCAAATATAATTAGCTCATAGGTTTCATCACTCAAGAAATCTGTAAATTTATCGAAGGTAGCAATCTCAACTGTGCAGCCTCCATTAAATTCTTCTTTGAGCTGTTCCAGAGCCAAATCATCCAATATAGCAGCAAGAGGCTCCAGCATTCTTTTTTTGTAGGCATCTGTAATGGCATCTGAATTCATTTGAATCAGCGATAAATGCTCGCTTACAAAAACCGGTTCTATACCGACTTTAACATCAAAAATATCACCCAGATTACCTGCAGGATCGGTGGAAACCAAAAGTGTTTTTTTTCCTTTGCTTGATTGATATAGTGCTGTCGTTGCAGCCATGGTTGTTTTACCGACTCCACCCTTACCAGAGAAAAATATATATTGTGGCATTCTATTGTTATTATCAGATTTAGAGTACGCCTAAAGGCATGCTGCTATATTATTTGATTAATGTGGAGGGTATTATTCCTTAAACAAACCCACAATATTGATTTCCTTGTCTAATCCTTTCAAAGCTGGAATATATTGCTCCAGTTCCTCTAAATTCGGATATTTTCCTGCCATAATGATTTTCTTATCGAGCAGAATCAAAGGCAATTGATCTAAGCCTTCGTTTTGGATAAAATCACTTACAATTTTGTTTTGAACAAAAACCATAGGTACCTGATTAATGGCATAGCGTTTCACATCAAAACCTACCTTTTTCACCAAATGGAGTGTGTGTTGTAAATCTAACAAAGCCTTATCTGGAGCTGGACCACAAACACCGCTTTCACAGCATAATGTCGGTTCAAAAATTTCTAATATCATATCTTAATTTTTCTGTGTAACAATCTAATCGCAACAATAATCTTCTACATCTAATTCATCTAGAAATAATTGAAGTGCACTCTTTAATAATGCCACTCCTTCCTGATTTAGACAATATTTGGTTTTAACCCCTTCTGTGTGCCCTTGAATCAAGCCCATTTGCTTCAACTCTTTAATGTGTTGATTCACGGTGGTTCTGCCAAGCGGTAATTCGTCTGAAATATCGCCGGTAATACATGATTTTGATCTTGCCAGAAATTGCAAAATTTGCAAACGTGCAGGATGTGCCAATGCCTTAAAATACTTAGCATTTACGCTTAGTTCTTCTTTAAATAATTCTGATTTTGCTTGTGCCATTGCCGTTTCGTTTGACGCAAATATACGTCAAATATTTTAATGACGTATTATTACGTCCAGCTTAATGTTATTAATTATTAAAAGTTGGATTTATTATCCTATTTGTGGAGTTCTAAGGCATTGTCACCCCTAAGATATTAAGCAAAAGTCAGGCTTATACATGGAATCGTTCACGAATGGGAGGATGGGCTCCGGCGAAGCCCACTCGAATACCTTAATGTAGAATTATTTTATGAGTCATTGCTCAGAGTCCGATTCTGATAACGACTATTACTTTGGCTCGTTTGAAGAAAAAGGCTACGAATAGATGCTTGACATTTACAAACAAATCACGCCTATAAGACGTGATTCACTATTCCCATAACTTAATGAACCGCCGTATACGAGACCTCACGTACAGTAGTGTGAGAGGTTCTCCGCTAGGCTACTCGATTGGCATTTCGTTATTTCTTATTTTGTTCTCATACTATTATCCAATTATATTTCAGAATTAGCATCCAATTTAAGGTTTGTGTAATTTTCAGTGACTTTATAATTATAATCCGGATAATCATATATAGGAATCCGTTGTTCTGTTTCACCAATTGAATAACCCCAGATGCTTTCATAATCTATTATATCTTCCCCAATGTCTTCAAGCTGGCGGAGATATTCACCAACAGATTTGGATTCAATAATAATCACTTTGTCCATTTTTTTCATCAAAGGACTATGGTCCCTGGTGTGATCCAGTTCAAACTCTAGAATCCTTCGCCCATAACGGGTAATACCGATGGTGCGAAATGTAAGACTTTTCCCAACTCCTGGTAAATTAAGCACATTTCTGTCGGTGCCTAAAAATGGCAAACCACTTTTTTTCATCAATTCTGCCATATCTTCTACAATTGAACCAGCATTGTTTGGAAAATCTTTAATAATTGAATAATACTTTTCAGGAATTTCACCTATCACCTTTTCTTCCATCTGTTCCTGAACTGCTCTTTCGTTGGTAGCAAAATTGAAATTATTCTCCATATACCCTTTTACACTAAAAGTATAATAATTGATAATCCCTATTTCGTTTAATACTTTCCGAAGCTTTGCGGCATGGCCTCTTCTCGAAGCCGCAGTAATAAATACATGCTGGTTGGTTATGGTCCATCCGGCTGTATTTAGAAGTTTAATCGCATCACGTGCTTCAGGTGTTACTTCCATAGGAGACTCAAAATGGGTTTGTATAAAAAATTGTTTTATTCCAATTTTGGCTGCTTTCTTTTTAAAGTCCCCCAATATTTTTACGAGTTCAGGCGTAATCCTTTGTGGTAGATATACCGGTAAACGGCTACCCAGTCTGACCCGTAAGAAATGTGCATATTTTTCACCGATGGGTCTTTTCTTATTTGCCTCCACTTTATTTGCAGCCATCTTGTAAACTTTGTCCAGAATTTTTTCAAGAGACTTATCAGAACTCATCAAAGCATCACCACCTGTGATTAAAATATCGCGTAATTGAGAATCCTTTTCAAAATAATCTAACAAGGTATCCAGCTTTTCGTCCCAGCTTTGCTTGGGTTTTAATTTATCCAAATTAAAATTCAGGTTTCCTCTCTGGAAATCAAACATTCGTTGACATGATGCACACAAACCACCGCATGCCCGACCCATGGTATCAGGGATTAAAATTGCCACTTCGGGGTAACGCCTGTGAATATTATGCTCGTTTGGTAAATACCAACCAGCTGCATTGGGCTCTCCGGGTTTTACTATATCTTCTTTTTCCCAAGCTACTATATTTCCGTATTCATTTATCAATTGCTGGCTGTAAATTACGTAATACCTAATAGCCAAGTCAGCACCAACAGCAAAATAGGGTACCCTCACATGCAATAAGGAAAGATAATAAGGATTTACAAAAAAGGGAATTCCTTTTGCCTCTGCTTCATACAAAACCTTCATTGTATCCGGATCGAGGGAGTTGTCGAGCAATTCATTTAATAAGTCAGGCGACCGTACAGCAAAGCGTAAATGAAATAATCGATCATCCCACCATTCAAGAGCTTTCAGATATTTTTGCTCTTGTGACATTTCTTTGAAGAAACAGAATTTAGTATCACTTATTTCTCCTCTATCAATTTTACTGATGATGATCTTTAGAATCCGTTCCCGGTTTTCTTCTCTCAGTTTAATAATCCTTGGGTCAAGGCCAGAACACCATCTATCCATCCATTCTTCAACTTTTTCCTGCGATGGGATATTCCTTTTATATTCACCGGTGAATTGTCTGAAAAGCATTAACATATCCTTAAAAAAATATGGCTTTGCTCCTCCGGTACCATGTGTTACTGCAAGCCAGATAAGTTGAATAGGATTGCTTATGGCCTTCTCTCCTCGAAGGTTCTGATCATCAAATTTCCGGCCTGCATTGTCAATATAATCCAAAATACGGATCGCAGCAAAATCCTTCCAGGTCAGTTTCTCAAATGCTATCCTTCCATGGGTTTCCCTTTTATAAAAATTATGTGCATCTTGATTTTTTTTAATTTTATCCAGCACCCAGTTTCTCACACCAATCAATGCCTCAGTTTCATTTCTGGCATTTCGCATAATTTCTTCAAGCGTGGGGTTTTCTTTGAGCAATTGCCTAAGGAGCATATGTGATTTTACGGTGATTGCAATGCGGTCGAGTTCGCGGGTTATTGTAGCCATAACTTAAATATTACAAGTTAAACAGTAGTATAAAGATAAAGCATTTCTAGGTTTTTCTGGGAAGAATTCTGGAATCACTAATACTAGAAATTCATTTCTTTTCTCTCCTAATTCTTTTGTTTTTCTGTTGCAGAAAGATGTCAACTGTCTTGTCTTTGTAATGAATGCCAACATATATAACATCAATATTGATGTTATTTCTTATATGCCCTGCGTTTTATTGTTGCCCCTAATTTGGTATAACAACAATAAAAATTTAAGGTCATTAAAAATAAATTCCCTCTAAACCTCTCACAGAGCCATACGTGCGAGAGGCGTTTACTGAGCTTGTCGTAGTATTCTCCGCTAGGTTATTAGCCTAGCGGCAGCCTACTCATATGTTTACAGAAGAATGTATTTGTAGTCAAGATGGATAAAACCTTTATAAAAACACATTGAAAAAAGTATCCTAATGTATGAAGATGAATGAGGATACTTCTATAAATATGTATTAGAATTATCAATTTGAAATCACAAATTAATATTTAAAATTACACTCTGTTTTCTTGACACACCTAATCTTTTATGCAACGAATTGGTGCACCTGTATTTATGTCACCTATTGTACTAACATCAGCCTCCACCATGAAATTTTGTATACGAAAAGATTTTCCTAAACCATCACTATTTGTAGTAGTGCTCCACCAATATGTATAAATGCCTTGACTCGAAAATATATTTGCAAAATTAACACGTACACCACTTGGGAGGCCTGTGAAACCACTACTATTGTTGGTTATAGAATTATTCCCGGGAACACCCGTTACATATGTATATGAATCCCAATTTGTAGTGGCAGCCACAGATTTTCCTAATTTATTACCTGAGTTTGTTCCATCGTAGTTGTGACCATTAGTAATTAAATAGGATTGTAATTCTTGAAATTCATCTTCCGCAGGTACGTGCCAATCAACAGGGCATACATTGCGATTATCCGTTGTTACAAACTGAGTATATAACCTTCCAAAAGTAGCTACATTATTTTCATCGCCATTATAAGCCCACTGGTACTTAGGTGTTATTTCTGCTGATATATCTAATGTAGCAGGGCTTGTTGTTCCAATATCATCTCCGTTTTGATATCTAGTAGTTTTTATATTCTCTTGCATCCATACTTGATTGCCTATTTTAATAAGAGAATAGATATTGCCGTCTATGTCCGCTAAGGTAATAGACATAATAGTATGAATTATTGTTTCACCTGTTATGGTATGCCTAATTATTATATCAGTTGATTCATTGTTTAACATTGCTCCATTTTCAGGAGTAGTATTTACACCACCACTTGCAAAATCAGAAAATGCTAAGTCTCTCGTGGTGCCATTATCTAAAGTGAGCTCTACCGCAAGACCTGAAAGGTCTAAATTCTCGCCCTTATAATAATCTACTTTTGTGGGAGGTGTTTTTACATTTACACCTGTAACAGTGCTAATTGTTATAGACTGACTTATGTTCTTGCCAGAAGCAGAATGTGTAATTGTTACGCCTGTTAATACTTCTGTAAGTTCTGCTCCATTTACAGGTAAGCAATTTACCCCGTTACTTGTAAAATCTGAAAGGGTAATATCTTCGGTCGCACCATTGTCCATTGTAAGGGTTAACAAAAGTCCCGAAAGATCAAGAAATTCGCCCATATAATAATCAACTTTTGTGAATGCTGTTTTTATTGAAATAGCGGCAACTATATCACTAACTGTAATAGCTTGACTAATAATATTTCCAGATTTCGTATGCGAAATTATTACCGCCGTCGATTCTTTCGTAAGCTCTATCCCATTATCTGGAGAACAAGTTATCCCGTTACTTGCAAAATCAGAAAATACTACATCTTTAGTCTCGTTATTATTCATGGAAAGGGTTACAACAAGTTCCGATAGATCTAAAACTTCACCTAAATAATAATTTACTTTTGTAAGAGCCTTTTTTATCGAAATAGTATCTACTATTACATTATTAACCATAATAGCCTGGCTTGCAGTCTTTTCTGTTATGGTGTCCGTAATAATTGCTACAGTAGATTCTGTGGTGAGCTCTGTTCCATTTTCAGGGGAGCAAGTTATCCCTTTGCTTGCGAAATCAGAAAATACGATATCTTCTGTCTCGCCATTATCCATATTAAATGATACCACAAGTCCCGAAAAATCTAAAATGTCACCTTCATAATAATCAATTTTTATGGGTGCTGTTTTTATCGAAATGCTAGTTAATTCAACAGATTTTGGATCATCTTCATCACAGGATATAATACCAATTGTAATTATCAAAAGCAAAAAAGCTAATATTCTCATAATTATTTTTTTATTATAAATATATTAAAATACTGATATTCACTTACGTTTATTTTTATTAAATCGATAGTTATATTATAAAATTTCAATTTGTTTGCCAGAAAAAAAGTGCGTTGGAAAAACTAAACCATTTTTTATCACACGTACTGAAACTATCTCGATAAATTCAGTATCATACAGCACAAATAAATTATACTTTCACGTCAGAAAGTAAATTGCCTTTCTAAAATACAAAAGCTGTCAGAATGTGAAAAACAACCCTTAAATTAGCTACTTGTCAAAAAGAGTAAAATTGTTCTATTTTCTGATTTTTAGCGACTTGTTTATAACGGTCTTGTGTATGAAACGTAGCGTTTAAAAAGATTCTAACTTTTCGGATTAACACAGAGCCGAATTTTTACGTTTTGTTTTTAATTTTTCTATTCTAAAAGTTAAATTTAAAAATTTGGCGGTCTTTGTAAATAATCACAAACCTCTTGGTTTAGCAATTACTAGCTATGTTTTATAAACGTTGTTGAACGAAACCTAAAGGTAGCTAAAGTCTAAACTTAAGTAC
>TARA_R110001583_G_scaffold20031_2_pt1 | contig 13185 bp, 10 predicted proteins | sample TARA_R110001583 | Tara Oceans TARA_R110001583 (sample SAMEA4398432) | marine metagenome | biome: Polar Biome; feature: [MES] marine water layer (ENVO:01000295) within the mesopelagic zone...; material: water (ENVO:00002006), including particulate matter (ENVO:01000060) such as...... | reverse complement strand
TCTTCTGGTTCCATATGAGCGCTTTATGCATTTTGGAAGTGCATTCGGATATGCTCATGCTGTGCTCGGTGATACCTCAACTAATAATGGAACTAAGCAATACTTCGTTTGGAGAGGTGGCTTCTACCATACTGAGACTTTGAAGGATCAATAACTACTAATTGTGAAGACCTATGGGGAGCAGGGGCACAGTAAAAGCAAAAAGCCTAAGAAGACCAGTATCGGTCAGGGCAGAGGGAGTAAATTTGGAAACAAAAACAGTAAAAAAAGATACAGAAAAAAACATAAGAATTGAAGAAGATAGGATATCGCTTAAAGGCTCCGCTATTATATCAGCTTGGAGTAATTATACTAATGAATCCTGGCTTCGGAGATTTTTAAATAAAATAAGAAGGAAACAATAATGCCAGAAAAAACAAACGCAATAGAAATGAGAGTTTTTGAAAACAAGTTTAAAACAGATGGCTTGCATCCAGACTACTCACAAAAGAATGTAGATGTCAAAGGGAAGGATATGGATGTTTCAGTTTGGAAGAATATTGCCAAGAATGGTAGCGAGTACCTGAACATCAGAATTGTACCTGCATACAAATCAAAAGAAGAAGCTGCTAAATCAAAAGAAGAAGCTGCAAAAAGAAAAAATCAAGGAGAACAGGACGATTTACCCTTTTAGGAGCCCGTTTTAGGGCTAATCTCGAATAACCCACATAGAAGCCCGTTTACGGGCGGTTCTCCTCTACCCATACATAGTATCCAAAAACTATTTTTATCGCCGTATTCGGGCGATTAGAGGGTGTTTTTCACTCCAAAATGTACTTTTCATTAAGGTCGGTAATATATGTTTAAGTTTTGTAAACACATCGATAGAATCTGTGCTCATGCCTCAAAATCCAAGTATAATTCGTTAACTGGCAAGCTGGATGGATCTGAAAAAACACTGTGCGGATTGATGAGCGGCTATAATTGTGAGGCTGATAGCCTGGAAGCCTGCTGGATTGATATGTCAGTATCTAAAAGGAGTACCCACAAAAAGAAAATGAAGATTAGGCATGATAGTTACAAATTAGCTAGGAGGTAGATCTAATTGTATTTCTCTTCTTCTTTTTAATTTCTTTTCATATCTTTTTATAACAGCATCGATACCAATATCTTCATAGGTAAGTCTTTTTTCTGGGTAAGTGCTATTCCATTCTTCTAACGCTCGCATTGCTTTTCTTTTGTTTTTAGCAATCAGCGCATCTAATATTCTTGATTTTACAACACCCCTACGAAAAGTGAGGTATGATTCTTTTTGTTGATCAGTCTGAAATCTGGTAGCAACCCTCGCTGGGAAAGCACCTAAGACCCTAGATAACCTTTGAGGAGCTCTCCTAACAGCTGCGTCAATCCCAAATTCACCAGAGTCTTTCCAAAAACTTATAGTAGTATCATATATCTTTTCTAAATCTGAATATATAGCTGGCTTACCCAAGAACTCTAACGATCGTAGCTTTTCTTCAGATGCAATTATATCCCCAACCAATCCAAACGCACCTACCGCCGCAACCGTGTCTAATATTTCCCCTACTGTCACTTCTTTGGAAATCCTTTTCATCCCCGCTGCTATTTCCTCGTCTTCCTGGAAACTGAATGGGATACTGTAATTTTCATTATATACATCTTCTCCAGAAAGCGTATTAGTTATGAATTGCTTTGCTGAATTCATAAAGAGCCCACCTGCGAAGCCTCCAGCGACTAATCTTAATACTGGAAGTGGATTTTTATAATCAACCCATTCCTTCTTTAAGGTTTCACCAATCCAAGTTGCCTGTTTATATCCGAATCGTTTAAACAATACAAATGGTCTGAATCGTGGGTCGTTAAAAAACATAGGATCATTCAAGATATTCTTTTGCAATTGAGAATCTCTTGCAAATTCATACATAGCCTTGGATACATTTTTCCGAGTGCTATGGGATGTGGTTTCAAGATTGAAATTATCTTTCTCAGAAAGACCATGTTCTTTCAGCCTTCTTTTGGCTACTTCTCTGAGCAGTCGGTTCTTTCCATAGACCCCTTCTCCTTTAGCTGTTCTTTGTTGTTTTAAAATATATTCATACATAGAGGCGGCAGAACTATTGTAATTCCACTTGTTGATTCCTTTAAACCCTAAGCGTGTAGTAGTTGCATTCGCAAACTTACCAAAAAATCCGATGTCTGCGTATTCTCCCCCAAATATCTGCTTTAGGATATCCATGTTATTATAGCCAACAGTCTTTTCTATTGACTTTCTATAGGCTTTATTAGTTTTGAATTTCCTCATTCCATTTATCATGGGTCCATAACCTAACGCTACAGCTGTGGATATAAACGGCTGTGTAATATTAACTACAGCTCCGAAGCCCATACCAATTTTAGTAGCCACTTGGAATTGAGTCATATTGTTCCATGCATTCTTCCAGTATGGTGCATAGTTAAATCTTGGGTCAGTTTCAATGTTTCCAGTAAATGCAGAGTATGCCTTTTCAAGAATATCCGCCTCTCCATGATGGTTTTGTTCTCTCAGCATTTCATGGGCTGCTCTTATTTTTTCTCCTCTTACACCAAAATTTTCAACGAATGCTTTCCGTTTAGCATATTGTGATGCATATCTAGATGTAAGCTTACCAACATTCTTTTCAACAAATTCCTCTGGAAGATTAAGTGTTCTTGATTTTTCTATATTATATGCAATGTCATATCTTTGGCTCCAACCCTCTGTTTTTAACTTATTCCAAGCTTGCATAACTTTATAGGGGCTATCTTGGTATTGCTTAATTAAATGCTGGAACGCTTTAACCGTTTCTGGGGCCGCTACGCCAGGGCCTGTAACATTACCATCTTTATCTACACCTAAGTGCTTTCTTAGAATCCTTTCGACCTCTACAGGGTTTTTTGGGTTTAGCGAAAATAGATCATTCTGATAATTTCTATTGTTACTAATAATTGCTTCAACATCTTTTCTAACGATTTCCAGAATTTCTGTCTTGTATAATTTTGGGAGATAATTCTCTAATTTTTCTTGTACTGGTATCCCAGCCTTCTTCGCTCTAGCATATATCATATCAAACACATTCCTGAGCCCCGCTGGGTCAACCCCGCCAATATCTATACCTACAGCTTTCCCGTCAGAGGTTCTAAGCTTCCCGCCCTTATCATAATACATCCCCTTACCGCCGCTATACTCTTTTCCTGTCATTATAGTATGAAGATTCTCATATTGTGCTGGAGTAGGACCGCCTTTTTTGTTGTCTCCAATACCGACTTTTCTCATGGCGTCCAAAACTTGACTTAGTTCATAATGAGCCCCAAAGTCAGCTTTGAGCATTTTTTCTTTTGAGTATTCACTGAATGGGTGCTTAAGTCTGTTCTTGACTTGCCTGAACCCAACCAGAACATTGTATAGTGGATCTGGGATTCTCTCTTTTAATATGCCATCACGATGGATATCTGCAAGGTGCCTTCTAAAGGAGATATCCAAAGACTTGTCCTTCACAAAATCATCAATGAACTTCTTTCTTTTATAATGTTCATACAAAGCCCTCGCCTCTTGTGGATTCTTTGGACCGTGTTCTGGGTCTATTCCAAGCTTCTTTAAGTCTGACTTGTGTGTTTTTTTATCGACACCAATCTCTTTTTGTATTTTCCCAGCCTCTATTTGGAGAGACTCTTTTGCTGTTTTATTTTTAAACAGCGGATCGGTTTCTCTCGTGAAGGTATCAAGGAACTCACGCTTAGTCATTTTATATTTCTTTTGTATTCCTCTTGGCTTTGCCCTATCTCCTTCCTTCGCCCCAGCCTTCCTGAATGTATAGTTCACTTCGTTTTTTACTTCTTGTACTGCACCTATATCTGTATACGCTTTTTTAGGGGCCCTTTCACCCTCTGGGACAATCTTAAAATCTACTGGGGTATCATAAAAATCTTTAGTTGATATAGATACTTTGTTCCCGTGTTTATCAATCCACATTTCTTCAGTTAAGTCAAGACGATTTCTTTCATCATAGAATTTACTAGCGCCCTTTTTCTTCGCAGTTAATACATCCTTTTCTGGGATAGCCTCCATAGCCTTGGCACTATACCTATCCTTTATGTCCTTCCTTACTTTTATTGCGCCCCTAGCGACACCAAGACCACCGACTACTCCAGCAGCGTGTATCCACTCTTCGGCTCTTGGAAGTCTAAATTCACCCCTAAAAGCGTCTTCTACAGTTGGTATGGTCCCGAATGCGGCTATTTCTATCCCCTTGTCACCGCCAATAGCGGCGGCGTTTTGTGTTTTGGAAGACAGTCTTGCTGTAGCCTTCCGACCAGCCATTCTTCCGAGTTGTCCTAACCCTCCAGTTACTGCACCAATTGCCGCCCCGTGAACTGCCCCCTTTCCAAACCCACTGGCAAATGCTTTAGTAGCATCGCCCAAATCTTTTATATGACCTAAATCCCTTCCCTCTAAAACTTGTAATTCTGCACTCTGTAATCCAGAGTAGAACCCAAAACCTCCAGCTCCAACTGTTGCTCTTAACTTTGCCTTTGATGCGTTGGTCACTGCACTTTTCATTCCAGACTCTGTTGCTTTTTTAATAACAGATTTTGGTAGATTGGTTTGCTTTATAGCAATCTGCATTGCTTGGGATCCATACTTACTAAGGGCTTTTGTAGCAAAGCCAGCACCAGTAGCCATCGTAAGTAAATCTGTAGGAGTTATAAAACTTGAAATAGTAGCCATGACATCGTCAATCATGCCACGATTATAATCTGGCTCTATCTCAAAGAACTGCTTACCAGATATCATCTGATAGGCCATTCCCTCTATACTATTATTGTAACCCTCTTTGTAAAAATCAGGTATCCAGTCTTCTGGAATTATACCGTATAGCCTCTTCCTCTCATCCTCATGCCCACTAGGGTCGTTTAAACCAGAGAGGTTAAGTGAAGTGTCAGCTAAACTAGCTTCGGTACTCCTTAGTCCATATGATACTGGCATTATTCCTTAAACATCAAGTCAGTCATGATGGATAAAGTTGGACTCATTTGATATAGTTTCCCTTTAGTTTTTATCAACATCTTTTTTCGTATAACATCTTCAGATTCCCCCACACTCATCGCTAACTCTTTAATTTTATCATCTATAGCCTGACGATCGAGTTTTGATTCTTTTAATTTCAGTTCTTTTTTAGCTTCTGCATAGCCTTTAAGACCCGTCAATCCCGCTTCCTCATATGCAATTACTTCCTTTTCTAATCCACTTATTGCAATGTCTTTTTTAGGCTCTTCATCAGCTTCGCCTTCTTCTTCTACCATTTTATATCTCTTTTTAATATCTGAAAGATCATCGGCAGGGTTCATCAGCCAATAATCCCTAGCCTCTGGGTTCGACCAAATAGCAGCCATATCATCCTCACTAATTGGCATGATTCCTTGAGCTGTGATTGGAGACTGTATTAAATCTGCAGCTCTAGCCTTTATCTTTTGATGTTCTGCGTTCCATGTATCCATAGAAACTTTTGGCTTATACTGAGGACCATAAAGGTTCTCATGTTCGACTAACAATCCTTGGTATTCCTTGCTTTTTAAAACAGAAGCTTCCTTTACACTGTACTTTAAATCTAAATCATCTGCTCTTCTTCTTAGCTTGTCAGATGCCCCTTTGAAGTGTTTGTCTAACTCAAGACCATCTCTTAAAAGGTATTCCCTTATTTTATATGGGTTATCTTCACTTGTTAAATTCATATAGATTGGGCTTATTGCCTCTTTAGCAATCCCATTTTTTTCTATTTCATCTGCCATTAAATCGTAAGATTTTTTATTGGTCGAGGTCGACAGCTCCCTGAGCTTTTCAGATTTTGTTTTCCAGTCGCCAATCTGATTGATCACAGAATATTCTTCTCTTTCTGACTCCTCCGCCTTGACATATTCCATCTGCTCACGATCAACACTAATACGATCCTGAGCTAATCTGTTTTGCTCTTGTTGAAAGGCTTTCCTTTGAGATAACTCGTCAGAACGATACTGTTTTAAATCTGCAGCTTGCTCGTCTTTCTGTCTTATTCCTTCCCATTTCAACTTAAGAGCCTCCTGTCTGGCTTTCTCCTGTCTAGCCATTTGTGCTAAAGGCGCTATAGTGTCCCATATACTGGTCTCCTCCTCGACGACCTGTGGTATCATTGGTATGCCTGTGTATCTTCGATCTATTCCGTTTGCCATTTCTAACCTCTTCCTTTCCCCATCCCTCTTGCGGGGCTTCCGTAATTTATTGGTGTTGTCTGCATATTGAATGACTCATCGAAACCAGTATTAACTTTAGCGTATGGATTGGGGAATCCAACCCTTGGAGTGTATCCTGGCTCGCCAGTCTGTGTCATTGAATCATCGAAATCCGTATTAGCTTCAGGCCCTAAGAAAGAACCTCCCTCTGTCGCTGGATCTATAGCTGTATCCGTAGTAAGCATTGCAGGGGATGGTGTCCCGCCTACGCCAGCACCAGCACCAGCACCCATAGTTGCTCCAGATTTCTGAAGAGCCAAAGCTCTGTCATACATTGATTTCTGTGCACTTGCAAGAGCCTGCTCGCCTGCGGTCACTCTGCCTGCTATTTGCTGTCTGACTCCGTACATTCCTTTGCCGTACTGACTTGCTAACTGTTCGGCACCTAATTGCCTACCTTCTCTTGCTAATCCTAATGCTTGTGTTTGGGCTCCTGAGCCTGCAAATCCAGTAGCTCCGCCCTGTTGTTGCGCCGCCATCATATCCTGTAATAAACTTGCCCTTAGTCCTCTTCTTTGCTGTCCTCCAGTTTCTCTTAACTGAGCCCTTTGTTCTCCTAAAAATCCTGTATATCCCTCTTCTGTGGCCGCTGTTTTCATCTTATCACTAACAGGTGAAAAGTATCCGCCATATTGACTTGGGTCAAAACCAAACTGAGAGGCTATGTCTCCCCCAGTAGTTGCGTCTAATAAAGACTGTCCAGTGGGTCCCGTTCCTCCTGTACCTCCTCCTGTGCCTCCTCCTGTGCCTCCTGTGGGTCCAATAATGCCTCCTCCTGTAGGGCTCACGGCATCACCAAGCACACCAGACCAATCTGTATCTTTTCCAAAGACTGGGTCGCCTCCAAATACTATATCGCTTCCAGAAAGTCCTTCTAATGCACTAAAATCGGTACCACTTAAATCTGGTGTTAAATCTGGCGTGTCGCCAGTGGTTGGATCCGAAGGCTCTATTATCTCGTCTCTAATTGGTTTGCCAGTAGTCCCGTCTATTGTATCACCTTCTTTAATTGGACCCTTTTGCAAGGGATCAGTCATAAGACCCCCGTCTCGATCAGCTACAAGACCTGTGCTTGGATCCCCCTTCTGTACTCCCATGGGTACATTTTGCGGGCCTCCCATAGGCATATTCGGTGGTCCTGCCATAGGTACATTCGATGGTCCTGCCATAGGACTTCCAGTGGGTCTTCCAAGTGTAGCTGTTGGTAGCCCTCCAGTTCCCCCACCTGTTGCTGATGGAGTGGCTGGTGTTAATGTTGTTCCACCTACCATCCCCGCTCCTAATTTTCCAGCTTCTACAGCTGCTACGGGTGACATTGGTGGTGGTTGCCCCTCTTGAGAGCCAAACCCACCAAGGTTTGCGCCCATTGAGGCTGCTTGGGAAGATGGAGAAAATGATTGTGGTTGTCCAGCTCCCAGTCCACCTCCCATAGGTGCCATTGGTTGTCCAGCTCCCAGTCCACCTCCCATAGGCACATTCTGTGGACCTCCCATAGGCGTAGGAACTGGTGCTTGTGGCATACTCGGATTGGGTGGGGCAGTGGGAATATTTCCCTTTGCATACCCACCTTCTTGCATCCCAAGCATAGAAAACATATTATTATTAAATCCTGGCATTGTTAACCTATAGGTCCTCTCGCCCCAATTTCGCCACCTAAAGTTCCCATTATTAATCGATCTCTGACCGTATTGGTCTTCTTTTTTATGGGATTCCTATTATAAGTAGCATTTCTAACTGGAGCCATCTTGGGTTTGGTTTTAGTTACTCCGCTTAATATCTTTGCAATATATTGATCCATATCGTTTTTACCGAGAGACATCCTTCCTCCTCCTACCTGATCAATTAGGGGTGAATCTGGTTTCAGTAATTTTGGTACCTCTGCAGACCCTGTACCTGGAGTTGATTTCCCAGTAATAATATCCCAAAAAGTTCCCACCCCGTCTTTCTTAATAACATCTTTGGAGGCACCAGCTAAGCTCATCAGGCTCTCTGCTGCAGGGGCTAATTCTTTCCCTGCCATATAGCCTTTTCCAATATCTTTAATAGCATCCAAGAATCCATATGATTTCATTTTATCTAAATTTTCCTGTGCTCTACTCAGATCTTCTTGCCGAAATTGTAGATTCTGATATCCTCTGCGGAGAAATTTTGGTTGCCCTCCTGAGTATCCAGTTACATCTCCACCAGCTTGATACTGTTTATATAAAAGACTGTCTGGATTAATAGCGGGCACCATACCGCCCTCTTGACCGAACATCCAGCCAGCAGCGCCACCTAATAATCCGCCAACTATAGATCCCCCAGGGACAAATGCACCGAGTTTAGCCCCCAATGTAGCTCCAGCAGCTGCAGACTTAGTTCTTTGCCCTTTTCTTGATTTTCTTCTTTTGTGGTCATCCTCCTGCTTCTGAAGATCTACACTAAGCTCGTGCTGTGCTATTTGAGCGTCTAATTGTCTTTGCTTCTCAAACTCTACTTCTTTTTGAAGTTCAAATCCAGTTCTGGCATAATCAACTCCGAATTCAGTTGATGCTCTTTGTGGGGCGTACATTTCATATATACTAGAGCCGACGGCGTCGCCTGGGCCAGTCGCTCTTCCGTATGTAGGTGTTCTAGGCATAATAGATTAATCCATTTAAATTTATACTATTTATTGACAATACTAAACCGCTATGTTTCATTATTTTTTCAATTCTTCTATTTCTTTACTCAACTCTTGCACAGCCTTTATAAGTATGCTGGTGAACTCACTATATCTCATTCCATAGCGATCAGAATCACCATCGTGAATAAGTGGTGCGAAGTCAGTTGTAGATATCCCGCTGTCACTTAAAACCTGCTCAACTTCCTGTGCTACAAGACCATAGTGCCTTCTAGCCTTATCTTTAAACTTGAATTGTACAGGTCTGAGTTCATTTAAAAAGCTCAAGCCAAGTGCTGAATCGGAGATGCTTTCCTTGAGACGACTATCTGAAGTTTGGATTGTCCCATTAGTAGCATATACATCATCAAAGCGTGCGCCAGATTTACCAAGATCAAAACTGTCATCAGTTCCAGCATAAAAAGCAACTGTATCCATTCTATAAGCATCCTCATCGTCAGTGGTGAAACCAATTGTATTCGCTGCAGGCTTCCATATACCTAAATCCGCTTGATTTGCTATTTGTATACAAGCTGCGTCAGCCGCACCAGCTCCTGTTACTGATAATACCGTGCCTGCGGTCATAGTTGAACTGGCACTCATAGTTCCAGTTACGGTTAAAGCCCCTGAAGCTAAAGTCCCAGTCGTGGCGAGATTTTCGTTATCGAAACTTATATCGCCGCCAGCAGCGGATATTGTCATATCACCTGCTGTAGTTATAGCCATATTGCCTGTTTTACCAGTTATATTACCCGCTATATAAAGATGTTTAAAATAATCAGTATCAGAACCCAAATCTGTCGTATTTGGATCTATTGGTTCTAGAACGCCAGACTTTACTGATATTCCGTCGCTTGAGCCAGCATTTGACAGCCTGATTTCATCACCCCCACTACCACTTTCACCAGACTGGATATGAATATCATCTTCAGCTTCTATAGCTAGGTCGGCATTGCCACTATCATTAGTAGCATCTATAAGTGAACCTGTAGTTCCTGGGCATTTAAATAACAAATCATTAGACAGATATAAATCATTCCATGTAACATAACGAAAAGCATCAGTTCCTTGACCCACAGACCCACCTAAATCAAATGTCTCTCCCACAGACGGTAAAAAGTCACCCCGAACAGAAAGGTTATCAATGGTTAAACCTGACTCTCTTCTCTGTTTATCAGATACCTTAGCGGTTGCAGATGTTTGATAGCCACCCTGGAATGAAGACATTACTCTGCCCTTGCCATCATCAAAGAAACTAAACACATCACCCTCTTTGGCTTCTGTCTTTGGTATATAAGGAGCCCTGTTCTTGCTAGGAGTATTAAATTCCGTAACCTGACGGGACTTCTCAGGAGCTACCTTTGTCCTGCCATATCTGGCGTTCATACCCATAGTGTCTATCTTAAGAAAAGCCATTAGGTTGCAGGCACCCTTCCATATAGTTCCCTATACTCCATTGATATGTCGTTAATACTAATTTTACTGGCATTGCTTGTTGGCCCATTAAATCTTAATGTTATACTCTGACAATTGACAGGCGTAGTGAAAGTAAACTTGTGTATTTCCCAACTTGTAGCCTGATCTAATGTATTGTTCGCAATAGCAGTAGAGTTATCACCATCAACGGTTACAAAACTTGTACCTCCGTTAGTGGAATAACTCAAGAAATTGGATACTGTATTGCTGTCTGAATGCTTATATGTTATATATATATCATAAATCTTTTTCTTTCTACTTGGGCTACCAAAATCAATGTCCTTTGTGGTAAATAAAACTCCAGTAGATGTCTGACTGTCGGATTGCCATGATCTTATTGTTACAGTATCTGATGTCTCTGAAGCGTATATCAAATCTCCATTCCAGTCATACTCAAAGTTGGATGCAACCCCTCCGCTAGTAAGCCTGTTTTTGCCAAACCAGAACGATTGAGTCTCCATATCATATACGACTACATCAGCTCCATTACCACCAAAGGTTGTATCGTTCGTTGCACTGCTACAATCTATATTAACGATTATCTCTTTATCTTTCTGTGAGTATCCAACAATTGAGTTAGCTGTAATGAGTTTCCCCCAAGCGTTAAATCCATAATCATCCGTGCCATAACCATTGAGAACCTTACCCTCTGACAGCTCTGCCACTCCTCCGCCCTCCTGATATATGAAAAGACCATTAGGGTTAACCCAGATAAGTCCAAAGTCTGCTTTAAATACAGAGGCAGGATGTATCACTCCCATACCTCTATGGGTAGCCTCCAAGTACCATCCAGCAGGACTTGGATTAGAAATGTTTAATATAAATAAGTTATCGCCTTTAAAAGCAAACAATCTGTCACCTACAGCTTCAAGTTTAATATAGGGCTCCGCATCCCCTTTGACCACATCAATGAATTGACTCGCTGGGAAGATGTCAGGCTTATTTACTGGAGAATACATAATCCTATCCGCTTCCTGTACCTGTACCCCATCAGTTCCTGTCATTTTAACATTGGCAACGAACATTCTTCGGTTGGTAAAAATAGCTGACTTGTACCCATCACTCGCATTACCTATAATTAAAGCACCGTCACTGCTTCTGTATCCATTTAAAGTGGCGTATGTATCGATAGGCGGATCTTGAATAACAATTACGGCGTTAGCATCATTACTACTAACAGTCCAGTTAGCAAATTTATCACCAAGTTTTGACCTGATTCCATATGCGTGCTCATCTGAGCTTGTTCCAGTTAAGTCAACATCAACCAATAAATTCCATTCACCCTGAGAAATCTTACTTAATCCAGAATCATAATACTTCCAGTATATTCTAGCTCCAGTGATTCTTGCATCATAATCTGTTGCTGCAGTGGCATTGGCTGCATATACGGTCACCTTCCACGGTCTGTCGTCATTAACATTAGCTAATGCAAGAGCGGAGCTAACTATAAACGGAGCTGACTCTTGATTCCCATCATAAACAAAAGTATATGCAAAAGCGTAGTTATCCTTAGCCCAAGTGCCAGAACCAGCAGTTTGCGAGTCTATCTGAAAATTTATAGAGCCGTCGGTATAAGTAGCAGAGCCTACTAAATTTCCAGCAGTAGGTGCTGGGAGTGTATTATTGCCAGCATAAAAACCAGATCTATCTCTACCAAGTTGACTTCTTTTAACATACATATAATACTTGATTTGGCTTGAGTTTGTTAGGTTGGTATCAGCTACCCTTATTCCGTTATTAATAGGGGTTATAATAGGTTTGCAATCCGTTTCGCTACCATGAATGTCTACACTAACGGTTGCCCAAGAATTATTAGTATAGTCCCATAAGTTTAATTCCCCACCCTCGTCAACTACAGCCAAGTAATGCTCACCAGTATTGGCTCCACCTTCAGTCCAGTCTAGTTCAAAGTGTTTAAACCCATATCCAGCAGAACTTGCAAGGTCGGTAGAAGCTAAAGTATTAATAGATTTTGCCGATGCAGAATTGTTTGCTTGCCTGGGAGTCCCACTCCCATTGCCCATCGTGCGGACTGACCCAACTCGATCACCCATAATATCCTGTGCGTAACCGAGCTGGTTGTCCTGTATATCCCTAGGATTAAACTGGGTGTTTATACCACCAGAAAAGTCTCTAAGTGTTGCAATACTGCGGGGCATTATTTAGAATCAAGCACCTTTTTAAGCTTTTCAACTATTTTGTCGTCTTCTTTTGTCGCTGTCATTTCAGCAATCATCCCAAGCATAAACAACATTGTTTCTGTGACACCGACCTTTTTCATGACTTTGGCAAGCACCTTCTTTAGTATCTTATTTGCCATGGTGTTTAATTTTACTTTTGCCATGCTATCCTCCGTTTTTTGCCTTCCCAAAGTTGGCGCCTATGAAATTCACCATATCCAGAATCATCTGGACAATCCTATCGTCGCTTTTATTTGGCGTCATTGAAGCTATAATAGCAAACCCGCCTACGATGCCCCCAACGGCTGTAAGCATTTGCATATAATTCTCCATGACATAACTAACTACACCACTCATATTAACTCCTTTTAGTTTTGTTTGAGCTTATACGACCAAGGCTGTCTTCCATGCTAATATTGGAAAAATCAACCTGATCCTTTCTAATTGCAGTAGCCCAATCTCCACCCCCCCTTACAATAGCATGGGGCAATGTCACAACTCTTTCCAACTCACCGTTATGACACAGTGGACAGCTACTACCTACAAATGAATCTTCCGACCCCCTCACCATCCTATTCTGGTAGTTGTCTATGTAAGATTCACAAT
>TARA_R110001583_G_scaffold115266_1_pt1 | contig 13186 bp, 15 predicted proteins | sample TARA_R110001583 | Tara Oceans TARA_R110001583 (sample SAMEA4398432) | marine metagenome | biome: Polar Biome; feature: [MES] marine water layer (ENVO:01000295) within the mesopelagic zone...; material: water (ENVO:00002006), including particulate matter (ENVO:01000060) such... | reverse complement strand
AGAGCTACTTACCGAGTTGATTAATAGCGATATCAACGAGAAAAACATTAATCGTTTTGGTCGATTTGATACTCTAAAGGCTAGTGTTGATAAGGTAAAAGCAAAGGCATATTTTGAAAAATTAGAAGGTGGTAAGATTCTGCCTTTTAAAGTAAGCATGCGTATAGATAAATTTTTACAGCAGTTTATTTTTGAACAAGCTGAAGATCTACTAGAAACCGATGAATTAATTACAGCAAATCAAACTGGTACATCTGAATGAGTAAAGGTTGCCAAATAAAAATATATCTTGCTGATGGATCCGTTACAGGTATTAGACATGCTGAAATAATGGGATGGACAGGCCAAGCTTTAGCTGTGCCAAGAAGTAAGGTTAAAGAACTTAGTGAGTGGGAAGAAAGCTTAAAACCGGGTGTTTACTTTTTGTTTGGCGAGAGTGAAGAAACAGGTAATGATGCTGTTTATATTGGTGAAGCTGAACAAGTAGCTAGTCGTATACAACAACATTTGTCAGGTAAGGATTTTTGGAACGAGGTTGTCTGCTTTACCAATAAAGATGAAAATCTAACTAAAGCGCATGTAAAGTATCTTGAATCTAGACTTGTCGCGGTGGCCAACCAAGCAAATAGGTACGAGCTACTTAATGGAAACCAACCCCCTCAAGCGGTATTACCTAGAGGTGATCGCGATGTAATGGAAGAGTTCATTGCCAATATTCGAATCCTCATTGGTTCGTTAGGGTATCGTTTACTAGAGCCCTTAGTGAAAGTAAAAGAAATAGTTGGTTCGCAGGTAGATGATAAAGCAGACACTTCAATATTTGAGTTAAAGGCAAAAAAATATAAAGCTAAAGCTCTTCAGACAGATGAAGGTTTGGTTGTACTTGCTGGCGCTGAAGCAGCAATAGAAGCAAATGCTAGTTTATCTAAAGGCTATGCAAAAATAAGAAGCGCTCTAATAGAAAAAGGTAAGATGTTAAATACAAATGGCAAGTTAACCCTACAAGAAGACCACCTTTTTAGTAGCCCATCGCAAGCGGCTGCAATTTTGTTAGGATATCCGTGTAGTGGACCTGATTACTGGTTAGATCAAGATGGTGTAAGCTTAAAGCAAAAAGAAATGATGCAGCTTAGTAAATAATGAAGAAATCACATTAAAGTAATTTCTTCATTTTAATGCTAGTCACCTTCTAATAAAAAGCCTAAGACACCTCCAGCAATAGCTCCAATGGCAATGCCTTGCGGTCCAAATCTAGCGCCAATTAATGCGCCTGTAGCAGCACCTTTTAATGCTTTGTCAGAAGTGCTTCCTGTTGATATTTCATTACTCATAATAATTAATTTCCTCTTGGTCATAGTGACAACCGAATATTTAATCCGGTTGTCGGGTTAGTGTTGTTAAGTGTTGTAAGCTATCAGCCCTTTAAAAATAAGGGCTAATTACGAACTCGGTTTGATGAAGAAAACATTTAGCCCTTAGCGGGTCCATATAGGGTCCTTTGGGTTAGTCAAAAGTGATTTTCACAGTGAAAACGTCCATTTCGACATAGCTAATAAAGTTATTCAGGAACATAGCTAAAAACTCATCAGACTCCTTTTTACTCATGCCAATACCAAATTGTGTATAGATTTGCTTAGTCTGAAAGCAAACATCGATATCCTTGGCTAATTCAGGGTAGGGAAAGCCGACAAAACAAAAATCAGTCAAGTACTCTAACTCCCAAGGCATATTGATGTTGTTTCTATTGATTCTAATCTCAACAGGGTGATAACCACCTGAGCTAGCAGAATAATCTAAATCACGAAAGTTAAACGTTATGCCCAAGCTAGAAGAGTCTGGATCTGTTTGCTTGGCTAGCTCAGTGTTAAGTATGGTGTAAAGTTTTTCAGGCACACTAAAGCACTGCCTTTGGTCAAAAGTCAGTTTCATTATATTGTCCTTAGTTAAAGTCGTTGGGTCTGGTGGGCGCTAAAGCAAGCGTATGAACGGTTATTTTTTGCTTGGTGATTCAATCGGCTTTAAGTTATTCAGTAACTCCATTCGCTTAGCCAGTAAAGGGTGAGGCAAATGCAAGTACTGACTTTTATCAGACTTGATTATCAGTGCCACCTCATCGCAACGTAGCACTGCTGAGATAAAGCTTGTGTTGTTCGCTGAGCCACCTTTTATTATTGACTTAAAGACAGAGGACTTAAACGGCTGGTCTTTAGGTAATGATTCTAGCAGCGTATTGATGTCATCAAGCTTTACCCACTCTTTGCTAAACAAGCCACCAGAGTCATTACTCGTTAAACGAATGTAACGTAGTTTATCTTCAGTATTCAATGCTATTTCAAAACCAACCTTTCCCGTTGATTTATTAGAAAGCTTTGGCGCAGAAGCAATAAGCAAGGTAGTAAATGGATTATCAACCGTTTCAGGTTCGGCCTGATTTTCAGTAGCTAGCGGTTCTTTATTGGTTTTCTTAAGTGTCATGGTTATTCTCCATTGAGGTTAAAGTAATACAGTTAAAAGGTGTTGAGCATGCTGGCGTAAAGCCATAGGTAAATCTGCATTGCAGATAATCAATACCAAAGCAGGGTTGTTCGTGGTGCATGTCATGGGTTACTCCTGAGTTAATTTCATTGAGCGGGGTTTGATTAAGTAAATGCCATTACCCTCATCGCTGATAATGGCTACAGAAAGTTGATAATCTTTTGGTAAGAGTTCAACAAATTCAGGTGAGTTATCAGCAAGTTCAATCAAATGAAGCAAGGTATCATCCAATGAAGCTAAAGCAGTTTGTGGTACATCTTTCTCTGTTAAGTAAACAAGTATGCAAGGGTAGTGGTGCCAAAAGTCTTGAGTTGCTTGAATAGTGCCAAAGGGTTGTATTAGTAGTTCAATAACTGAAATTGCAGAGGCTTTAGATAAAGCTAAATCGTCAATATCAGGCATAAAGTGAAGTATTTGCATTGTTAATATCCTTAAACGCAAAAAGCCCATTACCTATAAAGGCAATGGGCTTTGTTGTTAGTAAATAATGAAAGAATTAAGTGAGTAGGTTAGAGAAGGTCTCGCTGGTTTTTCTCATCGACTCAGTGGTTAGCTTCGCATAGCGCTGGGTTGAAATGATTGACCTGTGTTGAAGCTGTTCCTGAATCAGCCTAAGTGAAACCCCGTTGCTAGCGAGGTTAGATCCCAGTGAGTGCCGTAATGTATGCAAGCAAACCCCAGTAGGATCAATACCTGCCCGAATTAATAGTTTTTTGAAGGTCTTTCTTGCACTTTTGAGCGGCTGACCTTTCACCTTCCCTGCAAAAATATAGGGGTTTTCGGGGGTTGGTTGTATTGGCTCAATAAACGTAAGCATTTTTCTGCTCAAATGGACTGTCCTTGCTGACCCGTTTTTAGTTGTAGCGATAAAAACAATGAGCTGTTCAAAATCAATATCGGTCCATTTGATACGTGAGGCTTCTGAACAACGTAAGCCAGTTAAAGCAAGAATAGCAACGTAAGCAGCATAAATTTTACTAGGGCAAGCAGAGCAGGCATCTAATAAGCGCTTAGTTTCTTTAATATCTAAAAAGCGAGTTCTCGCATTATCAAGTCGAAATAACTTAACAGGCAAACTCACATCGTTTGGTACCAAGTTAAGTCCATACAAATACTTCGTTAGTGACTTAATAACCATTAGTGCTTGGTTGCAACTGGCCGGAGCATAGGGTTTACCATGCTTATTAATCGTATCCGTTAAACCAAGATGAAGCTTTTCTACATCAAGTGTTGTTAATTCTTGATAAGGGATATGACCTAGCGTGGGGGCAATCATAATATCGTAACGGTATTGGTCATCACGCCAAGTTTTCTTACGTTTTTTAATGTTTGGTAAGTAGTGCTCATAAAAGAAAGCATTAACTGTTAGTTGGGATGTAGACTGTTTATCTACTCTGGGATTAATACCATCAGCCAACATGATTCGGTATTGCTGAGCTATTTCTCTAGCCATTGAAACATTTATATCACCAAAGCGGCCTAAACTAATGCTTTGCTTTTTACCTTGATAGCTAAAACGAAATCGAAACCTCTTATTACCAGCGCCAGAAACTAAGCATTTTAATCCGGGAACTAAAGTATCTGAAACTTCTAATTCATTAACATTAGAATTTATAGGGTTTGATGGTAAAGCTTTGACAGCTTTGTCGGTAAACTTGAATTGTTTAATCATATTAAGCTCCATAGTTAATAACTACAGACTTAATATCTATTTGATTTATTGATTAGTTTCGGTATATGTAGCTGTTCAAGTCAATGTTTTAATTGAACTATGATGGAGTGTTGCCTCTATGTAGCCGTTCATCGATATAAGTTAATCGGTACACATTATGTCGACTATGATCATTTAATTCAGTTTCAAGTGATTCAACTTGAAGAAGATGAAGTGTTACTAATAGAGACAAAGCCGATTTGATATCGGCTCTATGTACACCTGAATACTGTTCAAGTTTACTATAAGACAAATGAGTCGCATTTAATTTCTCACTTCTAAATGCAGCTATAACCAGATATACCTTCAAAGCGTTTAATTCAACTTTACTCCTAAGTTTCAACCCATGAAAAGGGAAAAACCGTTGGCCTTTCTTATCGTATAGATCTTTGACCGGAACTTTGCACCATTGCCCAGCAACGCCATAATTACATAGTATATATTTACTGTAACCTTCCAGTTTCTTGATTAAATTAAACTTCTGTAATAACTTCAACCCAGCAGATACTTTAGATCGACTAAGTCCTGTAGCATTTTCTAGAACATCGTAGCTTACCTTGCAAAACCCCTTTGTATCTGTGCTTTCATTCTCAACCCTTTTGACCCTATGGCATAAAGAAATGTATACCATAAGTGCAGCAGTGTAGTTTGATTTAGCATCACCATGCCATTTAATTTGTGGTAAAACATTACAGGGCTTATGAATCCAGCCCGTAGGCATCTGAACCCATTTATCTAGCCTACTCATTACTCTTCCTTTTAATTGCTTGTAGTACAGTGTAAATAGCAAGTCCTGCTACAACACATACACCTAAACCTAATACGAAGAACATTTGCTCTGTACTAAGAGTTTTTAAGCTAGAAACTAGCTCAGTCATTTTATCGTTCATCTTAAATACCTCTACGTTGTAATACCTATTAGAGCTATTTTTTACTACTTCCTAAATATATTCTAGAAACAGTTCAGATATAAATCATGATTTATTATATATAAAATATAATAAATTCAAGTTGATATGTCAAAATAAAAGAGTATTTTAAAGAATCTATTTAGTTCATAAAGACGCTCTTATGAACTAAATAGAAGGCTTTGATATGGGGAGAATTATTCACAATTAAGTAATGTTTCCATACTTTCTGATGTTTGCCGCTTTCGCTGAATACTTAGCTTGGCGTATCGCATCGTACTTTGAATACTTTTGTGGTTTAACAATTCCTGTACAGATCTAATATCGGCATGAGTGGTTTCAGCATGGCTTAATAAGTTAGATGCAATAGAATGCCTTGCCGTATGAAAAACAACCTCCTTAGGATTATCAATTCCTGCTTTTTTCTTGATGATATCAAATGCCCAGCGACCTTCACTAATTGGCTTATTGGGTTTAGTGCCCGCAAAGATATAATTATTTCCAGCAACTCTAGGAATATTAGCAAGAATAGCTAGCATCATATCTGTAAGGTAAAGAATATGCTGTGATCCGTTTTTAGTTTTATCAATTGTTATGGTTCGTTGCTCGTAGCTAATATCACTCCAAGTACGATAGCGCATTTCAGAAGCTCTACACCCTGTTAAGAATAGCATAGCAACATAAGCACCAGTTTGCTTGTGGTGATAGGCAAGAGCTTCCTTGATTATTCTCCTTACTTCATCAACAGAACAAAAGCGCGACCTTGCATTATTTTCGGGTAATTGCGGAACCCTTGAGGCCACATTGGGGATATCTAATAATCGCTCCGCTAGCGCTCCAACGGTCTTGATTAAAGCCAATACTCTGTTACAGGTAGCTGCAGCGTAAACTCTTTTAGCTCGCTTGGGATTCATTATGTCATTTTGAATTTGCTGAATATCAACAGCTTTTAAATCATCATACCGAATTGAACTAATAGGCTTGCAAAAGTCTCGAAAACGCTGAGCATCATCTGCCCATGATTTCTTACGATTACGAGCTGTTGGTAGGTAGGTTTGCTCAAAGAACTCCCCTACGGTGGGAATTCCTTTTCGGCCTTCTTTTAATTTTTTTGGATCATGTCCAAGTGCTATTTGTACTTTATGTTTTTTAGCTATGTTCCTCGCTGTAGCTACATCAATTTCAGGAAAACGCCCTAGAGAGATAGAGCCTTTTCTGCCGTTTAATGTATATCTTAAAGCCCAACGCTTATTGCCCGTTTTTCCAGAAAGACACTTTAAGCCAATGATTACATTGTCAGAAAACTCTAGTTCTGTGCTTTTAGCGTCAGTCGGGTTAGGGGGGAGCGTATTGATTTTTGCATTAGTAAAATTAAACTTCTTATTCATGTAAACCTCACTTAGTTGTTAAAGCAAAGGTTTAATATATGTTTGTAACCCGTTTAAGTTCGTTTACTTATTCTATTACCAGTAGGTTGATTCAACCTTTGTGAGTTTAACTTAGAGTCAGTCAGTTAATGAAACTTCATTTATTAGTTAAATCAAGTATATGCAGTCAAAAAAAAGCCCCAGCAAATGCTAGGGCTCTTATTGGATATTATTTGAACCTTTATGTAAAATGACGAGCCTCCATTATTAACGGTAATAGGGCTATCCATTTATAAAAGTATTTAGGAACCCCGTTCCGGAAGGCTCGATATCTACTTACTGCTACGTCTTAATATTGGTGCTGTATTAGATGTTCTTTTCTTAGGCTTTGAAGGTGGATTTCCATCATGTATTAAGTTTAAAAAGTCACTTAATAAGGTTGGGTTGTCAGAAATAGATGCTTGAAGTAAAACAACTTCTTTATAAGGTATTTCAACGTCATGATTTCCACACGGAATGATGATTGCTGGTCCTGAGCGATGACCTTGGCACTCATCAAAATATGCCGGTTTAATATACTTTAGCCATGACTCAGCACAGCTTCGTGAGTACTCTTCAACTTTTGCGTAAATAGCTTTTAAACCATAGTTCATAATATATCCTTAGTTTGTTGTATTGCAAATATCAGCAGGATTGCTTCGATTCAATAATATTTTTAATTGTTTTTAGTGAGAAACACCGAGTAGGTCTTTATCGCTACATGTCTAATACTAGACACTTTTTAAAAATTGTCAAACAACAAAAGTTAATGAAATCAATGATATGTATGGCTTGCTGACAACGGATAGTCCAGTAAATACAAGGGGTATTCGATCTCGAAAGAGTATAACAAAGCAAAAAGCCCGTTATCTGTTGAAGAGCATTTTGAGTCGTAAATAGAAGGGGGAAACGATACATGAGTGGCTATTTTTAGCTGAAAATAAGCTAGAAATAAGGTAAAAAAAATAAAAGAAAGTTTTTTGAACGCCAGTATTTGTCATTGGTAGTATGAAAAATAAACAGTTTTGAGTGGCAAGAAGGGTGAACTGAAGAAATAAACTGAAGTCTTAGTTTACTTTAAGTGCCTTTTTGAAGCGTATTATTCTACAACCTAGACAAAAAAAAAGCCCTAGCATGTGCTAAGGCTTCTTATGACGGCAGTTTATGTAGGCTAAATATTAAAGCCTCTCATCAGAATCGAATTCAAGGTTTGCTGCCTTATATAACATTTCAGCCGTTGGTTTCTCCATCACTGAATTGTTATTAGTAGAACGTCTACGTGAAAATTTTCCAATTCTAGAAGTCCTTTGTGGCTCAATAGTAGTAACATCTTTTTGATGGACCCATTCCATGAATTCATTTAAAAACTCAGGTTCTGCTTTCAATGCTTCTAAAAACAAGAAAACATGTTGATACTCCATGCTCCATCGCTTGTTACCACAGGTTAAGTCCAAACAAGGTTTACCTGTTCGACCATCATCATACGTATATTCAGCAACACGATTAAAGCCTTTCCAATAATCATGAAGATCGGCGTAGAAGTCAGCTACTTCTGGAGTAGGAGACTCTATGTTTCTGGGGTTAAAAGTAAGTTTAGTCATATTCTACAGCCTTTTTTAGATGTGATATTCAATAGGGGCTTTCGGGACAGAAGTGTCTCGGCCCAGAATTATCAGGAGTTAAAGTTAAAAATTAAAGAAAAGTGAACGGGGTTCCAAACACTTTTCAGCGGGGTAGCAATAGCTTGGCAACGGGGGAGTTACCAAGTTATTGCTTCTAGTTAATGAGATTCTTCAAGGGCATCGTCTAAATCACCAGAAGTGCCATCAGCTTGTTCTTCTAAATCACTATCTAATAATTCATGAATAAAGCTTTGGTGGATGGCATAAAAATACTGACGTTTGCCTGTACAAGGTACACTCACACGATATTTTTGTTTACCACTATCATGCTTTAGCGCTCCCATTTTTTTTAGCTCATCACCTACTTGTACAGGTGTAACACCTTCACAAATTTGGTGAAAAACTTGGGGTAGTAACAGTAAATATAACCCTTTATGTTTATACCCATCGATAGCACCTTTTATCTCTGGGTCATCAGAGTCTGGTATACGGTGATAGTTACGACGTAAGTATGCTGAAAGTCGATCGATTGCACGTTCGACGTCAGTTTTGGACGTTTCAATGTCTTCAAGCCAACGTTCAATCATAAATGTAACCGATTCAGTAATTTCATCTTCAGAAAATGGAATTAACTCCATATCCACGGCCATCCACCCAGCAAGTAAAACCAGAGAAAAGCGTCTAATGACTCTGCGCTGTATGGAATTACTCGCATAATCAGCTAACTCACTTATTGTCTGCTGCCATTGCTGGCTCACATCATTATTTAGGCTATATCTAGACTCATATTTATCTAATAGGGCTTGGATAAACGTAGGGCCTAAAGTACCACCGTACTCAGAACAGGCTTCTTTAAAACTTTCAATTCGCTCGGCAGTTTCAAGCATACTCTCACCATCAAGTGCCATGTCTTGTGCGGTAAGTAGCATACTTGGCAATCGAACCAAGATACCTGCATTTACAGTCTCTCGACTCAACAACAGTTTCTCTTCGACACTAATTTCACCACTACTAAGTAGTGACACCGAAGCACTGTGCTGTTTTGCTAACTCTAAGCTAGACGTCAACCGAGCTTGACCTTTGCCAGACAAAAACTTATACAAAACCGAACTAAGTTTTGCTGCCCGGAACGAACCTAGTTCATCGATAGCTATCCCAACGCCCGAACGTTCAGAAGACAAGGCCTCTAAACTGTTAGATGTTGAACTCCAACGTAAAATAAATGACTCTTGAGAACCATCTCCTGGCTCTGAGCCTAAACCCATTACCGAGGCATAACATTGCAGTAGGGTGCTTTTTCCACATCCCGATGCTCCGTAGATATGGAACCCGCCACCTTCCAAGCCAACAAGTTGTGCTAATGGTGCAGCTAGAGCGGCACAAAGAGCAAATATTTGTGGTTTAGTTTCAATGGCATTTAACACATTAGATAAGTAATCATCCTCACTACCTTGGGTAATCAACCCTTCTGCTGGCGGGATAACGCTAATATAATCACCATCACTATTTGTATCAGACACCCCAACTAAAACCTTTTCAGCTATAGCAAAAGCAAGTTGATTAGGAATAAAGCCAGAGCGTTTAATCGTATACTTAGTTGGTAGGCTGGGCATCGAGATTGCTTTCTGGATGAACCGTTTGAAAGCATCTAACTGGGTAGGTGAGATATTTACACCAGCGTCAGCTAAAGAAGCCAACAATTTACCAATACCCGAGAATACAACTTTTGAGTTAACAATAAACTCACGCTGCTCACCCTGAACATCAATAGCCAATAACACACCATAGTCGCTGCTGGCATCAATAGAGCATACCTTGGCGATTGGGGTTATAAGCTTATCTGATAGCTCTATTAAGTTACCAACAGGGTTGATACCGTACATTTTATTACCAACAGAAGAGTAACCATCAGGTAGGTAATTTGAGTTACTCGCAAGCACTGTATTAGATACGTCATTATTCATGACATCTCCTCCACTTTAAACGCTTGGATTTGTTCATCTAACCAACTTTGAAGTTGGTAATAGCTGTACCTTATGCAGCGCTTAGATAGACGAACATAAGGGATAACTTCATCCCCATGTGCATAACAGCGGTTTTTTGCTAAGAAGCTGGCTGATACATTTAAGTATTCCGCAGCTAATTTTTCCGTTAGCCATTCGTTGTTTAAAACTACGGCTGTTTTTTCTTCATTTAAATTTGACAAAAGTCTCTCAAATATAGGGGGAGAGATACCCAATCTACTTCTACAATAACTTTGCTCTATTAACTCCTTAAGTTGATATACTGGCTTTTCTCCCCCTAATGAAGAAAGCAAATAGTATCCTAAGGTGTATTAACTAGCTGTGATCCATTTACTGGCGTCAATATATGTTGTGGCAACGAAACGTTTTCGATTAGATATATGTCTAAAGGTTTAAAGAATGTGCTAAGTCATTATTGATTAGACTTAACTTTGGATTGCTAATAGCACTGTAAACAGCGGTGCTCGAGGCGCACTTGTGATTTAATGCTTGTTGCAATTGGTATTGTGAACAACCACTTTCTAAAAGTTGAACACTATAAGAATGCCTTAGGGCATGGACACCTACTTCCCGTAGACCAGCCTTTCGACAAACACGTTTTAAAATAGGTGAAGGGCAAGATATTTGAGATACCATATCGATCCCTCTAAACACTAAGCCTTTCTTACCATACTTCTCTATTTGTTCCTTAATAATTGATGTAGCGCCATGGCTGAGCGCAAGATATTGACCAACACCCGTCTTTGTCATCTCGACAAGAATGGTACCGTTATGGTCATCGTAATTTTCTAACTTGATACTGCGAGCAGTACCGCGTCTGCACCCGCAAAGAATTAAAAACTTCAGTATTTTACGAGCTTCAGTATTACTTTCAGTTTCCAATGCTGAAAGTAATTTTATTAACTCATCCAAAGTGAAGTACTTTCTTTTAACTTGAGGCTCTACAAAGTTAGCTATTCCAACAGTAGGAGACACTTTTAAAACCTTCAGCCTATTTACTGCGAAAGTAAATAGGGCTTTAAGTAATGCAAGGTGTCTATTCGCACTTGCTGGCGATAGTTTATCTTTGATTTGAGCATGATATTTTTCAATAGCTGAGCTGTTGATAGCACCCAGTTGGTAATTAGAAAATGCAGGCAGTAAATGCAGTCGAAACTTGCTTTCGTCAGATGACCAAGAGATTTTCTTATCTTTAGTTTCTGCTTGATAGCGAGAGACTAAATCCTTAAAAAGCATCTCAGCTTTCTTTCTAGTTTCATCGGGATTTTCACCCCGCTGAATTGCAGCACGCATTTCTGTTGCAATAACCCTAACTTCAGTAACCTTTAAAGTTTGAGTATCCCCTAATTTGATGCGGTACCTGCGCTTACGATATGTAAGAGAAAAGTAATACACCTGATTACCTGAAGGATATTGAACAAGACTTAATCCAGATGTTTTACTATCTGAATATTCAAGCTGCTTTTTACCTTCAGGAACACCTACTTCAAATATCTTTTTTAAGTTCTCACGGGTGAAGTTTATCTTCTTCCCCATTTTGAATCTCATTTCCAGGTTGTTAAAGAACGTTGTAAATTGTTTGCCAAACTCATTCGTTGACAAGGAGAATTGTAAACATGCTCTATTGTTTTATCAAATAATAAAATAAAGATTATCCTTTGTTATCATGGTGTTGTGCTGTTATTGAAAGTAGGTGTTGACAGCGTTTTGCTCAATGATTCCAAGAGGATTTAACTTTGGATAAAGTTTATTAAGTAAAATGGGGCTTAAAAGGCGAGAAGTGATTTAACCAGTAAATCAAAGGGGGAATCTTCATTGGTAATAATTTCAAACAGAATAACTATGTTTTTTTAATGTCTTTTTGGAATATGTAACAGTCTTCTTAGATTAAATTATTCCATATATTCATGGGAGTATTTAGGGAGAAAAGATGATTATTAGCAGATTGATGTTGAATTTTTTGTATAAACCTGTTTTTAATGAAGGTTAATATTAATAAAAGGATAATTAAGATGGCCCTCATTACACAAATAAAGCATGCAGTTGAAAGTGGTGACTTACCTCAAGTATTTACTAGTCAAATTCTTAAAGTATGGATGGATAGTTGCAATATCATCAAGTCCAACGGTGATATCTATGCTGAGTCGTCAATAAATTCAATTTTGGCTAACTCTAGCCTAGATAACTCTAATTCGACCAACCAAAATGCTAAGTTACTTAGCACCCGTGTTAATAGTAATGGGAAGACAGAATACTGGTTTGAGATATAAATAAAGGAAAGATAGTTGTTGAGGGGAGGTTGACACCAAACAAAGTGATAGCTGAGATGGGAGTAGTCTTCTTGTCGAGCGGAAGCTGCTAAATATTATGTAAGAAACCTCGATTAGCCCTACAATAATCATGGTAAGGGCTACTTTCATCGGTATTTTATATTCAAAGACCGGAGGAACGGGGGATCGGGGGTTTTTGTCGAAAGATAATGTTAAAATAGATTAGTCATGAGCCGCTATAAGAGCTTTACAATATGGGGGTGATCAATTCATGACACGTTATCAAATTTTCAGAAGAACAAATATCTGCGATATTTATCTGTTCACTCTTGGTTCAGTTAGCAAACGCTAATAAAAAGGTTTTGACATGGCAGCTACTGCGCACGCACTTCACATATTGGTTAAGCACAAAGAAATTGCAGAAGATATTATTAAGCAGTTAGGTAAAGGAGCTAAGTTTCAAACGTTAGCTAAAAAATATTCGTCATGTCCATCGGGTAAAAAGGGTGGTGATTTAGGTGAGTTTAAGCGAGGTCAAATGGTACCTCAGTTTGATAAAATAGCATTTAAGGGGGCAATATTAGAGCCCCATCTAGTTAAAACTAAATTTGGCTGGCATGTAATTAAAGTTCTCTACAGGACTTAATTTATAATCCAAGACCGAAAGATCGGGGCAATAACTGAATGATAAACGGTTAACATGTTGAACT
>TARA_R110001583_G_scaffold6618_7_pt1 | contig 13188 bp, 9 predicted proteins | sample TARA_R110001583 | Tara Oceans TARA_R110001583 (sample SAMEA4398432) | marine metagenome | biome: Polar Biome; feature: [MES] marine water layer (ENVO:01000295) within the mesopelagic zone...; material: water (ENVO:00002006), including particulate matter (ENVO:01000060) such as...... | reverse complement strand
TTAACCAACAAGATAGATCAGATACTTATGCGGATTGGTATAATATATAAAGCAACGACAAAGTGTAAACATAGTTAAACATAGTCATCGCGTAACGAATAATCTATTAAGGTAGCAGTTTAGCCACGATGTCAAAAATTTAACCATTATGTTACATCTTTAATAGGTATTGCTTTTTTTACATAAACATCAAATCTGTTTTTCTTCGTTTTAATGCTCATTGATGGTTTTTTATTATCTAAAAAAGGAGCGTAGTCTGGCCGTTTTACAACAACGCGATAACGAGCGGCTTCTAGCGCAACGTCTAATAAACTATCTGCATCTAGGTCTGCGCCAACCACCCCTTGGAAAACTCGCATTTCTTTTTTTACTAATGCTGACTTTTTTTTATGTGGAAACATTGGGTCGAGATAAACGACATCAGTTTGATTATCTTTTAAGTATTCGATACTGGAGCCAAAATGCAGTTGCATACGCTGTTGCATCCACTCGCCAATTTCAAGATTAATGTAAGCTCTTTGCAAACCATCATCTAATAATGCAGCAGCAACAGGTGAGCGCTCAACAAGCGTGACATAACAACCTAGAGATGCCAAGACAAAGGCATCACGCCCCAAACCAGCAGTAGCATCAATCACATTCAGCTTAACACCCGCTTTTAAACCAACCGCCTTAGCAATAGCTTGCCCTTTACCGCCCCCAAATTTACGACGATGCGCAGTCGCTCCTGACACAAAATCGACAAAAACCAATCCTTGCTGGGGATCATTTAATTGCTCTAAAGCAAGATGTTCAGGCAACAAATGTAATCGAAAATCATCACTCTGTTGATTCACAAAACCCCATTTTTCTCGCAGTTTTTTTGCAGTGAGGCTTAATGCGCTGTCATTACATATTAAAGGAATACCCATGGTTATATTTTCTCTTTTGATAATGATTCGAGCGACGAGTTACGAACTACGAAAAACATGGCTACTCGGTAGAGGTTCGAAGCTAAATACTCGTAGCTTGTAGCCGAATTTCACCCGTAAAAAAGCCAGTCGATAGACTGGCTTTTTTAACAACGTAATCTCTTTTACAGAGGCGTTATAATATAAAGCAAGTCACCGCTTGATACCTGTTGACCATTAGTATTGATAATTCTTTCAATACGGAACTTGGTTTTAGCATCATATAATACTGCATCTTGACGATTAAAGCTTGATAACGATATCGGCGAGAACATCTTCATTGCTTCCATTAAACCAAGCGTCTGCTCAATATTTACAATGTCACCTTCGTTAACAAAATCAGGTTCAGCAGGTGATGAACCACGATAGAAGATACCAGCACTGTTTGCGATAACTTTTAGTTCATTACTACCATCAACGCTAATTGAAATGTCGCTACCACCAGAAGATGCAGAAGCTTCCATTTCATCAATCATAGTTTTTTGATCAAGACGAGCCATAAACTTAGGTAAATAAGTTGTATCATAATCACCCGCTAAGAAAACTTCATCTTTTAATATACGTTGTAGTAACGGTATATTGGTTGCAATACCTTTAATAACAACTTTATCTAAGAACGCCAATAGTTTCTGAACAGTGTCATTACGATCTTTGCCTGTACAAATAAACTGAGCCACTAAGCTATCGTAGTATGGTGATACCTCTTTTCCTTCTCCAATCATTGAAATAACTTCAATGTTATCTTGCTCTGGTACAAAGTATTCAATCACTTTACCTGGATGTGGTAGAAGTTGCATAACGCCTTCAGAATCTAGCGCAGCTTTCTCTGCAGTGACTCGCACTTCGATAGCATAACCTTTATCAGCAGGTTTCATATCTGCAATACTTTCGCCAGAAGCGATCTTATATTGTGCACTAACGATATCGATACATGACGTTGCTTCAGTAACAGGATGCTCTACTTGTAAACGTGTATTCATTTCCATGAAATAAATTGCATTTTCATCAAGGTCATAAATAAACTCAACCGTACCTGCGCCTAAATAATCAACCGCGTCAGCAAGTGCAGCTGTATGTTTTAGTGCTTCTGCTTGCAGATTAGCTGGCAACATTGTTGATGCAGACTCTTCCACTACTTTTTGGTTGTTACGTTGAACTGAACAATCACGAATACCTAATACTTTTGTATTACAATGTTTATCACGTAATAACTGCACTTCGATATGTCGTAAAGACGTAATGTATTTTTCTAAATAAAGATCACCATTACCAAATGCATTTCGCGCTTCAGCAGATACCTGTGCAAAACCTCTAAACATATCTTCGGCTTTTTTAATGACCAAGATACCTTTACCACCACCGCCATTTACCGCTTTAAGTAGGACTGGGTACCCCATACTATTAGCAATATCAAGCGCTTGTTCTGCACCTGTTAAAATACCATGAGAACCAGGAACAACAGGCACTCCGTTATTTTGGGCAGTTTTGATTGCGTTAGATTTATTACCCATTGTCAACATACTGGTCATGCTTGGGCCAACAAAGTTTATATTATGGCTAACACATAAATCAGCAAATTGTGGGCTTTCTGATAAGAAACCGATACCAGGATGAAGTGAATCAACTTCTTCATATTCAGCAACTTTTAATACTGAGCCTGCATTCAAGTAACTTTCGTCAGAGGTATTACCACCAAGACAAACTAATTTATCACCTTCACCTAACATATCGGCAGGTACTGAAGTCATATCAGGATCTGAAGCAACTAATACAACATTGATATCGTTTTCTTTTGCCTTACGAATCAATTTAACCGCTGTACAACCACGCGCATGTATCAATACTTTCTTAACAGGTTTCATCAACGCACGAGGATCTGCTTGAGAAGATTCATCTTCATCATCATCAATACTACAAACAGGCACAAAACCGGTTAATGCACGCTCAATAGTTTCTTCAATCGTGGCCGTCGGCATAGGCATGTTTTCATCGATATCACGCAATTTATCATTGAGATCATCAGAGAATGGGTTAATCACTAAACCATCCATGGCGCCCGCAGAGCGAGACAAATAATTAGACAATGTAGACGTTGATGGTAAATAAGCAGGCACAACCATTTGCCCAGCAAAAGGCATATTTGTTCCTGATAAATAATAGGTTTGCGCCATAGGATGAGTTACAAAACTAGCTTGTGCTCCACCAGTACAGTCTCCGTAACCAAACATAACAACGGGTAAATCATTATCACGAATAAAACGCGTAATACGATCATTTACCACTGCCATAGAAAATAACGCAGCAGCACCTTCTTTTGTTTGCATGCCACCAGAGCTAATAAATGCAATCACAGGGATATGATGTTTTGCACATTCGACCAGTAACGCACAGAATTTTTCTGCGCTGGCCATATCAAAAGCACCCGCTTGGAAAGACAGGTTTGAAACAGCAACACCAACACGTTGTGTTTCACCATTAGCTAATTTGAACTGGCCAATACCAGATATCAAACCACAGGGTTGAATATTTTTATCAAGCGCATCTTCAATCGATAAACGGAAACCAGGAAACTCCAATAAATTGGCCGTCATGAGATCAGCTCTAGATTCTTTAAAGTTGGTAAAAAATCTTTCTATAATCGCGGTATGAGAATTATTCTTCTTATTTTTCTCTGAACGTAATACCGCTTGAATAAGTAAGTCTTGGTAACCCATGGTTAAACGGTTCCAGAAGTCTTTACGACGACCGATACGAACGGGGTTGATTGCCCCATTGTATTCAGAAACATCTTCATGGCTTGCATAATAAGAAGGTAGAATTTTTTCAAAGAAATAAGTCAAAATTACAAATAAACTTGCATTCATTTGTGGTGCGCCAATACTCTTCCACTCTTCTACTTTGGCAAGAATTTCACCACGTTCACTTTGATCGGTAAAGTATTCTATCCAAGCATTAAAGCTTTCTTTTAGCTCTTCGTAATCATCATCACTGACTTTATTTAACGCGCCTTTTAATGAACTACGTACCAATGATGAAACAGAGTCACGAGATAGCTCTTTGGTTGCCATCGCTTCTTTTGCAATAGAAGCAAGGTTGCCCATGGTATTATCATATAACGCATTGAATACTAACATATGACGACAATGTACAATAAAGCATTCACGCGTTTCTTCATGACTAACCACATCAATCGTGGTCAGCTCAGAAAGTTCTGGCCAGCTATCCGTTAACGGTAAGTTATTAACATCTTCAAGATAAGCAATTAACGCACGGAAGTTATCTTCAGCAGAGCTCTTCCAACGATTATAAAGAGACCAAGTTAAATTAATTAATAGCGTACTACGCGCATTATCATAATTTGCAGTTGGTTCACCTAAAATCAGCTTGGTAAAGACATTACGCTCTACGCTTTTATCTTCACGTTTAGTAAGGAATGTCTTCCAGTTTTTATTTAACGTATCGTCATAAATCAATTTATCAGGGTTATTCAACCAGCTAACAAATACTTTTTTACGGTCATCTGCAATACGAGCTTTAAGATCCCCTTCAGGGATAGTCATTTTTGATAAACGACCGTATTCATTTTGCTGAATCGCTTTAATACGAGAACGTAACGTTAAATAACGCATGTAACGATAAGTCGTACCGAAGGCATTGTTATGCACAGTCGGATTTTTCGCTAAAAGGTGTGCGCTTTCTGATGCATTTTCAACGGCTAATAATTTACTCGACGGCTCTAAATAACGCGTTAAGCTTCGATTGTAATGCACTAAAATATCAGGGTATTTACGTACAAAGGAAACAGATGTTGCTTCGATTGATAGAATACTTGAGATAACTGCTTTTTGTAGATTATGTTGACGTTCATCTTGGTCAACAGGAGAGTAATCTACAATGCCATCAATGCAACCATTGGTATACAACTCTTCAGGAGAGACACCAACTGATTGTGCACATTCCTGCCATGAAAGGTTATATTTACGGGCAATACTTTGTAAGCCTTTAGGCTGGATAGTATTAAAAATACCATCTCGTACAGACAGTAAAATATTTGCTGTTGCTAATGGAATAGCACCACCAGAATAACCGACACCAACGACGATACCTACTGTTGGGACATCAACATTGGCACTTTCAGTGATCATTTGAGAAATACTGTGTGCTTGATTCTGACTGTTTGCCTCTTCCCCAGCATCTGCTCCCGGAGTATCAATAAGGTAAATGATGGGTAATGACAAATCGGCAAATTTACGAATTGCTTTACTTGCTGCTAAGTGATGCTCAGGCATCCAAGCACCATTATTTGAACTACGCTCTTGGCCAATGATACCAATTCGGCGAGTATAACCGCCAAAATCAAGTTCCATTTCTGCACTATAAAATGCACCGTTTAATTGTTCAGTAACGATTTTTCCGTTAAAACCTGCAACGATTGATTTTACACCAGGACGTTTATTATCTTCAGCAGGTTGCACTGTACGTGCGATATAGGCATCTACACTCAATTTTTTGATTGCAGATAAATTTGATTTAATGCGTTTACGCTCAATCAAGCCTTCAAGATTTTCTGTGTTTGATGGTAAAGAATTATCCGGAAATAACGAAAAGTCTTTTGCTATATGCTCTGCATGAATAAACAACGGATCTGCAATGTTGTTTGTTTCAAACTGAGAGGAGGAAGATTTTCCTGACATAAAGTACCCTTACAAAATATTAATAAAAAAATAAAAAAAAGATCCGCGTAATTTACAACTTATTAACAGATGATACCAGTACTGATTTTAGAATGTAATGAAAAGCAGTTGCATTTACGGCATTCTGTGTTGCAAATAGCAGAAAACCTCATTAATTATTAATAACTAATGAGGTCTTTGTCACACCTAGTATTCTTTCTAGTTCCTCATGTTTTGTTTATCCAGAACAGGAGAACTGAGAAAAAATAAGATAAGAACTTATTAAATTAAAGCATGTAGTTCTCTGGTAGTTCTATTTGAGCCACACCGGTTGCAACCGCAGCACGTGCCACGGCACCCGCTACTTTTTTCAATAAACGAGGGTCCATCGGTTTAGGAATAATATAATTTTTACCAAATTCAAGCGAAGTAGCACCACTTGCTTTTAATACCGAATCTGGCACAGGCTGTTTTGCAATTTCACGAATAGCATGCACTGCAGCGACTTTCATTTCTTCATTGATTTCTGTAGCACGCACATCTAAAGCACCACGGAAAATAAACGGAAAGCACAATACATTATTGACTTGATTAGGGTAATCACTGCGTCCGGTTGCCATGATTAAATCATCTCGTACTGCATGCGCAATTTCTGGTTTTATTTCAGGATCAGGGTTTGAACAAGCAAAGATAATAGGGTTTGCAGCCATTAGTTTTATATCATCACCAGAGATCACATCAGGTCCAGATACACCAACAAAAACATCTGCGCCGGTTATCACATCTTGCAAAGTTCGTTGATCGGTATTATTAGCAAAACGTTGTTTATATTCATTAATATCAGTACGACGAGTATGAATCACACCTTTACGATCTAACATATAGATTTTTTCACGTAACGCGCCACATTGAATCAATAGCTCCATACAAGCAATAGCAGCTGCGCCTGCTCCCATACACACTATTTTAACATCTTCTATTTTCTTACCTTGAATATCTAAGGCGTTGATCATACCGGCTGCAGTTACAATGGCGGTACCATGTTGGTCATCATGAAAAACAGGAATACTGCATCGTTGTTTTAACGCTTTTTCAATAACAAAACATTCCGGCGCTTTAATGTCTTCAAGGTTAATACCACCAAATGTATCGGCAATATTAGCCACCGTATCAATAAATTCTTCCGGTGTACGGTGCTTAACTTCAATATCAATAGAATCAATATTAGCAAAACGTTTAAATAATAACGCCTTACCTTCCATGACAGGTTTCGATGCCAGTGGGCCTAAATTGCCTAAACCTAAAATCGCCGTACCATTAGTAATAACAGCAACTAAATTACCCTTTGCAGTATATTTATAAACATCATCAGGATTTGCTGCAATTTCACGCACCGGCTCGGCAACGCCAGGACTATATGCCAGAGATAAATCCTCTGCAGTTTCAGCAGAGGTAGTAAGTTCGACACTAATTTTTCCTGGTTTAGGAAATGCGTGATAATCAAGGGCTTTTTGGCGCATGTCTGACATGAGTAAATTCCAATAAATGATGAGGGGACTAAAGCAAAAGCAAAAGCAAAAGCAAAGTGTGATGATAGTCAAATTTCATACATATTTACAGTGTTAATTTAGTTTACGGCAATATTTGAGCGGGATGATAAAGTTTTATTCTAGGCTTTCCTTTTGAAAAAAATAACTTACCCGTTAACAGCAATTTATCATACAAAACAATATCAATATGATTTGCTTTAAATATTTTTAACTTAGCTGAACTAATGAATACAGAGAGTTTTTTATCAAGCATCAATGTCATTCCTTTTTTATTACTGTCAATATCAGTAACGCGCCCGCTTACATACACATAACCTTTGTCAGATGAGGTTAGTCGCGATGCGTTTAAGGGCTTGAAATCTGACCAACCCCCTTTCCGACGCAATCGAGCCTGACGCTCTGCATCTTGAAAACAGCGCCAAAACAGATCATTTTTACCAATCACCCAATGCTTTGCTAACCCAGACTTTAGTTGAAGCAAAGCCAAATTCCGTCCCGTTTTACTAAAAACATAAGCCAGTTTTCGCCCATATTTATCCTGTTTGGTTTTATCATAAATCAGCTTTAGCTTATCTCCTGGGCGAATATACTTTTCTAATAATATTTTAGCATCCAATGCGTAGGGCTCTGATTTAGAAATATTTCGATGGTTAATTTCAGGCGTGTTAATACCAATAAAGCGCACTAAACGTCCATTTTCTAAGGTCACCGTATCACCGTCATTGATTTTTTTTAGAATAGCGGTTTCATCCCAGTCATAGCGGGGACAATTAGCTAACAAAGTAGCGGGCAAAAAGAAGAGTAATAGAGTGATGATATATTTCACAATAAAAACCTACATAAATAAGAAGCTATAACTGTAGGATAATTTGCTTAAAATTTCACCAATTAAAATATTTAAGGCCATTACGCTTAATTAAATGATCAATTATCGCGTAGCCAAAAGAAAGTTATAGCAAATTTCAGACATAAAAAAAGGCATCCGGAGATACCTTTAATACGTTAACTTCAACAATCTTATTTAGAAGAAAGTGCACCGAAACGTTTTTTGCCCATTGTTTGTAAAGAGCTTCGATACGACCATCAGTGTCAGCAACACATTGAGTGTTTAAAACTTTACTTAAAACTTTAAAATACAGGCATAAAAAAAGGCATCCGAAGATACCTTTAATACGTTAAGTTCAACAATCTTATTTAGAAGAAAGTGCACCGAAACGTTTTTTGAACTTGTCGATACGACCACCAGTATCAACAACACGTTGAGTACCAGTGTAGAATGGGTGACAAGCGCCACAGATATCTAGTGTAATATCTTTACAAACTGTTGAGCCAACTTTAACTTCGTTGCCACAAGAACAAGTTGCAGTAATTTGTTTGTATTCTGGGTGAATTGCATTTTGCATTTGGAAAACCTCTATTGGTCCGTGTCGCTGCTCAGCTTGATGAATTATTTCAATCAACAGAGTACCACACGTAGTTATGATAAAAATCAGGCGCAAATTATAAACAAGCCATTCAAGAAATACAATCAATAAATATCATTCTAAGGTGATCTCTTTTATAGCCTGATCAAATAACTGTTCAGGCGAGTAAACTTTATCACTAGCACCGAATAAACAAGCGGCCGTGTGCCCTTCTTTTAGGATGCAATAGTTATAAATAACCCTATGGATCTCTGAAATATTATCAATGACTTGCATACTATTTACATGCTTGTTAACACTTGTATTTAAATATTGATAAAAATTTTCAATCGCATCACCTTTGGTGAGACAAAAACTCGGATTAGTGTGTAATTTGCAAGTAATCGCAGAAAAGGCCCCCACTTTATTACTGAACCAAATATCATTCCACCAACCTAAGCGTTTCCCATTAAGCTTTTCTTTGCCACCTACGAAAGGTAAAAAGAAATAAACATCAGCATGTGCACTTTTTATCGCATCATAGGATGACATCAAAGCTGCCGATCTTAACGTACTTTCATGTTCGATAAAGTGATCATATTTTTCAGCTTTACTGGTAAAAACCTTTAATAACTGAAAATGAATATAAGCGACTTTATCAGGATAAATGGCATTACATTTCACAATTGGTTTTAAATCACCAACAATCAGTTGTTCAAAATGATTACGTTCTAAATTCTTTTGATAACGGGCTAATAATACCGATTCTAAATTATCCGATTTTATATTAGTCGCTAAGGTGCTTTCTTTTTCATGATAAATAAATTCACCAGCAAATTCATGTTTAGTCAAATTATGAGTTTGTAATAAAATATAACCGCTATCTATTTCTGCACTATAAAGTGAATAAATTCCTCTCTGATGAGAGAGTTCGAGTAATCGCCCTTCGCTATGTAATCCTAAGTAGTCTCGCGTTAGCTGTTTACTTTCATTTATTCGACTGAAGTTTGAAAAAAGAAGCGCCAGTTTATTTAAATAAAAATAATACAAACGTGCCGATAAACCACTTTCACTGACCGATGTTTTGATGTCTTTATTACTTAACAGCGACGCCAGTACCTTTTTCATGACCTGACTATTTTTAAAATCAGGTAAAGTAAAAACAGTACCACATTGGCAACATTTTTTACGTTGAGTACCGGCAGAGGTATAACCATGTCTTTTTGATTGAGGCATGCTAGATATAAAAAAATAAGGGCTACATTTTTTACAACCAATCACTTTTTGAGCAAATTGTTGTGTTAGCTTTTCGTCGAGCACCTGTTGCACTAATTCATTATTAATCCAAGGCGGATTACTACCACATAATGTACATTCTGTTGATAAATAACCTAATCGCTCACTTTGTTGAATATAAGAATCGCTTCCAGTTACACCAAAATTATCACAACCTACTGTTTTGCAACAATTATAGTCTTTAGTAAATCTCAACATATTAACCTCAGTTCTAGATAATCAAACCATTTAGCCACACATTTTGTAATCATATTGTAATTGTCTAGAGTAAACAATCATCTCTAGAGGCTCATCACTTTTTACTGGTTGATCAATAAATATACTCACGCTAGTAAGGTGAATAGTCATATAGTATATTGAATAAATTGAATATAACTTCAATTGTGAACAATGAAACCAATACAGCACCATAATCCTGAACTGATATTACATACTTAAAAAGGGAAGAAGTAACATGAATATTTTGACAAAAAGCTTATTAACAACAGCCGTTTTAGGTGCATTAAGTGGTTGTGTTAGCACAACAGAAACAGTGCTTCCTACAACCTGTGCTGAAGCCGGTGATAGCTGTAAAACATTTACGTTATTGCATACTAACGATAACCATGGTCGTTTCTGGGAAAATAAGTATGGCGAATACGGCATGGCTGCGCGTAAAACCGTGATTGATTCAGTTCGAAGCGAAGTAGCTGCGAATGGCGGTGAGGTATTATTATTATCTGGTGGTGATATTAACACTGGTGTCCCAGAGTCTGACTTACTGGATGCAAAACCTGATTTTATTGGCATGAACGCCATTGGTTATGATGCAATGGCAGTGGGTAACCACGAATTCGATAACCCACTTTCTGTGGTTGAAATACAAAGAGAGCTTGCTAACTTCCCAATGCTAGCTGCTAATATTTATGATAAAGCAACAGGCAAACGCTACTTTGATGCTTATAAAATTTTCACCGTTAATGGTATCAAAATTGCTGTTATTGGATTAACGACTGAAGACACTGTAAAAATTGGTAATCCTGAATTTGTTAGTGGTTTAACATTCACCGATCCAACCACTGAAATCAAAAAAGTCATTAAAGAAATAAATAAAGCAGGCACTGCTGATGTTATTTTTGCTGCCACACATATGGGGCACTACGAAGACGGAAAACACGGTAGTAACGCACCCGGCGATGTGGCTATGACACGTGCATTAAAGGTTGGTGATTTGCAATTAGTCGTTGGCGGACATTCGCAAAATCCAGTGTGTATGGAACCAAAAAGTGACCAATATGCTGACTTCAAAGCAGGCGATGAATGTAAACCAGATCAACAAAATGGTACTTATATCATGCAAGCACACGAATGGGGTAAATATGTTGGACGCGCCGATTTTGAATACTTCAATGACCAACTACACCTTGTTAGCTATAAACTGATTCCTGTTAACTTAAAAGCAAAAAATAAAGAGGGTGAACGCGTACTGATTGCCGAAGCGATCACTCCTAACAGTGACTTACTTGAAACCTTACGCGTTTACCAAGAACAAGGCCAAGAGAAACTTACTGAAGTTATTGCTAGCACTAGCGACAAACTTGACGGTGAACGAAATAGTGTTCGTGGACAACAAACCAATATGGGGCAATTAATTGCAACTGCTCAAGCCACTAAGGTAAATGCAGATATCGGCATTATGAATTCAGGTGGTGTGCGTGCTTCTATTGACGCGGGTAATATTACTTATAAAGATGTATTAACAGTGCAACCTTTTGGTAACAGCATCACAAAAAGTATGATGACCGGTGCACAAGTCAGTGAATATTTGAATACCGTGGCAACACAACAAATAGGTTCTGGTTCTTATGCGCAATTTATCGGCGTATCAATGACCGTTGACTGTAAAGCAGGTACTGTTGATATCAGCGATATTAATGGTAAAGGTTATAACGCAGGCGCAACTTATAGCTTTACCCTGCCAAGTTATAATGCAGCCGGTGGTGATGGTTATCCAAAACTTAAACCAATCATGACAGGTTACGTGGATGCTGAAGTACTTTATACCTTCTTAAAAGATAAAGGCACCATTAAAGCGGGTGAATTTACCCCTTCAAATAACGTCGTTTATGCTAATTCGTTAAGTGAAAAAGGTTGTCAGCTATAATCGACCTAGCTTAGCAAAACGTTAAGTAAAAAAACCACTAAACAACGTTGCCATTCACATGATGACAACGTTGTTTTTTTATAACAATAAAAAGCTAACCAAAAATACATTTCAACTTAAAAACAGAATCTTACACTCATTCTTACCCATAAAAGTTCCTTTGAAAACATCTAAAAAACAGCCCTCTTTTTTTTATCATATTTTATTAAAATAAATGTTTTGTATTTAAAAATTAAGCGTATGCTATCGCCATTAGTTGAGATAATTAAATCACCACTAATAATTGTATTTTTTCCGTGAGATCGATAAATCTCACTATTAACAGGGGATAAAAGCATGGCTAAAAGTCAAGATTCACAAAAATCTTCAAAGAAAAAATCAGAAAAGACGTTAAAAGAAAAACGCCTTGAAAAACGTGAGAAAAAAGCGAGTAAATCAAAACTTTAAACGCATATTTAAACCTATAACAGTCAATTCTGGTATTGATAACGCACATTCATAAGACGTTTCAATAGCAACAATTAAGAGGGCTAATGAGTGAAATACTCATTAGCCCTCTTTGTTTTTAAGAAAATTTTTTAAAAAATGTTAACTGGCAAAATAGCTTTATAACATCTCCTCGTATTCCCTCGCACAGACCTCTACCTTTAAGCACTAATCTTTAAAATTACTTTTCGCATTTTAGTAGTAGTAAAAACCAGCATCGAAACTAAAAATCTCACAGATCAAAAAGGACATCATTATTGAGCTTGAAAACTGAAAACTGAAAACACAGATATTAAGTGTTTTCAGTTTCGTTATGTGGGCAAATAATTTAAGAACCCAAAAATCAATAAGAGCTAAAAATCGTGATTAACTAAAATCATATTCAACCTAAAATCATAAAAAATTTAAGTTAATAACTTTACATAAAAAATATGAATGATTGAGCGCGCGTGAAAATGATATGTGCGTCAATGAAATGTTAAAAAAGTTTAATTATTTAACGTGACGAGACTCACAAGCATGAAGTATTGTATTACAAAATTATAAAGGCAATCTTCAAAAAAACAGATCTTGATACGGATCTAGATCACAACAAAAAAATCTCACAGACAACAAAACCAATATATATCAACAACTTAATGTAAATTAAATAATCAAAATCACTCGAAATGCGGCAAAGTGTGGCAT
>TARA_R110001583_G_scaffold178508_2_pt1 | contig 13195 bp, 11 predicted proteins | sample TARA_R110001583 | Tara Oceans TARA_R110001583 (sample SAMEA4398432) | marine metagenome | biome: Polar Biome; feature: [MES] marine water layer (ENVO:01000295) within the mesopelagic zone...; material: water (ENVO:00002006), including particulate matter (ENVO:01000060) such... | reverse complement strand
CAAAAATAGACGTGAAAAATAGGTTTTTCTACAGCCTCAACGCTCACGTAATAGGCGCGAGCTTGTGATGGTTATATTATCCCAACAAAACGGACACGTTCATTCTCATGCCATTGTCCACTTGTACCTATTATAGAACAGCATCCTCTCTCGAATTCAACCGTTTCCAGCTTCAGTAATCGTTGACACATCTCCCCAGAGCATACTTCAAATCTTCTGCAGAATGAAATATCGCATTGCGAATCAGGTTAACTTTTATTGAACGAAAGAATGATGCCACATGTGCATTGTCAGTACATACACCCACCCCAATGATACACTGATTTCAAAGCTCTTTCTGATGCTCACTTCCCCTATATCCGACACCGCGCCTGCATGCAACACAAGACCTTCGGTAGCGCCACACTTACGTATCGCATTCATCAATGTTCTGCGAGTTACTTCTCGTTCATTTGATATCAAGGCTCAACCCAATGAGGGTTAGCACTCCAAACACATTCCTTTGTTTGATAACCATCTATTTTTCAAGGGGATTTTCTATCATAACAATCCGACTTGCCCTCTAATTATTCTTTAAGAAATGAGAAGTCAACGTCACTAACAGCCGAACCAGGCTTCTCTAAAGAATGCAATGCCAAATGCAACTTTAGCCAAGTGTCGTGCTCTTGGTCATCAAAAAAGAAGCAAGTATTGGGAATTATATCCACCTCAAAACCTTGAACCATGGAAACGTAAAGATCTATTTCATCAAGAGGTATTTCTTTCCCCAATATCGTTAAGATTACGCCTTTCACATAAAGCCCATGGCTCTTATAAGTATTGATAGTATTTTGTAATACCCCCCATAAATTGAAAGCCAATTCTTTATGACCACCTTGTATCGTCACCACCCTAAACTGACTACCATTACTCAGCCATGACTTAATATCTTGATCATCAATACAGACATACGAAAAACCACAACCAATATGCATATACGCATCAATCACCGATCTAGTGCTTTCGCTATCTCTTTGTGGTGATATTTCAATAAACCAGCATCCATCTGATTCTGATTGATATGATGTGGTATGCTCGCAATAACCATGAGGCCATACCTGTACAGCATCTTCTATGAGTTGCGCCACTGCTGAATCAGGTGAATAAAATCTTTTAATCAATTTACCATCATTCATTAAAATACTTTCCTTAATAAGATTTCCAATTAATGACAAGCAACAAAACCAACCAATTCTTGCACACCTCTACTTGTCACTATTACCAATCAAGCCTCATCATTATCAGAATTCAATACTTGATCAATTACACTACTCCTAAAAACACCAACCCGGAAACAGTACCCTCAAATCTGAAATTGTAATATCCACGCCACTTCCAATAGAGTAGTGAAAATTAATAGTATTCAAAACACCCAGAAGCTCAAAGTAATTGTCATTAGTATTGTAAGATATACAATTCAATGTCAACTCGTTCAACATCAATGATTGTTCTTTTGCATAATCAGCAATAAATTTCTTTTTTATATCACCAACGGGACCCATCAAGGGAATAAGCACACCCGAACACAACCTCGAAATTAGATGCTCATTAATAGCAGTACTATCACACTGCTCAAGTGGATTGCTGCTCGATGTCACAATAATGCTTATATTTAACTTTTTAGCTCTCTTTGCGAACTTAAGGAATTCTTCTTGAGAACGGCTCTTATAAAAATAATACTGAATATCTTCTATTATCACATACTTGGCAGCATCAAATTCCACTTTGAATTCGTTCATACGATTACGTTTAAGGGCTGCTACCATCCTACTAATCCATTCTTCTGCATCGATATGTACGATTTCATTTTCTAACACTCCTGATTCGAGCAACGCAACTTTAGTTAATTCTATTAGATGTGTTTTACCAACCCCACAGGGACCATAGATACAAAGAATATTATCCTTAGATAATGCATTGATTAACTTTTCAATAGCCTGAACTGCATGTGGATTACCGATTGCTACGGTTGATAGATTTCCTATCGGCAGCCTAATTTTTTTCATGGGATACCTTATTGCCAGAGAGAAACGCTTACTGGTTGCAACACCTCATACCAGCATTCATACACATGGGGGTTAAAGTTCTGGATCAGGCGCAACTTTTTTATCGCGAGTATGGCCCTGTAACCCTCCCCTACGGCGGTGATGATCTGCCTACGCCCGAGCAGCGCAGGATTGTATACAATCCGACCAAAGAGGCAGTCATAAACCTTGATTTACCCCCTCTTGCCGTTAAAATTGCCGACAATTCAGGCTTCTGCCAACCCTGTATTCAGTCGCAGGTTGTTGAAAAACTATCGGCGTTGGCATTGCTTCGTTAAAAACACACTCTGTATTCACCAGGAATCCAGCATGACATCAGCCACCCATTTCGACCCTTCAAGCTCGGTTAAGACTCTGCCAGGCACGTCTCTTCGTTTTCACAGCCTGCCAGACACCGCAGCACGCTTCGGCATCAATCTGGATGATCTGCCGTTTTCTCTGCGCCCTATCCTGGAAGGCATTGCGCGTAATGTCGGCAAAAACGGCATCACGGTTGAGCAGCTGCAGGCACTGGGCAACTGGCCTGCGCATCAGGGTAAAGAGCCGGTCGAAATTCCGTTCACTGCCGGTCGGGTAATCATGCACGATCTGAGTGGTACACCCGCCATCGTCGATTTTGCTGCGATGCGTTCAGCGGTACAGCGCATGGGCCTGAACCCGGCCATCATCGAACCGCTGGTGCGTGCGGATCTGGTGATCGACCATACGGTCACCATGGACAACACCGGTAGCCCGGCGTCGCTGCGCATTAACAGCGAGCTGGAGGCTGCCCGTAACAAAGAGCGTTATGCCTTCCTGAAATGGGGCGCGCAGGCGTTTAACACCATCCGCATTATTCCGCCGCAAACCGGCATCGTGCATCAGGTGAACCTGGAATATCTGGCTCAGGGTTACCTTGAACAAGATGACCTGATGATTCCGGATACCCTGATCGGTATGGACAGCCATACGCCCATGGCCAACGCGCTGGGGATTGTTGGCTGGGGCGTGGGCGGTATTGAAGCCGGCGCTTCTATGCTGGGCCAGCCGATGGAAATGCTGGCACCGGAAGTGATTGGTGTGGAGCTGACCGGCGCCTTGCGCGAAGGCGTGACCGCCACCGATCTGGTTTTAACCATCACTGAAATGCTGCGCAAATACCCTCGTGGTGTGGTGGGTAAATTCGTGGAATACGTGGGTGAAGGCAGCGCCAATCTGTCACTGCCAGACCGTGCGACCATCGCCAATATGTCGCCGGAATACGGCGCGACCATGGGCTTCTTCCCGTTTGATGAAATCGCCGCCGACTATATGAAAGCCACCGGCCGCGATGGCGATCTGCCGCTGGCGTATTACCAGGCGCAGAACATGGCGTGGAAAGCGGGCCAGAAACTGCCGCACTACACCGACCTGCTGCATCTGGATCTGTCGACCGTTGAACCATCTGTTGCCGGACCAAAACGCCCGCAAGACCGACTGCCACTGGGTGATATCGGCAAGGTATTCCAGAAAGAGGCCTCTGCAGGCGACCGTACTCCTGAAGTAGCTACCGTCACGCCGGTTAAGGCCGACGAAGCCGGTATCTTCCAGTCACTGCCAGAGCGCACCTTAAAAGACGGTGATATCGTGATCGCGGCGATTACCGCCTGTACCAACACCTCTAACCCGGGCCTGCTGATTGCCGCAGGTTTGCTGGCGAAAAAAGCCAACCAACTGGGCATGAAAGTGCCAGACGGCGTTAAGACTTCTATGGCACCCGGCTCACCGGTGGCGACTGATTTCTTAACCAAGGCCGGGCTGCAGGAGCATCTGGATGCCCTGGGCTTTAACACCGCAGGCTACGGCTGTACAACCTGTGTGGGTAACTCCGGCCCACTGGCGCCGAGCATTGAGGCTGCGCTGCGTGACCACGACATTATTGTGTCGTCTGTGTTGTCGGGTAACCGTAACTTCGAAGGCCGTGTAGAATTCAAGGGGTCAGAGTCGTTGATTTCATGCGGAATTACATCAGAACTACATGGACGGTCATAGTGAGAAAGATAGTTTTCGATTCAAGGTCAGAGTCATTGATTTTACGCAGAGATGACTGCCCGCAGGCCAATACTCACGTCCTAATAATTGTCCAGCCGACCAACAACCATCATGGTGGTTCGGGCACTTTCGACGCTAGGTTCGAGTTTTAGTAGGTTTTAAATAGGCGCTTAGTTCATCGTATGAAGACGCTGTTTTGGGAAGTCTCAGTACGTAGCAATCGTCGCTTGGGTACCATTTCGTGATCTCAGTATTAGCTCTGGCGGCAATAGCTTCAATTTTCTTGATGTCAGTACCCGGCATGATGTGCATTAGTATGTAGTTTGCAGAGTACGTGATTCCTTCAGGCCTTGAATCGTATTGCTGAGGTCTGGCTCTGCATTCGTTGGGTACTTATGGACTTTCAGTTCTATTGGGACTGAAGCTAATTCTCTTTCCTCTGAGATGGCTTTGATCGTTACGGGTATTCTATCGCCATGAGATAGGCTGGAAGCATCAACGTTTACCAATCGGGAATATTCTCCGTCATTCTCCCGGATGTCTCGCCCCTTGCCATCGTCAAGGATCTCCACCTTACCTTGATTGGATATCTCTGCTATTACCGTGAGCTCGCTATTAGCATCCAGTGCGCCGCTTACAGTCACGAAGATTTCAACCTCCGTCGACCTGCCTGCCTGGATATGATCGTCGAAGACAGCGACTCTTGAGATGGCAGGTTTTTCATGCTCGGAGACTTCATTTTCGAACAAAATCCCCGCCATAGCTTCATTTGTAGAAGTTAGCGCAAATAAGGTAAACAGAAGATAAAGAGTACTGATCTGCATGGTTCTATGCTCACTGAAGTGTTGCGATGAGTATAGCCCTTCACATTAGATTTAGGATAAGGCCCACTTCCTTGTGGGCTCAGGTGCCGTAGCGAATTTGTTTGCAGGAGAGGTCGTGAATTGCATGGACGGTCATAGTAAAAGAGAAAGCCTTGAATTTGTGGCCGGTGAGGCGAAAAAGCCATATTTCAGCCTAAGGGGATTCTCAGATTGCTCTGGTGGACGATTGCCGCAGGTAGTTGTCTGCTAAGAAAGGAGTAATTTGCAGGCCGCGATTCCTGCCACTCGCCTTCTTTCTCGCTGGCCGTCCCAGAATTTGGTTATTTTTGACTTTACTTCGTGGGCCGCGCCAGCGATGCCTGTGAATTCCGATTCGAAGCTTTGAGTGATTTAGAGCCAATGCTCGCCATCGGCTCCCAAGCGTTCGTCTCAAGCCCCCGCCTAAATGATCGGCATGGACAGCCACACGCCAATGGCCAATGCGTTGGGTATTGTTGGCTGGGGCGTCGGCGGTATTGAAGCCGGTGCGTCGATGCTGAGCCAGCCAATGCAGACTGGCTCCTGAGGTGATTGATGTTGAGCTGCTGGGCATCAATCAAACCCGGTTGTTACGCATTTTGATGTAGCGTATATTTCGATGCTCTACGGTCGGCATCGATGGCCGACTCTTTAAATGGATATTTATTACAGGATGTTGTGTTGTGACAATACCTCTCACAAAGTATCAAACGATCACTTATGAAATCGACAAAATTCCTGCGCTGACAGGGATTGGTATCATTCTCAATACAAATCAGGGCACCTCGGTTATTCGGGAAAACAATTCGTGTCTGGCTGCCGGGGATTACCTTGTTATCGACCTCGACGCAGAGGTTGCTTCTCAATATGACTGGGGCAACATTGGCCAGGAAGCCGGGCTGGCAGCCATCAACTGTTCGGCGGCGGTGATTGCTGCTTTGGTTACGTTTGGCTCTACCGCTGCGACCCCTGTTACTGGTGGTACTAGTCTAGCGTTAACCAGCATTGGGTATGCTGCGACAGTGGCAACTGGTGCATCCTGCGCCGTTTCAGCCGTCCGTACCTATAACGCAATTACAGACCCAAAAACTAACGAGATTTACGATAATATTCCTGCTTATCAAACGACTATGAAGGTCTTGGACGGAGTTTCATTGTTAGGGGTTGGGGCATCGGCTATTGCTATGACTAAGGTGATGAAAATAATGGGCCGGGCAGGTATCACTCTGGGGGCTGCAAAGGTAGGCAGTGCAAGCCGACCTGCAAGGGCGAGACTTGCGAGAGAAGTGCTTAAATATGAGAACCCTGCCATGACCAACAGGCAGGTAAAAGAATATTTCAAGCTGGGAATGGGCCCCAAGCGAGTGACCACTAGAGCACTTACTGAAAATACCATCTTGTCTTTGAGGGATTCTCTGGCAGCCGGTTTATCATTTCTTTCGAGTTCTCTAGATGGGCACGTGAAAAATGCCGCGATTTATATAGTTAGGCTGGGGGATTAAAGTGCTTGGTAGTGTTACTTTTGTTGTACTAGCGCTGACTATTACCTTGAGCTTGCTAGGCGTGACGTCATTATTGGACATACCGCCTTTGTTGTCAGGTTTGGTGATACCAATATTGAATAGCGCTGTTGCATTATTTTTTGGACTGGCAGCATTCAAAGGAAAGGCTTGGTCGATACAGATAACCTTACCGTTGGCTGCCTTAGCTTTATCGCATCTTGTTAAATTCGATCTGGCACATATTGCAATATTTCTGGTTAATATCGGACTTGCGGTCTTGTCTTTCTTATTGATGCGGCGCTGTATAGATTCAACGGGGCAGAGTCGTTGATTTCACGTATTTTCTAAGTAACCCCAAATTACATGGACGCTCATAGTAAGACTTAGTTTCCGATGTTCTGAATCTCTTCATCAAGCGAAGCTATTGCTCCGCAGGGCGAGAGTGTAAGGCCCTTGAGATCGAAATCTTCCAGAGCGTGTTTAAACCGCTCGGTACAGTACAGTGATGTAGAGTTATCAAAGTCTGTTTTAAAGACAGGCGGATCGTTGGCCTCCTCTTGAAATCCAATGCTCAAAATATTTAGAGACATACCATCGACGTTATCCCAAGCGCTCAGCGTAGGGTCTGCGTCTTTTCGACTAAGGCAGTTGAATATCCAATATGAATCGGACTCATTCATAATTCTTACAGGTAGAAACTCCCCGTGAGGCTGGAGTAAATCCCCAAGAAGTCTTCTGGCTTTTGGGCTCAGTATCAATGCAGCTCCTGCTTGCCATATCACTATGTCTGGCACCCTCGGGTTTCTCGCGCCGGAATTTGGAATGAAAGACGTTTCGGGGGCACGCCACCATGAAGAAAATTGAGTATCCCGCTTACTGAATGACATGATATCGTCGAACTCTAACCCTTGATCTCGGGGAGCCTTTCGAATGATGTCCATGGCATCAAGCGATAACATCATGTACTCATAATCGGTGTACTTTAGAGCGTAGAAACTAGGCAATGATCGTTTCTCCTGCCTTATCAATCATGACTGTTACATTGTTCTGTTGCATAAGTCGACCGATCACCTGGAGTTGCGTTTTTATTTTGTCCTGGCCATTTAGGTGTGAAAGCCTTTCCCAGACGAGTCTTTCGTAGTCCTCGGTATGATACGTTTTGTGCCCGCGAGAGTCAGGCATTGACACCGTGGGAGCGTCTATATATGTCTTAGTAATTTCTATTGCGATGAGACTGCAATGAACTAAAAATCGTACACGTAAACATCAACGCCCACGGAAACCAAGGTCTGTTCTATTAAAGGTTCGATTTTGTCCCAAGTTCCACCCGCAAGCCCACAGCCGATCCTAGGCATATGAACAGAACGTACTTGGCGAATAGCCAATTCACCAATCTTCTCCAGCCCTTCACGTACCGCGTCATACCTAATAGGTGCTGGTGCGGTCGTATTTCGTGGGGACCGGATGCCGTGCTGCCCAATAATGTTGGCAACAACAATATCATCACCGGCTTCCACAAACTGCACATGTCCTAACTGGGGCTTATCAGAACCTAAAAAGAGCGACTTGTACTGCAACTCCGGTTGCTTCCATTTTCTACTGATCGCCAGTACAAAACCCCGTCCCCACTTACCCAAATCGTTGCAAACATGGGCAATAATCACTTTCCCTTCGACTTGAGGGGAAGTTGCATCACCTTGAAGATAGTGGATCGTCATTTAGATGTAGCTTCCTGCCACTTTTCATCAAACTGCTTCGGTGTAATGACTTTGACATCGAATTCTGGATCGCCAGCAATTTCTTCAAGTGAAGGTACTGGTACTACGCCTAACTTCGTTGACTTAGTGGCGTTCGACTTGTCTGCATATCCATACGATCCATCACGGAACACTTCTACTTTCCGGACTTCATAACGTTCGTTATCAAGTTCACTGTAAAACTCAACAGGACTTCCCTGAGGGCTGCCATGCCACTTAGAGTATATGTATGCTGCCATTGTGACCTCTTAGTTCTTTCCGTGCCCAGTAATACGATTTGATATGTCGAGTAGTCGTTCATTCGGCACAAGTAGCACGTGCTCTCTTCCCAGAATGACATTCAGATCAGTTACGTTGACATTGATGTGGTGGGTAAACTTACGCCCTTGCCATGGAATGTTTAGGAATATCATGGACAGCTGCCCCGGTCGCTTTGTGCCGGGAATGATGTCACTCAGATACTGTCCATTACCATAACGAGCATCTTTGGGGTTATTAGCCCGCAGTGGAGGGGTAAATGTTCTTCGACTCCAGAATGCAACTGTAGCCGTCTTCACTTGTGTAGTGGTAAAGAATCCGCTTCACAATAAAACTCCATTTAGTGTTACGCCAATCACGGTGAAGCGTAACACTAAGCAGGGTCTTAGTCTCTAGTCACAAATGGACTCGTGACAACCTATGGGCAACCTAACACTCAGATTTCAGCGTTGAAGGTCTTTTGGGCTTGGGGAACCTGACGCGCGTCAACCACTACCCCACCGGCATAACTACATGGAAGTTTCATATTCGTCAGGACCACCCAGAAATTTCTTCATATCCCCTCACACAAGCCCTTCCGGCTCATCCAGTAAACTATCCCGAGCCGCAAACTTGCCTTTACGGCTCAAATAACCAACAATAATGAGCCGCAAATGTGGAATTTGCGGCTCATAGCACTATAAACAAGGCACAACACAACCACCCGGGCAGTCCATGAACTACATCTGGCAACACAAACATTGGCCCAGCTTCAGCTACGACAGCAGCAAGCTATCAGCTCTGGCTTACCAGTACGCCAAGCAAGCCTCCCAGCTGTCCGGCCGCCTGTCGCAGACGGATCAGAGGGACTCTATCGCCGCTCAGTTGGATCTTATGGTGGATGAGGCGATCAATACCAGCCTGATTGAGGGTGAGAGCCTGAACCCGACCAGTGTGCGCTCCTCATTACAACACTTCTTAAACCTAAAATTTGGTCTGAACCTAACCCCTACTGCTATCAACGTCGCTGACGTTAAGGCCGAGGGAATGGCGGCGCTGCTTGTGGACGTGCGCAAACATTTCAATAAGCCACTCAGCAAAGAGATGCTGTTCAACTGGCACCGTATGGTGCTCGCAGGCTTTGAAGACAATATCCTGCACAACGAACTCACTGTAGGCCAATGGCGTGATAGCCCAGAGCCCATGCAGATCGTTTCTGGGCCGGTTGGATATGAGCGAGTGCACTACGAGGCACCGGCCGCTCAGAATCTCGATGAGTTAATGGCTGAGTTCCTGAACTGGTTTAATAATCCAGACAGCCAGCAAGTGCCGGGCGTGATTCGCGCCGGCATCGCGCATTTGTGGTTTGAGGTTATTCACCCGTTTGATGACGGTAATGGCCGTATCGGCCGTGCCATCATCGAATATGCCCTTGCGCAAGACCTGGGCATGCCAGTCATACTCAGCATGTCGACACATATAGAAAAGAGCAAAAAGGAATATTATCGCCAACTGAATGCCGCAAGTTGCTGCGACACGTCTGAACTGGATGACCCTGCCGTGCTCGACATCACTGCCTGGCTCAGCTGGTTTATCCAAACCCTGATGGCTGCACAACGAGAAGCCGCAGATAAGGTAGCGACGATATTTGAGAAAACCGATTTCTGGCAGCGACACAAGAATACGGAGTTGTCAGAGCGTCAGAAGACGGTTTTAAACAAGGTATTCAAAGCTGGGAAAGAAGGCTTCCCTAACGGGATAAGCGCGCAAAAATACGCCGCGCTAGGCAAATGTTCCAAGGCCACCGCGACCCGTGATTTGGGTGACTTACTCGCCAAGAAATGCGTACGGTCGGAAGGGGTTGGCCGTGGGCTGAGATATTTTATAGCACTATCACCCGCTCCCTGACACAAAGAGTGCTGACGCTTACGCTTGAATTACGCAAAGTTGTATACAATCCCGCCCAAACGGCGCTTGTAAACCTTGATTTACCCCCTCATGTCGCTAAAATTGCTGACAATTCATAAGCTTCCGGCACACCCTGTTCTCACTAGGTACCCAGCATGACATCAGCCACTAATTTTGACCCATCCAGCTCGATCAAGACGCTGCCAGGCACGTCTCATCGTTTCCATAGCCTGCCAGAAACGGCAGAACGCTTAGGTATCAATCTCGATGAACTGCCCTTTTCTTTACGTCCGATTCTTGAGGGCATCGCCCGCAATGTCGGTAAAAACGGCATCACCGTTGAGCAACTGCAGGCATTGGGTAACTGGCCAGCGCATCAGGGGACAGAGCCGGTAGAGATTCCGTTCACGGCGGGTCGTGTGATCATGCACGATCTGAGTGGTACGCCTGCCATCGTCGATTTTGCCGCGATGCGCTCTGCGGTGCAGCGTATGGGTCTTGATCCAGCGATCATTGAGCCTCTGGTTCGTGCTGATCTGGTGATCGACCACACGGTGACCATGGACAACACGGGCAGCCCGGCGTCGCTGCGCATTAACAGCGAGCTGGAAGCGGCGCGCAACAAAGAGCGTTATGGCTTCCTTAAGTGGGGTGCGCAGGCGTTTAACACGATTCGTATTATTCCGCCTCAGACTGGCATCGTGCATCAGGTAAACCTGGAGTATCTGGCGCAGGGCTACTTAAAACAGGGGAATGGGGAGCACGGCTCATCAGAAGAAGACAAGCTGATGATCCCGGATACCCTGATCGGTATGGACAGCCACACACCAATGGCCAATGCGCTAGGCATTGTTGGCTGGGGCGTGGGCGGCATCGAGGCCGGTGCATCTATGCTTGGTCAGCCAATGCAGATGCTGGCACCTGAAGTGATTGGTGTTGAGCTGACAGGCGCTCTGAAAGAAGGCGTGACCGCAACTGACTTGGTATTAACCATCACCGAAATGCTGCGCAAATACCCGCGCGGTGTCGTGGGTAAATTCGTGGAATACGTGGGTGAAGGCAGCGCTAACCTGTCACTGCCGGACCGTGCGACCATCGCCAACATGTCGCCGGAATACGGCGCAACCATGGGCTTCTTCCCGTTTGATGAAATCGCCGCCGACTACATGAAAGCGACTGGCCGCGATGGCGACCTGCCGCTGGCGTACTACAAAGAGCAGAATATGGCGTGGAAAGCTGGCCAGAAACTGCCGCGCTACACCGACCTGCTGCATCTGGATCTGTCTACCGTTGAACCGTCCGTTGCCGGACCGAAAAGACCGCAGGACCGTCTGCCGCTGGGCGATATCGGCAAGGTATTCCAGCAGGCTGCAACGGCAGGCGCGCGCACGCCGGAAGAAGTTAAAGTCACGCCGGTTAAGGCCGACGAAGCCGGTATCTTCCAGTCTCTGCCGGAACGCACACTGAAAGACGGCGATATTGTGATTGCTGCGATTACCGCCTGTACAAACACCTCTAACCCGGGCCTGCTGATTGCCGCTGGCCTGCTGGCGAAAAAAGCCAACCAACTGGGCATGAAAGTGCCGGACGGCGTAAAAACCTCGATGGCACCCGGATCACCGGTGGCAACCGACTTCTTAACCAAAGCCGGATTACAGGAACATCTCGATGCCCTCGGTTTTAACACCGCAGGCTACGGCTGTACTACCTGCGTTGGTAACTCTGGCCCTCTGGCGCCGAGCATTGAAGCTGCGTTGCGTGACCACGATATTATTGTGTCGTCCGTGTTGTCGGGTAACCGTAACTTCGAAGGCCGTGTGCACCCAGATGTCGACACCAACTTCCTGATGTCTCCACCGCTGGTTGTGGCCATGGCCATTGCCGGTAATGTGAATATCGACGTTACCAAAGAGCCGCTGGGCAAAGACGCTCAGGGCAATGACGTGTTCCTGAAAGACATCTGGCCAAGCAACGCCGAAATCACCCAGACCATGCACGAGTGCATGGACCCGAAAGCCTTCCGTGAAACCTACGAGAACTCACTCGACGGCCCGGAGACCTGGCAGAAGCTGGAGTCACCGACTGGCCCTGTGTATCAGTGGGACGAGAAATCCAGCTACATTCAGGAAATCTCCTTCTTTGACGGTTTCTCACTGGAAACACCAGAGGATTCCCTGAACAACATCAGCAACGCGCGAATGCTGGTAATGTGCGATGACAACACCACCACCGACCATATCTCGCCGGTCAGCCGTATCCGCCCGGATTCAGCACCGGGTGAGTACCTGATGTCGATCGGCGTTGACGCCAACGACCTGACTTCCCTCGGTGCGCGTCGTGGTAACCACCACGTGATGCTGCGCAGTATTTTCGGCAACGTCAAAGCCCGTAACCTGATGCTGCCAGGCACCACGGGGGCGGTGACGAATTACTACGATGCCAATGGCGCAGCGAACAAGATGTCGATTTACGACGCCGCATCCCGCTACCAGCAGGAAGGCACGCCAACCGTGGTATTCGGTGGCAAGCTGTATGGCACCGGCTCATCACGCGACTGGGCGGCCAAAGGCCCGGCCCTGCTGGGTGTAAAAGCCATTATCGCCGAGAGCTTTGAGCGTATTCACAAGTCCAACCTGGTCGGTATGGGCGTACTGCCACTGCAACTGCCTGAAGGCGTGACGCTGGGCTCTCTGAATCTGGATGGCTCTGAAACCTTTGATCTGGCAGGTATTGATAGCCTGACGCCACGGGGTTCTGTGACGCTGACGATTAAGCGCAAAGACGGTTCAACCGAACAGCACAAACTGCTGTCTCGTGTGGATACCTCATCCGAGCTTGAGCAGATTCGCCACAAA
>TARA_R110001583_G_scaffold159271_1_pt1 | contig 13209 bp, 6 predicted proteins | sample TARA_R110001583 | Tara Oceans TARA_R110001583 (sample SAMEA4398432) | marine metagenome | biome: Polar Biome; feature: [MES] marine water layer (ENVO:01000295) within the mesopelagic zone...; material: water (ENVO:00002006), including particulate matter (ENVO:01000060) such as...... | reverse complement strand
GCCAACTGCGGCAAAAGGTGTTTATATGAAAAGTATTTTCATGTCTAGCACAATGAGCCCTAGTTTGCAATTAGATCCAAAGTCAGTTTAACAAACTGCTAGTTAAAAATTATAAGTATGACAAGAGAAGAGAAAGCAACGGTTATAAAAGATTTGACTACGCAGTTAGCAGATAGTACAACAATCTATTTAGCAGATATATCTGGTTTAGATGCTGGTACAACTTCTAATTTAAGAAGGGCTTGCTTTAAGGCTGATATTAGACTGGCTGTAGTTAAGAATACATTGCTTGCAAAAGCAATGGATGCTTCTGATAAAGATTTTGGCGAATTACCTGGAGTGTTAAAGGGAAATACCTCTTTAATGTTTTCAGATGTTGCCAATGCTCCTGCAAAGTTGATAAAGAATTTTAGAAAAAAATCTAAAAAACCTTTATTGAAAGGAGCTTTTGTAGAAGAAGCAGTTTACATAGGTGATGAGAATTTGGATGCTTTAGTTAGCATTAAGTCTAAAGAAGAAATGATTGGTGAGATTATTGGATTATTACAATCTCCTGCCAAGAATGTTATTTCTGGACTTAAATCTGGTGGTGGTAAACTTGCTGGAATCCTTAAAACATTATCTGAAAGATAAGTACGCACTATAAACTAAGTATATTTTAAAAATTTTATTAAACGAAAGAAAATGGCAGATTTAAAAGATTTCGCAGAACAATTAGTTAACCTTACGGTAAAAGAAGTAAACGAGTTAGCTGGTATATTAAAAGATGAGTACGGTATTGAGCCTGCAGCGGCAGCAGTAGCAGTAGCTGCTGGTGGTGGTGAAGCGGCTGAAGCAGCTGAAGAAAAAACTGAATTTGACGTAATTTTGAAAGCAGCAGGTGCTTCTAAATTAGCAGTAGTTAAATTGGTTAAAGAATTAACTGGTTTAGGTTTGAAAGATGCAAAGGATATTGTTGATAGCGCACCTAAAGCTGTTAAAGAAGCTGTTTCTAAAGATGAAGCAGAAGGTATCAAAAAATCATTGGAAGAAGCTGGAGCAGAAGTTGAGCTTAAATAATAGCAACAACCATATCATTTTTGGTTTAGGTCTTTTCGCTTTTTGCGGTTAGACCTAAGCCTTTTTATAGAATTAGGTATATTTAGAGGTATACGACCCATTTAGTACTCACGATCAAAACACTGTCCGTAGATGTTCACAAATCAGACTGAAAGAATAAGCTTTGCTTCCGCAAGAAACACACCGGATTATCCGGATTTCTTGGATATTCAGATTAAATCTTTTCAAGACTTTTTTCAACTAGAGACTAAATCAGATGAAAGAGGTAATGAAGGTCTTTATAACACCTTCATGGAAAATTTTCCAATAACTGATACTAGAAATCAGTTTGTATTGGAATTCTTAGATTATTTTATAGATCCGCCAAGATATTCGATTCAAGAATGTATTGAGCGTGGTCTTACATATAGCGTACCGTTAAAAGCACGTTTAAAGTTGTATTGTACGGATCCGGAACATGAGGATTTTGAGACGATAGTACAAGATGTGTATTTGGGTACAATACCTTACATGACTCCTAGTGGAACCTTTGTAATCAATGGTGCGGAAAGAGTTGTGGTTTCTCAGTTGCATAGATCTCCAGGGGTTTTCTTTGGTCAGTCATTTCATGCAAACGGAACAAAATTATATTCTGCTAGGGTAATTCCTTTTAAAGGTTCTTGGATAGAATTTGCTACCGATATTAATGGCGTAATGTATGCTTATATCGATAGAAAGAAAAAATTACCGGTTACTACATTGTTCAGAGCTATTGGTTTTGAGCGTGATAAGGATATATTAGAGATATTTGACCTTTCTGAAGAGGTTAAGGTTTCTAATGCCGGACTTAAAAAAGTATTAGGGCGTAAATTGGCTGCTAGAGTATTAAATACATGGCATGAGGATTTTGTCGATGAGGATACTGGTGAAGTTGTGTCAATTGAACGTAATGAAATTGTACTTGATCGTGATACAATTCTTGAGAAAGAACACATTGCAGAAATTATTGATGCAGATGTAAAAACTGTTCTTTTACATAAAGAGAATAATGCGCAGTCTGACTATGCTATTATTCATAATACGTTACAGAAGGATCCAACTAACTCTGAAAAAGAAGCAGTTGAACACATCTACCGTCAACTACGTAATGCTGAGCCGCCAGATGAGGAAACGGCTCGTGGTATAATTGATAAATTATTCTTCTCTGATCAACGTTACAACTTAGGTGAAGTTGGTCGTTACAGAATGAACAAAAAATTACAGTTAGATATCGGAATGGACAAGCAAGTCTTGACCAAAGAAGATATTATAACAATTATAAAATATTTAATTGAGTTAATTAACTCAAAAGCGGAGATTGATGATATTGACCACCTTTCTAACCGTCGTGTTAGAACTGTAGGTGAGCAATTATCTTCACAGTTCGGTGTAGGTTTGGCTCGTATGGCTAGAACTATTCGTGAACGTATGAATGTTCGTGATAATGAGGTATTTACACCTATAGATTTAATTAATGCTAAGACATTGTCTTCAGTTATTAATTCTTTCTTTGGAACCAATCAATTATCTCAGTTTATGGATCAAACGAATCCATTGGCAGAGATAACGCATAAAAGAAGATTGTCTGCTCTAGGGCCAGGAGGTCTTTCTAGAGAGCGTGCTGGTTTTGAAGTACGTGATGTTCACTATACACACTATGGTCGTTTATGTCCTATTGAAACTCCAGAGGGTCCAAATATTGGATTAATTTCTTCACTTTCTGTTTTTGCGAAAGTGAACCCTATGGGATTCTTAGAAACACCATATAGAAAGGTTACTAATTCTGTTGTTGATATAAACAATTTTACATATCTAAGTGCTGAAGAAGAAGAAGGAATGAAAATTGCGCAAGCAAACATTCCTATGAAAGAAGATGGTACTATAGATGCTGATAAAATTATTGCAAGAGAAGAAGGAGATTTCCCAGTAGTAGATCCATCGGATATTCAATATACGGATGTAGCACCAAATCAAATAGCCTCTATTTCCGCATCTTTAATTCCATTTTTGGAGCATGATGATGCGAACAGAGCGTTGATGGGATCTAACATGATGCGCCAGGCGGTACCGTTGTTGAAACCTCAATCACCTATTGTTGGTACAGGATTGGAGCGTCAAGTGGCTTCTGATTCTAGAGTATTAATAAATGCAGAGGGTGATGGAGTTATTGAATATGTAGATTCTCAGAAAGTTACTATTAAATATGATAGAACTGAAAATGAAAGATTAATCAGTTTTGAAGAAGATGAGAAAACTTATTTCTTGGTTAAGTTTAGAAAAACTAACCAGGGTACCAATATTAACCTAAAACCTATTGTTCAAAAAGGTGATAGAGTTAAAAAGGGACAAGTTCTTTGTGAGGGTTATGCAACTGAGAAAGGTGAATTAGCTTTAGGTAGAAACTTAACTGTGGCATTTATGCCTTGGAAGGGTTACAACTTTGAGGATGCAATTGTAATTTCTGAAAAAGTTGTTCGTGAAGATATTTTCACATCTATTCATGTTGATGAATATTCATTAGAAGTAAGAGATACTAAATTAGGAGCTGAGGAGCTTACTCATGATATACCAAATGTTTCTGAAGAGGCTACAAAAGACTTGGATGAAAATGGTATGATTAGAATAGGTGCCGAGGTTAAGCCAGGTGATATTCTTATCGGTAAGATTACACCAAAAGGTGAATCAGATCCTACTCCTGAAGAAAAATTATTACGTGCAATCTTTGGTGATAAAGCCGGAGATGTTAAGGATGCCTCTTTAAAAGCATCACCTTCTTTGAGAGGTGTTGTTATTGAAAAGAAATTGTTTTCGAGGTCTGTAAAAGATAAGAGAAAACGTTCTGAAGATAAAGAAGAGCTTTCTAAACTGGAACTGGAATATGAAGTAAAGTTCCAAGAATTGAAGGATGTACTTGTTGAAAAATTATTTACCATAGTTAATGGTAAAACTTCACAAGGTGTGCTTAACGATTTAGGGGAAGAGGTTTTACCTAAGGGTAAAAAGTATACCATGAAAATGTTGAATTCTGTTGATGATTTCGCTCACTTGGTAGGCGGAAGTTGGACTACGGATAATGAAACAAATACGTTGGTTGCTGATTTACTTCACAACTATAAAATTAAACTTAACGATTTACAAGGTAACTTAAGAAGAGATAAGTTTACCATATCTGTTGGAGATGAATTGCCTGCTGGTATTATGAAACTTGCTAAGGTTTATGTAGCTAAAAAGCGTAAACTTAAGGTTGGTGATAAAATGGCTGGTAGACACGGTAACAAAGGTATTGTCTCTAGAATAGTACGTCATGAAGACATGCCTTTCTTAGAAGATGGAACTCCTGTTGATATTGTTTTGAATCCATTGGGTGTACCATCTCGTATGAACATCGGGCAGATTTATGAAACTGTATTAGGTTGGGCAGGTCTTAAATTAGGTAAGAAGTTTGCGACACCAATTTTTGATGGTGCAACTTTAGACCAAATTAACGCCTATACTGACGAAGCAGGTATTCCAAGATTTGGACATACATACTTATTCGATGGTGGAACAGGACAACGCTTTGATCAACCTGCTACGGTAGGTGTGATTTACATGTTGAAACTTGGTCACATGGTAGATGATAAAATGCATGCACGTTCTATAGGACCATATTCTTTAATAACGCAACAACCATTGGGTGGTAAAGCTCAATTTGGAGGTCAACGTTTTGGAGAAATGGAAGTTTGGGCACTTGAAGCATACGGTGCTTCTGCAACTTTACGTGAGATTTTAACGGTTAAGTCTGATGATGTTATCGGAAGAGCTAAGACCTATGAATCTATCGTTAAAGGTGAAACAATGCCAGAGCCTGGTTTACCAGAATCTTTCAACGTTTTAATGCACGAACTTAAGGGATTAGGTTTGGATATTAGACTTGAGGAATAGTTCAATATTTATATTGAAGAACTATTAAGTAAAACAAATTAAAACATTATCAGCACGCTATTATGGCAAGAATAAAAGATAATAACCCAATAAAAAGGTTCGATAAAATTTCAATAGGATTAGCTTCGCCAGAGTCAATTTTGGCAGAATCTAGAGGTGAAGTTTTAAAACCTGAAACAATTAATTATAGAACTCACAAACCAGAACGTGATGGTTTATTCTGTGAGCGTATTTTCGGTCCTGTTAAGGATTATGAATGTGCTTGTGGTAAATATAAACGTATTCGTTACCGCGGTATAGTTTGTGACCGTTGTGGTGTAGAAGTTACTGAGAAAAAAGTAAGAAGAGATCGTGTAGGTCATATTAACTTGGTAGTACCAGTAGCTCACATATGGTATTTCCGTTCTTTACCTAATAAAATAGGTTACCTATTAGGTTTACCTTCCAAGAAATTGGATATGATTATATACTACGAACGTTACGTAGTAATTCAGCCAGGTGTAGCTAAAGGTCCAGAAGGGGAAGAAATTCAAAAGATGGATTTCTTAACTGAGGAAGAGTACTTGAATATTTTAGAGACTATTCCACCAGAAAATCAATATTTAGAAGATTCTGACCCAAATAAGTTTATTGCTAAAATGGGTGCAGAATGTCTAATTGATTTATTGGGTAGAATCAACCTAAAAGAACTTTCTTTTGAATTAAGACATAAAGCAAATACTGAAACTTCAAAGCAACGTAAAACGGAAGCTTTAAAACGTTTACAGGTAGTTGAAGCTCTAAGAGAATCTCAAGAAAATAGAGAAAATGAGCCAGAATGGATGATTATGAAAGTAATTCCGGTTATTCCACCAGAATTACGTCCATTAGTACCGTTGGATGGTGGTCGTTTTGCAACATCAGATTTAAATGATCTTTACAGAAGGGTAATCATTAGAAATAACCGTCTAAAGAGGTTAGTAGAAATAAAAGCACCAGAAGTAATTTTACGTAATGAAAAACGTATGCTTCAAGAGGCTGTAGATTCTTTGTTTGATAATACAAGAAAAGCATCCGCAGTTAAGACAGAATCAAATAGACCATTGAAATCCCTTTCTGATTCATTGAAAGGTAAGCAAGGTCGTTTCCGTCAAAACTTATTAGGTAAGCGTGTAGATTATTCAGCACGTTCTGTAATTGTTGTTGGACCAGAAATGAGGTTGTTCGAATGTGGACTTCCAAAAGATATGGCAGCTGAACTGTACAAGCCATTTGTAATCAGAAAGTTGATTGAAAGAGGTATTGTTAAGACAGTAAAATCTGCTAAGAAAATAATAGATAAGAAAGAGCCTGTAGTTTGGGATATTTTGGAAAATGTATTGAAGGGACATCCTGTAATGTTGAACAGGGCTCCTACATTACACCGTTTAGGTATTCAAGCGTTCCAGCCAAAACTTATTGAAGGTAAAGCAATACGTTTGCACCCATTAGTATGTACTGCATTTAATGCGGATTTTGATGGTGATCAGATGGCGGTTCACCTTCCATTGGGACCAGAAGCAATTTTGGAATGTCAATTATTAATGTTGGCTTCACATAATATTCTGAACCCAGCAAATGGTTCACCGATTACTGTACCATCTCAGGATATGGTTTTGGGTCTTTATTATATGACCAAAGAAAGAAAATCAACACCAGAGCTTGTTGTAAAAGGTGAAGGAATTACATTTTATTCATATGAGGAGGTAGAAATAGCCTTCAATGAAGGAATGGTTGATTTAAATGCTGGTATAAAAGTTAGAGCAAAAGATTTTAATGAAGAAGGAGAATTAGTTTTCAAGATCATTCCAACTACAGTTGGAAGAGTGTTGTTTAACATGGAAGTTCCAGAAGCTGCAGGTTACATCAATGATGTATTAAACAAGAAATCACTTCGTGATATTATTGGTGGTATTTTGAGAGTGACCGATGTTCCTACAACGGCCGATTTCTTGGATAAGATTAAGACAATGGGATATGATTTCGCATTTAAGGGCGGATTATCCTTTAGTTTAGGAGATATTATTATTCCACAGGAGAAGCATGAAATGATTGCTGAAGCTAACGTACAAGTTGATGGTATCAAGGCCAACTATAATATGGGTCTGATTACTAATAATGAGCGTTACAATCAAGTAATTGATGTGTGGACATCTACAAATGCGCAATTGACCGAATTGGCAATGAAGCGTATTCGTGAAGATCAACAAGGTTTCAACTCAGTATATATGATGCTTGATTCTGGTGCAAGGGGTTCTAAGGAACAAATTCGCCAGTTAACAGGTATGCGTGGTTTGATGGCTAAGCCTAAAAAATCTACAGCAGGTGGTGGGGAAATTATTGAAAACCCTATCCTTTCTAATTTTAAGGAAGGTTTATCCATTTTGGAGTACTTTATATCAACACACGGTGCTCGTAAAGGACTTGCGGATACAGCTTTGAAAACGGCAGATGCTGGTTACTTAACTAGAAGATTGGTTGATGTATCACAAGATGTAATTATTAATACAGAAGATTGTGAAACGTTAAGAGGTGTTGAAGTTCAGGCCCTTAAAAAGAACGAAGAAATAGTAGAAAGTCTTGGGGAAAGAATTTTAGGTCGTGTATCATTACATGATGTTTATAACCCAATGACAGAAGAATTAGTTCTTACTTCAGGTCAACAAATAATGGAAGCCGATGTTAAGAAAATTGAAGCTTCTCCAATTGAGAAAGTAGAAGTTCGTTCAGCTCTTACTTGTGAGGCTGATAAAGGTATTTGTGCAAAATGTTACGGAAGAAACCTTTCTACCAATAAAATGGTACAAAGAGGTGAAGCTGTTGGTGTAGTTGCTGCTCAGTCAATTGGTGAGCCAGGTACACAACTTACATTAAGAACTTTCCACGTTGGTGGTATTGCGGGTAACATATCAGAAGATAATAAATTAGAGGTTAAATTTTCAGGGGTTGCCGAAATTGAAGATTTAAGAACTGTTTCAGGAGAAGGATCAGATGGTAAGCCTGCAGAGATTGTTATTTCAAGAACAAGTGAAATAAAGGTTGTTGATGCTAAAACAGGAATTACGTTAAGTACTAGTAACATTCCTTACGGTTCACAATTATTTGTTGAGAACGGTGCTAAGGTTACTAAAGGAGATGTAATTTGTTCTTGGGATCCATATAACGGTGTAATCGTTTCTGAATTTCCTGGTAAAATTGCTTATGAGAATATTGAGCAAGGTATAACTTATCAAGTTGAGATCGATGAGCAAACAGGTTTCCAAGAAAAAGTAATTTCTGAATCTAGAAATAAGAAGTTAATACCAACTCTTTTGATTCAAGATAGTAAAGGTGAAACATTACGTTCATATAACCTTCCGGTTGGATCACACATCATGGTAGATGATGGTGATAAGATTAAGGAAGGTAAAATTCTTGTGAAAATACCTCGTAAATCTGCTAAGGCAGGTGATATTACGGGTGGTCTTCCAAGAGTAACTGAACTTTTTGAAGCACGTAACCCTTCCAATCCAGCAGTAGTATCAGAAATTGATGGTGTTGTTTCTTTTGGAAAAATTAAAAGAGGTAATCGTGAGATTATTATAGAATCTAAATTGGGCGAAGTCAAGAAATACTTAGTTAAGCTTTCTAATCAGATTTTGGTTCAGGAAAATGATTACGTTCGTGCAGGAATGCCATTATCAGATGGTTCTATTACTCCTGAAGATATTCTTAAAATTAAGGGCCCATCTGCTGTTCAACAGTATTTGGTAAACGAAGTACAAGAAGTATATCGATTACAAGGTGTGAAGATTAACGATAAGCATTTTGAAGTTGTTGTTAGACAGATGATGAGAAAAGTTAGAATAGTAGATCCAGGAGATACTATTTTCTTAGAAAATCAACTGATACATAAAGATGATTTCATTAAAGAAAATGATGATATCTTCGGTAAGAAAGTGGTAATGGAATCTGGAGATTCAGATAACCTTAAACCAGGTCAAATAGTTACTCCTCGTGAACTTAGGGATGAAAATTCTTTATTGAGACGTGGCGATAAGACTTTGGTAGAGGCGCGAGATGCTGTATCGGCAACTGCTACCCCAATTTTACAGGGTATTACAAGAGCATCGCTACAGACGAAATCATTTATTTCTGCAGCATCGTTCCAAGAAACAACTAAAGTATTGAATGAAGCTGCTGTTAGTGGTAAAATTGATACATTAGAAGGTCTTAAAGAGAATGTAATTGTAGGACATAAGATTCCGGCTGGTACTGGAATGAGAGACTACGATAGCATTATCGTTGGGTCTAAGGAAGAATACGATGAGATAATGGCCAGAAAAGAGGCCTTAAGATTTTAATACAATAACCCTCAAATTTTATTTGGGGGTTATTTTTTTAATATAAATATATGAGTGACAATAAAAATCCGAATCAAAAACAAATTAATATTGAGTTGGATGAAAAAATGGCGGAAGGTATATACTCTAACCTAGCTATTATAAATCATTCAGTTTCAGAGTTTGTAGTTGATTTTATAAGTATGATGCCCGGTGCCCCAAAGGCAAAAGTTAAGAGTAGAATTATTTTGACTCCCCAGCATGCTAAGAAATTTTTAAAAGCACTGAACGATAATGTTCAACGTTTCGAGAAAGCACATGGTGCAATTAAAGACTATGAACAACCTTCGATACCAATGAATTTTGGTCCAACAGGAGAAGCTTAAAAAAAAAGACCAACTTTAAAAGTTGGTCTTTTTTTTTATTCAAATTCGGATGTAAAATGAAATTTTACTAAAGGGTATTTTTGCTGCGTCATTTGTAAAGAAAATTGGGAATCTGCTAAAAATACTAATTGTCCCCTCTTATCTTTTGCTAAGAATTTTTGTTTTACCCTTTCAAATTCTTTGAATTCATCGGTTTTTCTATTTTCGGTACCAACCCAGCATGCTTTGTGTACATTGAAATTTTCATAGCTGCATTTTGCTCCATATTCATGCTCAAGTCTGTATTGTATAACTTCAAACTGTAAAGCACCTACAGTACCAATCACCTTTCTACCGTTCAATTCTAAAGTAAATAATTGAGCAACACCTTCATCCATTAATTGGTCAATGCCTTTGTTCAGCTGCTTTGATTTCATTGGATCGGCATTATTAATATACCTGAAATGTTCTGGAGAGAAGCTTGGTATGCCTTTGTAATGTAAAATTTCTCCCTCGGTAAGTGTATCACCAATTTTAAAGTTTCCCGTATCATGTAGACCTACGATGTCTCCAGGATAAGAAATATCAACGATTTCTTTCTTTTCTGCGAAAAATGCATTCGGACTTGAGAATTTTAAGTTTTTTCCTTGTCGTACATGTAAGTAAGGTTTGTTACGTTCAAATGTACCTGATACTACTTTTATAAATGCTAATCGATCACGATGTTTTGGATCCATGTTAGCATGAATTTTAAACACAAATCCGGTCATATCTTTTTCATTTGCTTCTACTAAACGTTCTTCAGCATTCTTCGAGCGTGGAGTAGGGGCAATTTGGATAAAACAATCTAAAAGTTCTCTAACTCCAAAATTATTTAATGCGGACCCAAAAAATACAGGTTGTTGGTCTCCTTTTAAATATAATTCTTTATTGAATTTTGGGTAAACACCCCAAACTAACTCTAGATTATCCCTTAATTCAGTAGCTGCATTTGTCCCAATTATTTTATCTAATTCAGGATTGGTCACATCATCAAAGGCAATAGTTTGTTCTATATTTTTCTTACTGTCTCCACTAAACAGATTAATATTTTTTTCAAAAATGTTGTAAATACCTTTAAAGTCATATCCCATACCTATGGGGAAACTTAGAGGAGTTACCGAAAGACCTAATTTTTGTTCTAATTCATCTAATAGGTCAAATGCATCTTGTCCTTCTCTATCCATTTTATTGATGAATACCAACATAGGTATTTTTCGCATTCTACAAACTTCTACTAATTTAACAGTCTGTTCCTCGACACCTTTTGCAACATCAATAACTACAATTACACTATCTACCGCTGTTAATGTTCTAAAAGTATCCTCTGCAAAATCTTTGTGACCAGGAGTATCTAGAATATTTATTTTTTTATTCTTATAAATAAAAGCCAGTACAGAAGTAGCTACCGAGATCCCTCTTTGTCTTTCAATCTCCATAAAATCACTTGTGGCCGATTTTTTAATCTTATTGTTTTTAACTGCTCCAGCTTCTTGAATGGCACCTCCAAATAGTAATAATTTTTCCGTTAATGTAGTCTTACCGGCATCGGGGTGAGAAATTATGCCAAAGGTTCTTCTTCGCTCTATTTCTTGCTTAAAAGTCATGTAGAATATTTGTGCAAAAGTAATATAAATTAAATTCTTATCCTTTAAGTTTAATTAATCAAAATCACTGTTTTGTTTTTTGAACAGTGTATTGTGTTTTATTTAAGTGTTATGAATTTAAATTTTATGGACAATAGTCTTTTTGTCCATTCTTAACGTAATTACAATATGATTTTTATGATTTAAAGGTTATTTGACTAAGATTTGAACCGATTGTCAGATGAATTTGAGGGTTGGTCGAAAAACAGTTTGAGTTGGATAATTTATAATATATCTTAGCATAGTTTTTATTAAGACTGCCCCACTTTCTTATAAAGAACCGAGTACTATAATGCCATGGTGATTAGTAAAACACTAACACTTATGGGTAAAATTACTTTGACTTTACGTTATTTTTTTTCGTTAAAAGGTTACGCTCTTTTGATAACGTTATTTTTAACTTTGTCATTTTCTTCTATTAATAATCTGGAATACGATTTATCGAGTTTTTATACTTTAGATAGTGATGGTGACGGTATTTTAGATTCAGTTGATATAGATGATGATGGTGATGGAATTATTGATACGAGGGAGGACAAGAATTTAGATGGTGATCATGACCATACGACCAGTCCTACAGATACAGATAGGGATGGAGTTCCAGATTATTTGGATGTGGATTCTGATAATGATGGGGTTTTGGATAATATTGAAGCCCAAGCTTCGAGAAGTTTTATAACTCCTTCAGGAACAGATAATGATAAAAATGGATTGGATGACGCTTATGAGACCGCTCCGGGAAGTGGCCAAGGCCTTATTCCCGTGGATACCGATGGTGATATTATTTCTGATTATTTGGATTTGGATTCTGACAACGATGGAATACTAGATAGCCTTGAATCCAGTGTGCTAAGTACTGATTTTGATTGTGAAACTGTACCGAAATTGAATTTCAGTAATTCACCTACTTTGGAATCAGGTGAGGCCCTAGGTGAAGGTGCAGTATATAGATTTTCAAATATTACAGATAATCTTGATGCATTGGTAACTATCGAAAAGGTAGTAAATGGTAGAATAAGTTCATTGGATCAGAATTTTAAGGATCCCGAATTTTTCAAACCTGAAATTCAATTTACGACATCAGATGAAATAAGAAGGCCCTTTGTTGATTTGCGTATTTCCATCGTGAAAACCGGAAATAATGAAATGGTTGTTCTTGATGAGTTGATTGCCAACTTTATCGACGTAGATGGCAACAAACAGTATCAGGAATTCAATAGGTTTGACACTCCAGTGAGTTATACTTATGACAATCCAACTGATGTTGGTGTTAACTATACATCCGGAGGTCTGTTGATTAACGGTGGAATGAAAGAATACCATGGTATATCCAATTCACATCCATCCGTTAATGTGGCTGTTGAGTTTGTGAACATAAGTACCTTTGTCTTTCGATTTGGAATACAAACTCCAACTAAGGATAATTTCACTACTAATGTCCCAAGGCAATCAGGAATTCAATTTTCCTGTATAGATAACTTTATTGATCCTCAAACAATTACTTTTAGTAAGGATATAGATTCGGATCGGGACGGCTATCCTGATAGGGTGGATATTGATTCCGATAATGACGGTATTCCAGACAATGTAGAGGCCCAAACAACTGACGGATATATTTGCCCAACCGGTCTTGATGATGATAATGATGGTCTTGATAATGCTTATGACAATGGTAATTTTGAAGGTTTAAACCCTGTGAATACGGATGGTACTGACAATGTTGATTATCTTGATGATGACAGCGACAACGACTTGGTTCCCGATAATAATGAGGGCAACGATTTTAATTATGACGGTATTCCTGATCAGAACTATACG
>TARA_R110001583_G_scaffold84965_1_pt1 | contig 13211 bp, 13 predicted proteins | sample TARA_R110001583 | Tara Oceans TARA_R110001583 (sample SAMEA4398432) | marine metagenome | biome: Polar Biome; feature: [MES] marine water layer (ENVO:01000295) within the mesopelagic zone...; material: water (ENVO:00002006), including particulate matter (ENVO:01000060) such as...... | reverse complement strand
CATTGGCGCCATACCAGCACCACCACCGATAAAGACCATTTCATTTTCAGTTTCTTTAGCGAAGAACTCGCCAAATGGACCTGAAATAGTTACTTTATCACCCGCTTTAAGACTAAAGATGAATGATGACATTTTACCTGCTGGCAAATGTAAACGTCCTGGAGGCGGCGTAGCTATACGCACGTTCAGCATAATAATGCCTTCTTCTTCAGGATAGTTTGCCATTGAATAAGCACGTAATGTAGGTTCATCAACTTTTGATTCAACATCAAAGAAGCCAAAATGATTCCAATCGCCTTTATACTGTTCATCAATATCAAAATCTTTATATTTAACATGATGTGCAGGCGCTTCAATTTGAATATAGCCACCCGCTTTAAACGGTACAGATTCACCATTTGGAATTTGAAGTTTCAGCTCTTTGATGAAAGTTGCTTGGCTATCGTTTGAGATAACTTCACATTCCCATTGTTGAACACCGAAGATTTCATCTTCTACTACAATGTCCATGTCTTGCTTAACAGCAACTTGACAAGCTAAACGACAGCCTGACTTAGCTTCACGCTTGTTAATATGACCTTCTTCAGTTGGCAAAATATCGCCACCACCTGAATGCACGTCTACACGACATTGGCCACATGTACCACCGCCACCACACGCTGAAGGAATAAAAATTCCTTGGTCAGCTAGAGCACCTAATAATTTGCCACCAGCGGCAGTAACAACTGCCTTTGATGGATCGCCGTTTATGCTAATCGTTACATCACCACTTGAAACTAACTTAGACTTAGCAAATAAAATCACTAAAACTAATGCCAGTACTATCGCGGTAAACATCGATACGCCGAGTATAATTTCCATCGACCTTTCCTTATATTTTTATCTAAATAGTTACAGTGAAATACCGCCGAAAGACAAAAAGCCAAAAGCCATTAGTCCTGCGGTAATAAACGTAATACCTAAACCTTTTAAGCCAGCTGGTACGTCAGAGTATTTCATCTTTTCGCGTATACCCGCCATCAATACGATTGCTAACATCCAACCAACACCTGAGCCAATGCCGTAAACAACACTTTCGCTAAACGTTAGGTTTTTTGCAACCATAAATGAAACTGCACCAAAAATGGCACAGTTAACGGTGATTAACGGTAGAAATATACCAAGCGCTTGATACAAAGCAGGGAAATATTTATCTAAAATCATTTCCAAAATTTGTACTAAGGCAGCAATCACCCCGATAAAGGTAATGAATGACAAAAAGCTTAAGTCGATAGAGTTAGCTGGATCAGTAATGCCCATCAACCCATCTAACGCACCTGGCGCAAGAATAGCTTGATAGATAACTTGGTTAGCAGGAACAGCTAAACCTAATACAACCACAACCGCAACACCAAGACCCATAGCCGTGCTAACTTTCTTTGATACAGCCAAGAAAGTACACATGCCTAAGAAAAAGCTTAACGCCATATTCTCAATGAAAATGGTTTTAATAAAGATACTTAAATAATGTTCCATAATTAATCCTCCTCGACTTGTTCAGGTTTCCACTGACGGACTGCCCAGATGATTAAACCAATAATGAAGAATGAACTAAATGGTAATACTAATAGACCATTACCTTGGTACCAACCGCCATTTTGTGTCAACTTTAAAATTTCAATACCGAAGACAGTACCAAAACCAAATAATTCACGGAAGAAGGCAACAATCATTAATACAACACCGTAACCTAAACCGTTACCAATACCATCTAAAAAGCTAATACCTGGCTTTTCTTTCATAGCAAAAGCTTCAGCACGTCCCATAACGATACAGTTGGTAATAATTAACCCTATAAATACTGAAAGCTCTTTCGATAATTGATATGAGAAAGCTTTCAACACTTGGTCTACAACAATTACCAATGATGCAATAATCGCCATTTGCACGATAATACGTACACTTGACGGTATTTGATTACGAATTGCAGAGATAAACAAGTTAGAAAATGCAGTTACAAATATTACCGCTAAAGTCATAACTAAGGCATTAGCCATTGAGCTTGTTACTGCTAACGCAGAACAAACACCTAGCACTTGCAGTGCAATAGGGTTGTTATCTACAACGGGTCCAAAAAGAACCTTATTAGTTTCTGAAGACATTATTTAAGACCTCCATCTTTAAAATTAGCAACGAAAGGACCATACCCTTCAGCACCTAACCAAAAACGTAAAGTACGCTGGACACCGTTACTTGTTAGCGTTGCACCAGAAAGCGCATCAACACCGTGGATATCACCTGTTTTAGCGCCACCTTTAACGATTTTAATTGCCGGCTCACCTTGCTTGTTATACATTTTTTTACCTGGCCATAAAGCTTTCCATTTAGGGTTAAGTACTTCTGCACCTAAACCTGGAGTTTCTTTAAGATCAGAATAAACGACACTACGGACCGTATTTAAATCAGGAGCTAAGCCCATAAAACCATACATTAAATCCCATAAACCTGAGCCTACAATAGGGAAAACTATGGTATCTAATTGACCTTGTTCGTCTTTTACTAGATAAATAACCGCATGATTAGCACGTCGGTTAATACCAGCCATATCATTGATAGGTTTAATTGATTTGCTTTCATCACGCGCATCAGAGCGTTCATCAAATACATCAGTATTGCCTTCAATAATAGTACCTGAATCTAGGTCAATCATTTTAGCTTCTACAAATTTAGCGTAGGTACCAACGATATCAGTGCCTGCTATTTCAAGTAGACCAGAGGCTTCAAGAATTTTAGTTTGTTTATCAAGTAATTTGTTAGCTTGTTGTAATGGCTTTAAGCCAATTGCAGCGATAGATACCAACGCAGCACACACTAAACAAATAATGAATACAAATTTTAACGTTCCGCCGAAAGTTTCTTTATTACTAGACATTACGAGCTAGCCTCCTTTTGATATTGCGTTGCACAACAAAGTAGTCGAACAAAGGGGCAAACAAGTTAGCAAATAAAATAGCTAACATCATGCCTTCAGGGAATGCTGGGTTAACTACACGCACTAACACCACCATAACGCCAACTAAAGCACCAAACCAGTATTTACCTGTGTTGGTAAATGACATAGTCACAGGATCAGTTGCCATAAACATCATACCAAAGGCAAAACCACCAAGAACTAAATGCCAATGCCAAGGCATAGCAAACATAGCGTTAGTATCACTACCAATAAGGTTGAATAAGAAAGAAGTGGCAACCATACCAGCAAACACACCTAATACTACCCGCCATGAAGCAATCCCTTTATAGAGAATATACGCACCACCAAGAAGAATTGCAAAAGTTGATACTTCACCTACAGAGCCAGGAATAAAGCCCCAAAAAGCATTCCACCAATCAGCATTCATTGAATAATCAAGTACACCTTGGTTCGCAGAACTCAACATTGTAGCGCCAGAATAACCATCTGCAGCAACCCAAACACTGTCGCCAGAAATTTGAGTAGGATATGCAAAGAATAAAAAGGCTCGACCGGCCAATGCAGGGTTTAAGAAGTTTTTGCCTGTACCACCAAAGATTTCTTTCGCAATAACAATACCGAAAGTAATACCGATAGCCACTTGCCATAAAGGAATAGTTGCAGGCAATATAAGCGCAAACAAAATAGAAGAAACAAAGAAACCTTCATTTACTTCATGACCGCGCACAGCAGCAAAAAGAATTTCCCAAAAACCACCAACAATAAAGGTTACGGCATAAATAGGTAGGAAAAACGTGGCGCCATAAAGCATCATGTCAAACCAACCAGAATTGGCTGTTAAAGACCCACCTAGCATAGCAAACAAAGCTGTTTGCCATGTGTCAGGAATGGCATAACCGGCAACTATAGCATCGACTGCTTGGAAGCCAATATTATACATACCAAAGAACATGGCAGGGAAAACCGCTAGCCATACAGTGATCATAATGCGTTTTAAATCAATACTATCACGTACATGTGTTTTACCTTTATTCACTGCACCCGGAGTAAATAACCCCGTAGCAACGGCTTCATAAAGTGCAAACCACTTCTCGTGTTTACCGCCTTTTTCAAAGTGCGGCTCTATATCTTCAATATACTTTTTCAAGCTCATGACTAACCTTCCTTTTCGATTGTGGTTAGGCAGTCACGAAGGTATATGCCGTAATCTGTTTTGCCTGGGCAAACAAATGTACAAAGCGCTAAATCTTCTTCGTCTAGCTCTAAGGCACCAAGTTTTTGTGCTGTGTCGGTATCACCGGCAACTAAATCACGCAATAACATGGTAGGTAAAATATCTAAAGGCATAACACGTTCAAAGTTACCAATTGGTACCATAGAACGTTCACTACCGTTAGTAGTGGTGGTCATACTGAATAATTTCTTCGAAAAGAAATGAGACATATAAGCACGTGTTACTGAGAATTTATTTGGTCCCGGGTACATATACCCTATAAATTCTTTTTCACGACCTTCATTAACCAATGAGATTTGTACATGATAACGACCTAAATAGCCGTGCACTGCACTCGCGGTTGAACCCATTAATAATGAGCCAGAAACAACACGTGTCTCACCATCAGTTACTTCGCCAGCAGTCAATTCTGCTGTATTAGCACCAAGTACGGTACGAATTAAACGAGGATTCTTTGCAACAGGACCGGCTAATGAAATCACACGAGTGTTGTCAAGTTCACCTGTAGTAAATAAGTTACCAAAAGCAATAACATCTTGATAACCAAGGTGCCAAACAAATTTATCTGCACTCACGGCTCTCAAAAAATGAATATGTGTACCCACCAAGCCTGCTGGATGCTTACCGGCAAATTCATTTACTTGTACTTTATCAGTAACAGGAATGTTCGCACCTGGCGCTTTACTAACGAAAACTTCGCCGTCAGTTAAACGAGATAAAATGGTTAGACCATTTTTGAACGCTTCCGCTTGCTCGCCAATAACAACTTCTGGATCAGCCGCTAGAGGATTAGTATCCATAGCACTAACAAAAATTGCTGTTGCTGTTGAATCTATGGCAGGTACTTTACTAAACGGGCGAGTTCTTAATGCAGTCCACGAGCCTGAATCAACAAGGGTATTCACTACTTCTTCGCGAGAGATAGAGCCTAGTTTATTAGCTTGATAACTGGTAAACGTAATTTGATCATCGCCATCTACTGCAATAACGACTGATTGTAAAACACGTTTTTCGCCACGGTTAATTTCTGTAACAACACCGGCTGTTTGAGCTGTGAATTTAACGCCAGGATTTTTTTTATCTTCAAAAATAATCTGACCTTTTTTAACACGGTCACCCACTTTAACAAACATGGTTGGACGCATACCCACAAACTCTTCACCTAATGTTGCAACAGTTTTGATGGAAGGACCATCATGGATTACCTGCTGTGGTGAACCTTTTACAGGAACATCTAAGCCTTTCTTTATTGTAATCATAAACACTTGCACTACTTTTGATGGGAGTATTAAAAATTAGTTTCTTAACCCACTAAACAATATCAATACTAAAACATATAAATATCAATCAGATAAAATAAAGTCGCCAATTTCAGTGTATTTCAGCAAGACCAAAAATTCGCCCTAATAAAAATTTAGGGTTACGATCATTAGGTCCACTGGCTCTAAGTTAAAATTTTCTGGCGCAAATATTACCACAAAAAGCGCTTTTTGTTCTATGGCAAGAGGTAAATTTTCATTAGACTTTAGGCTATATTTGCATATTTCGTCTATAAAACAGCCTAAAGCGAGAAATAGATAAAAGTCAGCTGTTTATAGAACCACTACTTTAGTTAGGTCATTTCATCCAAAGAGCTGAATTTTGATAACAAAACACAGCATAATTAAACTGACAAGCAACGTCATACTATTATCGACTATAGAATATATACTTCAAAAATAATCTAAGCAGTACCCTATCCGCGCTATACATTAATTAAACAATAAAAAAATTACTGAGTTAAATTAATAATGCTACGTTCTAAATCTATATAAAAAATATTCCTGTATAGGAACGGTATTATACCCATTAAATTAATTAATAGATCAATTTTTAGTGAGGATAATTTTTCAAAAATACCGGTTTTTAATTCTAGATCAAACCTAAGTATCTACCATCCTCTATATAGGCAAAGCGCTTAATTGACCAATAGCGAGTTAGTGGCATTGATAGTAATACCCATTAAACACCTAACCATCTTTCGATAGTCTCTGATCAGTGCGTAAAAAAAGAGCATAAAAAACCGATAACAAAGTATCGGTTTTTTTAAATGTCATTTAATGGTTTAACTATGAAACGGCATATTCAAGTGGAACGAGTATAAATAAATTAAATCAGATTGTTGATTTCAACTTCTGGACTAAGATCTTCATCATAGTCAACACCGTCAACACCAAAACCAAACAGTTTTAAAAATTCATTATGATAGCCAATATAATCCGTTAGATCATCTATAGTGTCAGTCTCAACACTATGCCAAATATCAGTTATACGTTTTTGAACACCGTCTTCTAACTCTTTATAGTTTTGACTAAAGCGTCCATATTCATCAAGGCGTGGGCTATCGCTATAAAGGTTCTCTTTAAATAAATTACTTATTTGTTCAATACAACCTTCATAAGTGCCATCAGCTTTCATTACTTTAAACATAGTAGAGATATAAAGTGGCATAATTGGAATGGCAGAGCTTGCTTGTGTTACTACCGCATTTAGCGAGGTAACTCGAGCTAACCCGTCAAGACTAGCTGTAGCGGCATTAATAGCGGTTGCAGCACGATCTAAATCGTCTTTCGCTTTACCAATAGTCGCTTTACCGTAAATAGGCCATGTCAGCTCTTTACCAATATAAGTATAAGCAACGGTTTTGACGCCTTGCGCTAATACATCAGCCTCTTTCAATGCGTTTAACCATAATTCCCAGTCAGCGCCGCCCATTACATCAATAGTCCCTTGAATTTCAGCGTCATTAGCTGCTTCAACAGTTATTGAATCAATAGTGCGTTTTGTCGTATTCAAGTTTTTAGTGGTAACACTTTGACCAATTGGCTTTAATACTGACGTATAAACTTCACCCGTATCTGGATTTGTTCTGCGTGGCGAAGCCAATGAATAAATCACTAAATCAATTTTACCCATATCGGCTTTAATGGTTTCAATTGCTTGGGCTTTAATTGCATGAGAAAAAGCATCGCCGTTAATATTTTTTGAATAAACACCGGCGTCGTCAGCCGCTTGTTGAAAAGCAGCAGTATTATACCAACCTGCTGAGCCAGTTTTTCTTTCTGTCGGTGGTTTCTCAAAGAAAATGCCTAACGTACTCGCATTATGAGCAAAAGCAGCGTTAATACGTGAAGCCAAACCATAACCAGTAGAAGCACCTATGACCAAAACATTTTTTGGTCCTGTCTCACTATTCGCTTGACTTTTAACATAAGAAATTTGTTCTTTCACATGTGCTTCACAGCCAGTTGGATGAGCGTTAGTGCAAATAAAACCACGAATTTTTGGCTTGATTACCATAAGAAAACCTTTTTAGATTGTTTTTATAAAGAATAAAAATTTTCGCTATTGTACCTTGCTATCAGATTAAAGAGGTACGAGCAGTTGATATACTCATTCTACATCGTGAAGTAGAATGAGTATAGTGTTGAAAGCAATACGTTAAGTCGCAATAAATCACGCTATATAACAATTTACTTAACCGGAGTTACTTTCCGCCACCTACACAATTTGGCGACAAAGGAGTATTTGCTGCATAATAATCATGCCATTCTTTTTCTGTATAGGTATGTAGAGATAAGGCATGAATTTTTTCAGCTAACTCTTCTGCCAGTACAGCATTAACAGCGCGGTGACGTTTGATCAGTCGTTCCTCTTCAAAATGATTTGAGACGATGATTACTTTAAAATGAGATTCGCTACCCGGTGGGACGTTATGATTATTGCTCTCGTTAACCACATCAAGGTGTAGCGGTGAAAATGCGGACAAAAGTTTTGTTTCAATGGCTGAGGCTATGGACATTATTTTTCTCGAAAAAGTAGAGACACTAGTAATTTTAGCTAACTTACGGTGATATGCTACGTATGTAAAGACAAAAGCACTCTATTTTAAGCTAAGTTAATGGTGTGATTAGACTTTTATTTTAATAAAATTTAGTTGCTAGAGGCAACAAAAGTTAACGCGATGAGAGTATAATTATGTCACAATAGCTTAATTCCATTTCTGAGCACTCATACCGTTACTATGCTAAGCCCTTTCTTTGTAAATGATAAACAACTAAAACTTTCTCGTTTTCCTCTAGCCCAAGTGAACCGTAGTTTACAAGCTTGGGATGCAAGTGATGAATATGCACTTAATTATATTAAAAGTGAGCAGTTAATTTCAGCGACTTCGCGGGTGCTTATTTTTAATGATGCCTTTGGCGCACTAGCCACAAGTTTTTGTACACCATTAGATTTGGCTTTACCTGACAACTTATCGAGTGATTTACCGGCTAATTTGCAAGATAATTTACTAGATAATTCATTAGATAATAAAACTGAAGTGTATTGTATCAATGACTCCTATATCAGTAGTCAAGGTATCGCTTATAATATAGGTCAAAATCAGCTTAATAATAGTAATATTACTCAGTTAAATAGCTTAGAGTCATTACCGACTAATATTGATGTCATTTTATTTAAAATACCTAAAAGCAAATCATTATTAATTGCCCAGTTAATCGAAATAAAAAAGAGTATAAAGAAAAATAGTATCGATAAAAACACGGTTTTTATCGCCGCTGATCGTGCCAAAGAAATTCATCGCTCCACATTAGTATTGTTTGAAAAACATTTAGGAACGACCACAACATCGTTAGCAGTAAAAAAAGCCCGTTTAGTTTTTTGCCAATTTGACCAAAAACAAACACATCAGTCGCCATTTCCAACCGTTTGGCCATTAATGAACAAAACCTTACATCGTGATTTTGTCATTAGTAACCATGCCAATGTTTATGCGAGAGAGAAGCTTGATATTGGTGCCCGCTATTTTATTGAAAACTTACCTGATGTTGCTCAAAATAGTCAAGTTATCGACTTAGGTTGTGGTAATGGCGTTATTGGTTTAACTGTATTAGCCAACCAACCAACCGCATGTATTCAGTTTGTTGATGAATCACATATGGCTATCTCTAGTGCTCAAATCAATATTGAAACAAATCTGCCCACATTAGTAACGCAATGCCAATTCCACCTAAATGATTGCTTAACTAATATAGCAAGTAACAGTGTTGACTTAATTTTATGTAATCCGCCTTTTCATCAACAAACAGCCACTACAGATCATATTGCATGGCAGATGTTTAAAGACAGCCATAGAGTACTAAAAAAGGGGGGGGAGTTGCGCATTATTGGTAATCGACAACTGGCTTATCACATTAAATTAAAACGTATTTTTGGTAATGAAAAACTCATTGCCAGTAATGACAAATTTGTTACACAATCTGCGATTAAATAATTTATTTTCAAACACAACAAGCGAACTATTGAAATGAAATCTAAAAAAAATTTACTACTCATTACCTCGTTAATAATCACTGTTATATTAAGCGGTTGTACTAGTGCACCAAGCCATTTAATTATTGCGCCTGAAATAATGTCAACCTCAGTCAATCAACATACGAATCAACAAGCATCACTCAATGTCGTCGATATGCGTACTGCGGTTCACGTCGTTCAAATATTACGCGAAGGTGAAGCTGCAACATTATTTTCTGCTCAAGAACGACTTGAAGATATTATCAAAACTAGTTTGAGTAAGCATTGGCAACAACAAGGTTTAGCCATTCAAACCGCGGCAGTTAATTCAATTAATATCGTTATCGAAAAAGCGGTGATAAGTGTTACACAAGAAACGTTAAGTTATGAAGTACAAACCGAAATAGTACTAAAAGTAACTATTAATAATGGCATACAAACACTTACAAGTACCTTTAATAACCGTGGCAATAGTGAAGGACCTTTTAAAGCTGACATTGCCGTATTAGAGCGCAATTTCAACCAACGCTTAGCTAATTTACTACAGCAAATTTTAGCCAATGAAAAAATCAACAATTTTTTGAAATAACCCTATTAATTAAACCAATTAATTCCATCGAGATTATCCAATGAAAAACCTGATAATAGCGGCTATATTTTTTACCTTAATGTTATTTAATACGCCGATTCACGCTAAAAACATTGCCATAGATCCAAATAATATTTTTCCAAAGGTAAAGTTAGAGACATCAATGGGCATTATTATTGTTGAACTCGATCGAATTAAAGCGCCAATTACTGTTGATAACTTTTTAACCTACGTGATCACTGGCGAATATAACAACACTATTTTTCATCGCATAATTGAAAATTTCATTGTACAAGGCGGCGGTTATGATGTTGATTTCACAACAAAGAAATTAAATAAAGCTATCGTTAATGAGTCAGGTAATGGTTTAAAGAATGAAAGTGGCACCATTGCTATGGCAAAAGAAAGACGCCCTCATACGGCAAATCGTCAGTTCTTTTTTAACCTTAATAACAATACTAGCTTAGATCCAGGCAGACAATGGGGCTATGCTGTTTTTGGCGCCATTGTTGAGGGTGAAGAAGTACTTGAAGCAATAGCAAAAGTAAAAACAGATTACAACGAAACTATTGGTTGGGAAAATGTACCAATAGACCCAGTCATGTTGCTCAAGGCAACACTATTACCTGCAGAATAACTGAGCCATTTAAAACTCAAATATCAAATAAAAATTGCTTAACAAGCAAAGTAATGATGTTTAAACCGCTTACAATTTTATCAAAAATCATTATTTTTTTGACAAAAAGCCGATTGTCACCGATAAATAAAGGTAGTCGTTAATCATTTTAGCGTGTAGTGATATATTAATCTCCTTGCTACAGAAGATAAAGAATAAAATCACTCTGCTAACCTAATAAATATTTCAGCTAACATTTTTTATTTAGGAAACAAGGACAGCATCCAAGGAATTATTCATGATGATAGAACGCTTTATCAGTGAAAAAACAAAACAAATGAGTGCTTATATTAGCGCAGTCAGTAATCAGAAATTACATTATACTGAGTTAGACCAATTCATCGTTGATACGATGGAAGAGTGGACGTCTTTAAATGTCATCGATGAAACACCCGATACAGCACAAGAGCGAGTATTTTGGCATTTAATTCATGAAGTGAGCCTGCATGGAGGTCAAGCCTTACAACAAAATTTGTTTTTTAAAAGCGAAATGAATACCTGTATAGATTTTTTCAATGGCATTGGTAGTTACCCTATCGATTGCATCGGTTGGCGACCTATTGCTTAAATGTGATTGTCTACTGATTTAGTAATAGGTTTATTAAGAAACTGTCAGGTTATTGATGTATAAATTATTTTTCTCATGTTTATTGAACGGGTGAAGAGCAGTTATAAGTTCATCAAAAGAAAATAAGTGTAAGTAAACAATTACAAATGCAATAACACGCTTCTGCTAAGTACAGCATTCTGATAAGCTGAAAGACATAAACCACCTGTAAAACAAGCAACCTGTGAATGCCCTCTTCTTTTAAACAAGCAATTCTAAACAAGCGTATGCTGATCTGTATCTTTACAGGTTTTAGCTCAGGATTACCCTTGTTTGTTCTTTACCAATTGGTGCCAGGCTGGCTGAGAGATCAAGGTGTTTCTTTAGCTGAAATAGGTTTATTTTCGTTAATTGGTATTCCTTATGTATGGAAGTTTCTTTGGTCACCATTAATGGACAGATACTCCTTAGGAGGCCTAGGAAGAAGACGCAGCTGGATGTTAGCCACACAAATATTATTACTAATTTCCATTGCCGCCTTTGGTATGGTAAATCCAGTGGAGAATATCTGGTCAGTTGCCTACCTTGCCGCGGCAGTTGCTTTTTTCAGTGCTAGTCAAGACATAGTACTTGATGCTTATCGACGAGAATTACTACCTGATAATGAATTAGGTTTAGGTAACTCTATTCATGTACAGGCTTATCGATTTTCTGGTTTAGTGCCAGGCTCATTAGGTTTTATTCTTGCTGATCACATCAGCTGGCAATCAGTTTTTATGGTTGTAGCCGCCTTTATGGTTTTAGGTATTGTACTAACACTCTCTATTAAAGAGTTAGAGACTGAACACAACGCACCTAAATCATTACGAGACGCGATTGTTTTACCTTTTAAAGATTTCATCCAAAGTAATGGCTTAAAATCAGCAGGTTTTACCTTAATATTTTTAGTGTTATATAAGCTGGGTGACAATATGGCCACCGCATTACAAACCCCCTTTTTTATTGATCTGGGGTTTAGTAAAACGGAGATTGGTGTTATTGCCAAAACTTCTTCAATGATTGCCATGACAATAGGCATAGTTGTTGGTGGTATCGTTATGATAAAACTGAGTATAAACCGCGCATTATGGCTTTTTGGCTTTGTACAAATCGCTAGTATTTTAGGTTTTGCTGCACTGGCTGAAATTGGCCATAACAACTATGCTTTAGCGATAGCAATGGGATTTGAATACCTTGGTGTAGGTTTAGGTACAGCAGCTTTTACCGCCTTTATCGCCCGCACAACAAATCCTGCTTTTGCCGCCACACAAATAGCTCTTTTTACTGCAATAGCGGTTTTACCTAGAACATTTGCTAATGCCACAACTGGCTTTATTGTTGAACAAATAGGTTGGACTCAGTTTTACTTTTTATGTACCGCCCTAGCGGTTCCAGGTATGTTAATGCTATTTAAAGTTGCTCCTTGGAACGATAAAAATGAACAAAAAGTAATAGAAACAAAAATAGGAGTATAAAATGATCAAACTGTTCTTTCTTTTACCCATAATTATGTGCGGTATTTGGTGGTGGTATTTAGATGATAAAGGCTATAGCTTAAAAGAGGGATTAAAGGGTTTTATTTATATCTTAACTTTTAATACTGTATTTATCTTATTTTTGGTGATGATGATTTTTGTTACCAATAAATAGCCTTATTATTAAGTAAAACCTATTAATAAGCTTCAATATTGATTAGCAATGCTTGTTGTAAAGTATTGCTTGTAAAGTTATCCATTGTGCTTATGGCTAATCAAAATAAGTAGATGATATGAGTCGGGGCTATATTCAAGCAACAGTGCGGTCTATTTCGACTATTAATAAAGAATAAATAAAGAA
>TARA_R110001583_G_scaffold17957_7_pt1 | contig 13233 bp, 5 predicted proteins | sample TARA_R110001583 | Tara Oceans TARA_R110001583 (sample SAMEA4398432) | marine metagenome | biome: Polar Biome; feature: [MES] marine water layer (ENVO:01000295) within the mesopelagic zone...; material: water (ENVO:00002006), including particulate matter (ENVO:01000060) such as...... | reverse complement strand
AGCCGGAGACACCGCACCGAATAAGACGGGCATATATACTCCTGGTGAAACTACTGAAGGAGGTCGTTGTTTTGACGAATCCAATGGTCTTCGTGGAGATGCGAGCAATACCGCACCACCCGCTAATGCCCCGCTTATAAGAGGTTGTGAACCATCCTCGGGAGGATATCTTTCCGCTGCATCGCAAGGCGGAAGGTTGTCGCCATCTTCTGCTACATCTTCTAAACTTGGGCGAGCCCAAAACACTTCTTATTTGATAAAAAGTGAAACTGGAATTTCTATTTCCGTCCCACTTCTTTATGCCTTTATGGAGGTTGAAAGTTTAGGTAGAATTCCTACTAAAAATACGGTTAGATTTGAGCCTCACGTTTTCTTGGGGATGAGAGGTCCGGCAATAACTACTGGTAAGAAGGGATCAAAACCAGGTCTTTACGGCGGTCCAAACTACACAGGAAATAATAAGGTTCCTTATGCATCACAAGGAAATACTAAATCTAAAGAGGAGTGGGCTGTTAGTCCCAATAATAGAAAAAAGTTTTTAAAAGGAAGAGATTTCTTTATTGATAAAAAAAAATCTCACACTAACCGAGAAGCATTTGATAGAGCATATAAATTGGATCCGGTCCAAGCAATAAAAGCAACTTCATGGGGAAGTTATCAGGTAATGGGATGGGCTCTGCTTAGAGCTTATGATAATGATCCAGTACAGGCACTTGCGGCTTATGATAATAATCCTGTTACGGCTAGCGATCTTATGATCGTCCAGTGGTTCAAGGATACATTCCGTTCTTCTAGAAAGCGCAAGTCATTTACACAGTCTCCCCCAAACTTTGATGGAATAGTAAAAGTCTATAATGGTTCCGCACAAGTTAAGTCTTATTCCCCAAAACTTAAAAAAGCCTATGAAAAGTTTTTAAATTCCTCAGCCGGCTCAACATCTTCACCAGATACGTCGTTGGCTGATAATTCTCCTACTTGCGCAGACAGCACAACGAACCTTGGTGCTAATGATGGAATCTGTGTTAGACCTACGAGACCAACACCAGACTCAACTGGGACGTGGACACAAAAAGGCATTATAAGAGGGAAAGAATATGATTTTACGGCTCAGTATATTGGTAAACACATTGTAGACCAGCGCGTAGCGGAGGCATTCTTGAAAATGCAAGCTGATGCCAAGAAGGATGGTGTGGATATTAAAATCAATAGTGCTTTTCGAACCCCCGAGGAACAAGAATATTTTTATTGTAAATATTTAAATGGAACGGGAAACAAAGCAGCAAAGCCAGGATTCTCAAATCATCAAAGTGGCGTTGCCCTAGATTTAAATACAAAGGGGGTTCCCAACGACAAATCTATCCGTCGTAGTACAGGAAAGAGTACGGGTCAAGGCGATGTATGGGAGTGGTTAAATAAAAATGGTGCTAAGTATGGATTTAGGCAAATAAAAATCGAACACTGGCACTGGCAACACGAACCAACTAAAAGAGCTAACTTATCACAAATCAGAAAAGGGACATCATAAAAATGAGTAATTGGAAAAAATCAGTTTCTAAATCAGGAAGAAATGAAATACAGCCTAGCGTACAAGAGCGATTAGATTCTTTAGGGGCAAACTCAGTTCTTCGCGCTCATGGTGTTGCTGGGGATCCATTGACTGAAGGAGTGCCCACACTTATCACAACACATTCCGAAAAAATAATAGATGGTTCCAATAATTCCAGTATTGTGTTAGGTAGAGACCGACCGTCAACACGCTTAAGTGGCTACGGCGGCGCTGGACACACGCAAGCGGGCTCTATTGATATTGTAGTCGGTCGCTGGGGTTATCAAGCCCGTTCGTTTATTGGGGAAGAGAGGGCATATGTAAATCCATCCTTTGAACATGATGCGGCTAGAATTTACATAAGTCAAAAAACAGATGTAGACAGGAACTTTCGGCTTGCCGGAGGAAATCAAACAACCGACTCGGATGGAAAATCTGCCATTGCTCTTAAAGCTGATGGAGTTCGTCTAATTGCTCGCGAAGGAATAAAATTGGTTACACGCACAGATGCTCGCAATTCTCAAGGCGGTATGATTGATGGAGTTGAGGGAGTTAGTATGATAGCGGGCGACGATGACAGCAAGATGGAACCTATGATTTTGGGAAATCAAATGGCTGGTCTTGGTCGCGCATTAGCAGATCAAGTAGGCGCACTTAATGGGATTGTAGATTCTCTTTTATCGGCACAGATGCTTATGAATATAGAAGTGGCTCATCACTTTCATTTTTCTCCATTTTTCGGCAAACCAACTACTCCTTCCCCACCGCTCCAATCTCGCGGAGCCAAAACAGCCTCGGATCATTTACAAAATGCGAAGAGTGGATTGGTAACTCAAAAACAAAATATAGAAAAGTTAAAAACTAATTATTTATGTGTAACCGGCGCAAAATCTATTTTCAGTCGATATCATTACCTAAACTAATATGTCACAAATCATAACACAAATAACCCCAAAGTGGGAAAGTGAAAAAGTAGTTTGGGGTATCCAATCTAACTCTGTTATTGCTGGTGGAGGTTACTTCTATTCGTCGATCTTGACAAAGGAATCGGTTATCGCCAATCTTCAAGATCGCACTGGAAAAGAATTGGTAGAGAGCCAGACACTTGGTCTAGAATCTATCTCCGCCGCAAATTCTATTTTGGAAACCTTGTTTGTGGAGAGAACTGATAGAAGTTCTACGGAACGCAGCTCCCAGATAATTAATATATTAAACCTACTCACGGTTGAAGATAAGAACATCGCGTCAAGTGATGCATTTGATAATGCGGTTCTGTATCGTCTTTCGTTTGGCAATGTCTTTTCACTTCTGGAACTACCAGAGTTTGATGATGAAGATATTGTATCGGTATTAAAGAACGTTCTTGGTTTAGAAAGACCCCCGCCCGAAATCCCAACTGATGATTGTTGTGAATGTGATGAAGAAGAACCCACGGATGAAAAAGTAGAAGACAAGCCAAAGCAACCTCGTGTTGGTCCGCCACCCACAGCCACAGGACCTTCGTCTTGCGATGCGATTCCTCGATCCACGGGAATTCCAGATATGAAAAATTCCCTTTTGATTTGTGATCTTCCTCCGCTTGAAATAAACGCGATTGTCTCTCAGACATATAAAGACTGGGAAGATAAACAACTAAAAGAAAATTTTACTATTCGTGAGTGTGCCAATAATCAAAACAAAGGTGACTCAAAATTTGTGGGAAGCACTATTGGTCCTAAGAAGCCCCCATCGAGTGAACCATTATTGCCATCCCCGGAATTATCACCAGAAGATCCTGAAGCATCTAGAAGCCCCGGCACAGCAGGTCCGTGTGGGGACATAGATTTAATTCAGTCGCTCCCGCAGGCTTACCAAGAAGTTCTAAATAAATATGGAATGAGGGGTCTAATCAGGAAAGCGGCACAGTGCGCGGGACTAGACTTGCCCATGATCGACATCAAAGAAATAATGTTAATGTCTTTCCTAAAGCAGCTAGATTGTAATATGTTTCTTAGTTTTATAGAGGCTGTAGTAGAACTAACAGGATTAGATCGTGGTCCTAATATAACTGAGTTTTGGGAAATAGAAAAAATAGCTAGCTTGCTCAAAGACAATATTCGTACTGTCGTTTCTAATTTACCAGCAGACCAATTAGATATATTACTAAAGACACCCGAAATAAATTTAGCGCCTGAGTATATTGGAGTAGATTCTTCGGCGAGTGCTAATGCGTCGGTCACTGTAAAGATGCCCCAACAGATCGAAGACATCATTGATGTGATTGAGAAATGGGAACCTAGGGAATTGATATCTTTTTTTGAGAGCCAAAATCTTTTTGATATTCTATTATATGCGATTTGCGATCAAGACAAGAGTCAAATTCTTGAACAAATTGTTTCCATTCTCGAACAGGTAAGTTTGGATGATATTGGGAGTCCATCTGTATCTATTGATTTTGATGAAAACATTACAGAAGTTATTACAACGATTGGAAACTTATATGATAAGTTAGTTAAAATTATACAGATGGGATTAGGATTGGAATTACCAGATCTCACCTTAGATATAATAAATTTTGATAATTTTCAAATGGTCCCACTAGGAGAGTTGCCTGAGCTTCCAACTGTCAATTTAGATCTCACTCCCACTATTGATCTATTGAACGGGATCTCAGTAGGTATTGCTAACACAATTATTGAGTCTATTTCAGAAGCTACCTTATCTTTACTAAAGAGTACCATCAAAGCCGTATGTGAATCATGCGAGCAAGGGAAATTAGGGGACCTCGATATTGGAAACTTAATTGGTGATAGTGCTAAGAACTCTTTTTCAGCCGCCCGCGCACAAGAGCTTAAAAATGAAGTTGTCGAGAGCTTAAGAAATGTCTTGCCTACGAATGTTCCATTTTCACAAGTGACAAACTCATTGGAGAGTTTAATAGATGAAGTCTCCAGTATCTTAAAACCAGGTCAAACTGGAGGTCTACTATTAGGAGAGTCGCCCCCATCTGTTACCCGCGCAGTGAAGAGTATTGTGAATGGGAACACACAATACGCCTCAATCGCGCCGGCACTCCAGTCCGAGGAACAAATAGGTCGTATGTTTGCGAACATCGGGATGCTTGTTGATAAAGTCATGTTGACAGATAAAATATCTATCTTAACTAAGCAAACATCACCTCTTGATTCTGAAAAAGAATTATTACCGGGGTGTCCTTCCCCACAAGAGCAATATGAAAGAAATGAGCTGAAGAAAAAAGGAATACCGGAAGAAGAAATCGAGAAGCAGATCCAAAGAAGCAGGAACAGAAAAAAGAAAAAGTTCTCTGAATTAGCTGATTTGCTCGCCAAGGATGAATTGATGGAGGGTGTTGTTCCTCCCGATGATTGTAAGATTTCCCCCTCTGGAATCAAGAAGCCATCATTGTCTCCAAGAGAGCCACCAATCAACGATTATTTGTTAGAGAAAACGGTGGATGTAATTTATGACGGCACCTATATGAGCTTCAATAGAGAGGTTTCTGCTTTTGCTGAAACTATCACTAAAGAACAGGAGGGTTCTCTTGATACGATAACCGCATCCATACCACCAGAAATGCCACTTGGTAACGTGAACGTTTTACAGCAAGCAAAATCAGGCACGATTCCGGTTGTAGCACCAGGCTTGAGCGGGTTTTATAATAATTTTAACAACGGCAGACTTTTTGATTGGAACGAAAGAAATTTTATCAATGCTGGATTAGAAACACAATTTATTTTTAATATACCGAATCCAACTTCGGAGTTAGAATTACCACCAAACCTTAGAAGCCCGGATAGTGGCGTTAATTCTAATAGAGAATTTAAAATTATTTATGAAAATGGGTTCACTGGTGATTTATCGCTGGAGAAATATTCCCTTACTATTGGATCCTACTCGCCTGGTGTCACTGCTTCACCTATTGTACCAGGTTCCCTTGAGGCATCTATTGGTCCATTATCCGCACAAGGAGTTGCACCATCAACGATAAATGATAATATTTTGTACTCCTACGAGAGAAATGCTAGCACCGCTCCTGATTTTGTACAGGATATTCGTAAAGAGTTTGCCGGGGTTACAGATTATAGCCCTCGCTCTGATTTCGATCAATTTGTGGAGTATTCTTGGCCTAGCGGAACCCAGACTTCTCAGAGATTTCCTACAAACTATTCTTCAATTTTTGGAGATATTGTTACCAATGCTGCCAATTACACCGCTGCATCAGATTTCTTTAATTATCAGGTTTTATCATTGATTGATTTTGCCCCTCAATTATCTCCAAAGCAGAGGGAGTGTGGATGTACAGATCCACACTTACTTGATTTAGAAGGCATCAAAAAAATGGTAATTCAGGAGTTTGAAGAATCTCAGTGTAAGACGACATCAGAGAATATAGGGAACTCACAAGAAGCTAGTCCTTTTGACGCTGCAAGTGTAGGAGGAGTAATTTCCACTATCATACGTTTATATTTAGTGGAGTTTTCTTTGAGGTCCCTTTTTGTGTTATCGCGATTCCCACTTGAGTCAGGTTTAGACAAGACAGAAATTGTGGACTCTCTTATTCAGGATTATTTTACAACATTAATACTTGATAATGTTGGTAACTTAGATAAAAAATACTCGGCTGATTTTCAACGACAGGCAGTGCTATACCACAACAAGATATCCAAAGAAAACGGGTGGACTAAGACTGGTTCCTCCGTAGTGGCTATTTCAAATATTGTTGGTCAACAATTACGACCGACGATATCAAGACTATTACAGATCCTTGGTGTTGAACATTCGAATAAGTCGGTAGCAGAAATATTTCTAGAGGATTGGTTGCCCCTTTTTGATGTTCCCACCACCGAGGACGAAGTTCGCTTCTCGGACATTAGCGATATAAGTTCTTTAAATAATATATCTCAATCACCATTGGGTGGTCCAGTTTTTGATTTGGAAGATGGAAACTTGATTCTAGAGAGATATATTTACCATGAAGACACTGCCCTTCTCAACTTACCAACTTGGGATCATGGGGTTATAAGTTTGGAAAAATTTAAGGATATTGTAGGCAATCTTGGTCCCGACAATTCGAAGCCACTTTCTGACTATTTTACAAAAGCCTCGATAGGTCTCAGGCTCACATATCTTCCTCCAATGGGCGAAGATTCTTCTTTTACTTTTGGTGAAGAAAACACACGCGAAGTTTATTATGATCAAGGAGGGGGGAGATATGCCCAAGCCACCGCCCTGGATTCCATATCAGCGGTATCCGATGGGGATGTAAATTCGTCTTTAGGTTCTTTTGTCGAGAGTGTTAATGGTGCCCCAAAGAAAGCGTATAATCTTATAGAAAAGAGAAAATATCGCGACACGACTAGAAACGCTCTTGATCTCAATTCATCACTTCCCCCTGGTCCAAGTCAGCCGTTCCCCATACAAGATATAGCGAGACGGGTGTCGCCTATACCTCTAGTTGAGGTAGAGATCCCACTGCAAGACATCTCATTATCTCTCGGAGAATTCAGGCTTGGTTTGGATCAGCTATGGTCGAACTATGAAAAAAATTTAGTAACAAAAATGACAAAGCAGACAGAATTTAATTTTCTTTTTGATTATTGTTTCCCTATTAAAAGGATCGTGTTTTTGCTTATGACTTATAGTTCTACTTATTTTTCATTGGATGAGGGTGTTAATAATTTATTCTCCAGTACCAAGGAGCAACTTAAGTCAACATTTTATACCATGCTTAATGTAAATGATCCAACTTATGAAAACGAAACAATGAGAAAGATTGGCGGAAACAAAGGCTTAGCAGCCTTAGCGGAAAATAATGAAGATATACCCGGATTAGACCTGGCTAGCATTATTGCTCAGACTCCCTTGTTGATGCTCAAGGGCATGGCAGAGGTAGCTGATCCCAATATCGCAATTGCTAAAAAAATTCATGATACAGCTTTACTTAGTGACATAGATCTTCCGATGCCCGCTGCCTCTTTACTTGCGTTTCCAATGAATATTATACCAGGTGCGTTTGGTCCCCCTATTACACCTTTGGGTGTTGCGTACTTAGCGAATGATGCTGCAAGTGCTTTATTGAGTCCTAAAGAAAAAGAATTGAGAAAAAATAAAATTAGTGAAGATACCAACGGAAAGATAGATCTGAGCCAAGCAAATAACGTAGATAATTGCAAAGAACCTACAGATCCAGAACCACAGTCAGGTGTAGTCCCAGAGCCACCCATTGTAGAGGAGCCTTGTGAAGAAAAATGTGCTGCACTAGCTGATCAAGTGTGGTTAAATATTTTCTCGACTGAGGCGAAAAAATATGACAGAGAACTCTTAAAGAGTTTTCAGTCGTGCGCAATGATTACCGTTGATGGTTTATATGGGCTACAATCTAGAGACGCTTTACAGTTTTATGGACCCCCCAATCCCCCAGAAGCCCAATATCCCCGAGGCGGAGCTTTTACGATCCCAGATTGTGCGAAAAAACCAGAAGACGATTTACCTATGTGTAAGCCATGTTATGAGTTGGCTACACAAGTCCAAGCCAACATTATATCTTCACCCCCAAGACAATATGATAGAAATCTATTGAGACAATTTCAGGATTGCGCAGAAATTGTGGTAGACGGATTTTATGGACCTCAAACTGAAGCAGCTTTGAGATTTTATGGTCCAGCCCCCACACCCCAAAAACAATATCCCACGGGATCACCATTTGAGGAACCAAATTGTAGACCCCCAGAACCGACAGGATCATAAGGAGAAGAAATAAAAATGACCGGAATATCACCTAAACTACCCCTAACAATAGACTATACTAATGGCTATGAATTAAACCAAACTTTTCAAGACTCAGTAAAACAAAATCTAGCAGGACTTGTATTAACAGTCCCAGGCGAAAGAGTAATGGATCCAGACTTTGGAGTGGGTCTAAGGACATACCTGTTTGAGATTGATAATCCGCTCGTTCGCTCAGACATATCGGGAAAACTCACTCAACAAGTTGGGATTTATATACCATGGGTTAATATTTTAGAAATATCTTTTACTACACAAAAAGACAATCCTGAGCTTGAGGCGAATTTTCTATATATGTCTTTTACTTATGTTATTGCACCACTAGATTTTACGGATAGGTTAGATATAACTTTGCCGATTAACTAATTAACTCCAGGGAGAAAATATTTTGGCAAATAAAAAACAACTTCCAGCAATCAAATATACTTCACGTGATTTTGATTCCATCAAACAGGACTTGGTAGATTACGCCCGAAGGTATTATCCAAACACATTTAAGGATTTTAATGAGGCGGGATTTGGTTCATTGATGTTAGACACTGTTTCTTACGTGGGTGATATTTTATCATTTTATTTGGACTACAATGTTAATGAATCTTTTATTGATACGGCTGTCGAATATAATAATGTTTTAAAACTTGGCAAGCAAATGGGCTTCCGTCTCCAGGGCAACCCAACTTCCTATGGTATTGCTACCTTTTATATTATTGTTCCAGCGAACGCTTCCGGGCTAGGTCCAGACCAGAGATATATTCCAATCCTAAAAAGGAATAGCTCCTTTACATCTCAGAATGGAAACGGCTTCTTACTCAATCAAGATATAACATTTACTGATCCTCTTTTGGATGTTGTTGTAGCTCGTGTAAATCAAACTACCGGTGTCCCTACCCACTATGCTATTCGCTCTCATGGTCAGGTAATCTCGGGTAGACGCTCACAAGAGATTATAGAGGTTGGAGATTTTCAAAGGTTCTTGAGAATTCAATTAGATACACCTAATGTCTCTGAAGTGATTTCTATTCTTGATGAGGAAGGTAATGAATTTTATGGTGTAGATTTTCTTTCTCAAGATGTTATTTTTAGATCGGTTACAAATCGTAGTTCTGATAATGATGTAACGCCATCATTGCTAAAACCTTTTGCTGTTCCTCGTAGGTTCATTGTCGAAAGAGATGAAGCAACGACTTTTATTCAGTTTGGTGCTGGTTCTGACACGAGTACATTGAGTGATCCTTATATCGATCCAAGCACTGTTATTTTAGATGTTCATGGAAGGAATTATGTTACTCAGCCATCTTTCGATCCCTCAAACATGCTTGGTACAGATAAATTAGGAATATCTCCATCAAACACCAAACTTAGCATAACTTTGAGAACCAACGAAGTTGGAAATGTAAATGCGATGTCTGACACCCTCACCCAAGTTGATAATGCTATTTTGGTATTTGAAGACGAAGTGAATTTAGATGCCAATTTAGTTTCTGATGTCATAAATTCTGTAGAGATAAATAATGATGAACCTATTGTTGGTGATGTGACTATACCGACTACCCAAGACTTAAAGATCCGAATGTTTGACACTTTCGCCTCTCAAAATCGAGCGGTAACAGCTCAGGATTATAAAAGTATTGCCTATGCTATGCCTTCCAACTTTGGGGCAATAAAGAGAATAAACATTATACAAGATCCAGACTCATTCAAGAGAAATTTAAATATGTATATCATCTCCGAAGATATGAATGGCAATTTAACAACTGCTAACTCATCTATTAAAAATAATTTAAAGAATTGGATAAATCAGAGTAGAATGATAAACGACACAGTGGATATCCTGGATGCAAAGATAGTCAATATTGGAATTGATTTTATAGCGAAGGGAGAAGTGGAAACAAATCGGTTTTTGATTTTAGATCGCGCTACACAAGCGCTTAGAGATAAATTTGGAACTCAAAAAATGGATATTGGAGAACCCTTCTATATTACAGAAATATATAAAACACTTCAGCAGGTTCCAGGCTTAGTTGATGTCTTGAGTGTAAAGATAACACAAAAAACCGGCTCGTCTTATTCCGATACTTATTTTGATATCGAGGGAGAGACATCAGCAGATGAACGATATATCAATGTTCCACTAAACTGTGTTTTGGAAATAAAAATCCCCTCTCAAGATATCAAGGGAGCGATAAAGTAGGTAATCATAATGGGTATCAAGAGATATACAGCATACAAAGACAATACCATCACTAATGCTTACAAATCTAATTTAGAGACACGTGCTACTGGTTCTAATATGGGATTAGCAGATTCTATGGAAATTTTTTCCATTTATGCCCAAGCTAGTAGTTCATCGTTAGAAGCAGCAAGAGTGTTAGTTCAGTTCCCGGTTTCATCAAGTGATCCAGGAACAACCATTTTATCGGATAGAAATTCGGGTGTTATACCCAAGTCCGGCAGTGTTGGATTTTTTCTTAAGTTATCAAATGTTGTTAGCACCACGACAGTTCCCCGTAATTATACCCTTGTTGCATCCCCTGTGTCGCAATCATGGGAGGAAGGATATGGAGTCGATTTATCAAATTACTCAGATGAAACTTATGGCGGAACTGGTTCTAACTGGATCAACGCGAAGGCTCACACTACCTGGAAAGATATTGATGGAGCTTCCATAGAGGGCGGCTCATACTTGACGGCATCACAATATTCTGCTGTAAACTATAAACAAACTTTTAGAATAGGAACAGAAGATCTAGAAGTTGATATTACCAAACTTGTAGAAAAATGGATCACTGGTACAGTGGGAAATGGATATGAAAATTATGGTTTAGGAGTTTTTCTTACTTGCAGTCAGGAATTGTGTCAAAGCGGCGATGGATCTAGATCTTATTATTCTAAATTCTTCTCTGCTCGTGACAGTGAATATTTCTTCAGCCGACCAACAATAGAAGCCCGGTGGAACAACACTCGTAAAGATGATCGTGGTAAGTTTTTTGTTTCCAGTTCAGTGCTGAGCGGACCAGATAATATGATGACCTTGTATCTTTATAATTATTATAACGGTCAGCCTACTAACGTGAACGGAATCGGAACGGGCCCCATTTACGTAAGAAATTATGTAATGGAATCGACAGGAGACCAGATTACAGCCGTACCAAATAATCCAGTCACAGGAGGCTGGGTTGAAACCGGAATCTATACAGCGTCTTTTGCCCTAAAGACTACAGAAGAAGTAGTATATGATAGGTGGATAAATGCCGACGGCACGGTTTGTTATTATACCGGTAGTTATAAACCAAAACCATTTAAGTCTTCCCAGATATTTTATATACCAAAATATATTACATCCATTGTAAACCTGAAGTCAGAATATTGTGTGAACGACAATAACAGGTTTCGTGTCTTTACACGTGAAAAAAACTGGGATGATGCCATTTATACAAGAGCTATTGCTCCAATACAGTTGGATGTTGTCGATGATGCGTATTATAAAGTATTCCGTGTTGTAGACAATAAGACGGTGATCTCTTTTGGGACAGGTTCTTATGATCACACCAGGCTTTCATATGATCAATCAGGAAGTTACTTTGACCTAGACATGTCTATTTTAGAGCCAGGTTATGAATATGGAGTTAGGTTTGCATATTTCCTCAACGGAGTATATGAAGAGCAATCAGAAACATTTACGTTTAGAGTAGAATAAAAATGTCAAATATCAAAGATTTATTTGGAAAAAATAATATCAAAGTTCTTCCAGCGAAGAGCTTGGGGAATCTAGTCACGGGCTCTGGTGTGGAGTCTGCGGGATATATTAAAAGCACTGATGAAGAAAAACTTCGCTTTGAGCCTTATGTTGATTATTCTATTCCTAAATCCTTTGCTCGTTACGGTTCTGCTGAAAAATACTATACAGATACTATCGATTATATTATTAATCGCTACCCGTATGATGGATCTGGTAAAGAAAAGGCGAATTGGTATTTAAGTTCTTCTTATTTCGATAATTATTTATTTGAAAATGAATATCCTCGCACCAATGGATACATCACTTTAGGAATAAATTATGGTGGTATTGGTGCGGGCGGCACCGATGGATATGAAGCCCCAACGGTCAATGAATATATCTACTTCCAGGGTGGTCCACATACTGCTTCTGCGGGGATGATTGGGAAACCTTTATCTCAGACCTTTACAGGCTCCAATTACTATAAGGAAAATGTTAGAGAATCAAACCTAGAACTGAACGCTCCCATAGGTAACTCGGTTGAGTTTTGGTTTAAAAAAGATGGATATGATTCCGGCAACGAATCGGAAAAACAAATATTTGTGGATGTTTGGAATAGTGCATCTCTTGGTGATAGTTATGGTCGCCTTCGCGTTGAGTGCGACTTTGGAACAACCCCTCATCAATTCTCAGTGGCATTCCAATCAGGTACAGCAAATGGATTCCTAGATTCTGATCTGGGAAAGATCGGTCAAAACATTAATCTTACGGGCTCTACGTGGAATCACTATGCTCTGACTTTCCAGAATGTAGGCTCTAATCTTGAAGCCAAGCTATATCTCAATGGAGATCTAAACGATACTATCACTACTGGAAGTGTCGCTGATACCATCACTGGATCGATGTTGGGCTGGATTGGTGCAATGGGAACGGGGATCAATTCACCAGTGGTCGGTGCTTTAGGTTATGCTAAATTATCGGGCTCCATGGATGAGTTCAGGTTTTGGAAAGAAGCAAGAACAGAGACAGACATTGGTCGTTATTGGTTTACTCAAGTAAATGCTGGAACAAATACTGACCTGTCTAATGTTAACTTGGGTGTATATTATAAATTCAATGAGGGCATTGTAGACACCACAGCAATTACCACTTTAGATACAAATGTTTTAGATTACTCTGGTAG
>TARA_R110001583_G_scaffold195291_1_pt1 | contig 13238 bp, 11 predicted proteins | sample TARA_R110001583 | Tara Oceans TARA_R110001583 (sample SAMEA4398432) | marine metagenome | biome: Polar Biome; feature: [MES] marine water layer (ENVO:01000295) within the mesopelagic zone...; material: water (ENVO:00002006), including particulate matter (ENVO:01000060) such... | reverse complement strand
TTGGTAAATTCGGCAAATAGTGGCTGTTTTAGACCGGTGTTAACACAAAATTGCACCTCAATCTTGCCTAAGCGCAAATTTAACGTCAACAAACACTAAATTACTTGAATTGGTATAGTCACTCACCATAATTTCGTTTTTATTATTTAATCTTCACAGCGGTGACAAAAGCGGTGTTGCTGACACAAGCGGTAATTCCAATAATGACCGCCTGCAATAACCATCGATCCTACTAAGGTAAGTACCTTTTCCCAATATTCGTTACCTAGCCATACTGCAAAAACTAATAACATTAATCCCAAAAAGCCAATAAATAGTAATCTATAACGTTTATGCTGTTTACACCCCATAAATAGTGCATAAACACTAGTAGGAAGAACAATTATTACCATCCAAGTATGAAACGCTTCATTATTGAGTTGTAATACCACAAAACTTGGGAGTAATAGCAATATTAAAGGCAAAGCTAAGCAATGAATAGCGCAAGCTATTGATAGAGTGATTGCCAGTTTATCAGTAACATTTTTTGTTTTTATCATCTTTTAACTTCCTGACCCCTATACGGGGTTTTTATAACCTGTTTTTTAATACTCATAAACGTATTATTTTACGTTCAGCGCTCAGTGTTACGACACCTTGTTTTGTGTCTGTTATCCACATAGCATGAATATTGTTAATTCCTGAAAATTGATCAAAGACAAGTACCGTAATAGCTGATAACGTTGATTTTTCTTCACAGTGATAGCGATAATTTGCAACAACTTGGGTGTGATTTTCATGACTTGCCTCTTGATCGCTGTGATCATCATGTGATTTTTTGTTATCTTTCGGCTGATGCTCATTTTCATCCAGTTTTATTAAACCTGATACATCAATCACGGTATTAATGAGCGAACAACCACCACCAGAGAAAGAAAAAAGTGCTGCCGTATTACTCAGTAGCGCTTTAGCATTATTAACAATGGTAATCTCTTTTTTGTTGCTTGCTTTGTGTTCAAAACCAAATAGATTGATCGTTGGAGAAATCAATTGAATGTCCAATGTTCCTTCTTCAATTGCCATCGTCATTTCAGATAAGCCATGCACATGGGCATCTAAGCGAGTATCTTGTTTCTGTTGATTTTCTGCATGAACGAGTTGACCTAATAAAAAGACATTTAATAGTATTATATTTAGCAACAATGATGTTTTTTTGTTTACTTTCATTTGTTTACTTTCATTTTTTAACTTCCTTTCACTAACACTATTTAATCGTTAATAAAATCTAGTGTTAATAATAAACGACGTTGATTGATTGAATCTTCTAGCTGCACGGGTGAGCGATGTACTAAACCGGCTCCTTCATTATCATGCCAAAACTCACCTTTAAGTAAGGCAACATCACCTTCGCTCAGTTGACGAATATCATCAGTACTATCAAAAAGACCTGATTGTTCATCTGATTTACCTTGATTTCCCGCACCTAATTTACTGCGGTCAACCAACTGATGGGGAAGCCACTCGGTGGCAACACCATGATATGTTGTTACCAGTCGACACGGAATTCGATCAAAGTGAAATCTGGGGCACATAGCACGATCGAGTGCTGTTAATCGTAATCCAACCTCTTTGAGATCAAACAAACAGCAAAACATATCAACCAATAGTGTTATGTCATCACTCAACATCCTCACAGCGGTCGTATCACCTAACGCATTACAAAGGGTAGAATGGACACTTTTTGCGGTAACTGCCTCTGCAATTTTTACTCTTGCACCCGACTTTAAAACCTCATCTGCAGCCAATGCTAGTTCGTCTGACAATGTACGTTGCCAAATTGCGATATTGGTGTCATCTCGATATATATCGGTAAATACCTCAGGCTTATCACTCTCATTTGCACATATTGCGAGTGGTTCAGGTAAAAGTATGCTTGTTGATTGGCTTTCATTAATAGCAGTTAATGTACTCATGCGCTTTCACTCCATTGTGGAAACGGATCACTGAGTGTTGCCCAATAACTTTTCCCTTTTAGTAATTCATCATCTGACAACAGGCATTCATTGAGTGCATGAGTCATCGCGGTTTGATCTAGTTGCTGACCAATGAATACTAGTTCTTGACGCATATCACCAAATGGCTCAACCCACTGCTCCTTTATAGCGTTCAATGACTCTTCGTCGGTAGGCCAATTGTTTTTGGGCACCGATTTCCAGAACATCGCAGCAAAACCATAATGAGCAATGCCACCTGCTTGATTCCATTGACCTGAAAATTGGGGCCGAGAGGCTAACCAAAAATAGCCTTTGGAGCGAATTAATTTACCAAATTTTTCAGTATCGTGAAGAAAATGATAGAATTTCTCAGGATGAAATGGACGGCGAGCAAGAAAACTGAAACTACTAATACCATATTCTTCGGTTTCAGGAATGTGTTCACCTCGCATTTCTTTCAGCCACCCCGGAGCGTTCTGGGCACGTTCAAAATCGAACAAACCAGTATTTAACACTGCATCAATATCGACTTGTCCCTGAGTAATTGGACTGATTCGAGCATGGGTATTAAGCGTTTTAAGTATTGTGATTAGGCGATTAATATCAGCAGTATCAACCAAGTCGGTTTTGCTAATCAAAATGACATCGGCAAATTCAACTTGGTCAACGAGTAAATCAGAAACACTACGTTCGTCTTCTTCCCCTAACGACTCCCCTGCTTCTTGTAAGGAGGATGCCTCTTCGTAATCCTTTAAAAAATTCACCGCATCAACAACGGTAACCATAGTATCGAGTGTTGCCACATCTGATAATGAAATACCGTCCTCGTCGGAGAAAGTAAAGGTTTCGGCTATCGGTAATGGCTCAGAAATACCCGTTGATTCAATAACCAAGTAATCAAATCGTCCATCTTGTGCTAATTTGGTCACCTCTAAGAGAAGATCTTCACGCAATGTACAACAAATACAGCCATTACTCATTTCAACAAGTTTCTCATCGCTACGATTAAGAGATACTTCGTTGGCAACCGTAGCAGAATCGATATTGACTTCACTCATATCATTAACGATGACAGCCACTTTTTTACCTTGACGATTATTCAAAATATGGCTTAGTACCGTGGTTTTTCCTGCTCCGAGAAAACCCGATAGAACAGTAACCGGTAACTTATTTTTTTTAACCATGAAAGCACTCTCTATTTATATCATTGAGATTGACTAGATGAACCATCCAGACATTAAGCTGTTATGTTATAACATCACAATAAATTAATAAAGTTATTTTGTGATAATATAACACTAAAACACTTAATTGTATGACATTGCTCTAATGGGAGATCGGTCTAATGAATTAGTAATTAAGTGGCAAGTCGTTATCGCTAGTGATAATAGTGAGTATCTAAAGTTCCGTACCTTTAGTCTTCGTAAGGATAAACCTTATTAAGCCGCATACTATATGCTGATTTTCCTAGGAGGCTATCGGTTGTATCAATACTTAAAACCCCTTCAAACCAAAACGCGTCATATAAGGATGTTAATTCAATGCCTGCCGAAGATTTTACGAAGATAATTTGATTTGGTGGTGGTGGTGGTGGTGGCATATGCAAGCATGCGCCAAAGTAGGGAACAATAAAAAATTGCGTTACCCGCTGTTTTTCATCTGTTTCTAAAGGCACAACAAAGCCAGGAAGTCGAATTTTTTTGCCGTCGAATGTCTCTATAATCCGCGTTGACTCTAGCGCCTGTTGAAACCTTTTAGCTGTTGCATCGGTTGGACTAACTTCTTTCAACGCCTTCATATTATCGTTTTCTGCTTGATCTTCTAACTCCAATAAAAAATCTGGCGGATTAAGTAAGGCCTCTAAATCATCAGCTGGGATTAATTCGGTCCATTCTATGTCGATATACTTAGTCTGTGCATGAACCGTTAAACTGTATATTAATACCCCTAACATAAGTATTGTTGAGCATAGCAAACGTCGGCTATTCATTTTATTAAAATTAAAAATTTTCTTTCCAATCTGGTAAGTAATGTTATAACATAACACATTATAGAAACAGATAGAAATACCTACACTGTGAATATTGAAGGTGAATGAGGTTTGTCAACACTTGCTATCAACTTACAAGATATGCACCACCGCTATAAAGATACCCCTGCTAGTTATGCTGGATTATCTATTGCTCAATGGCAAGTCGATATCACTGAACGTGTGTTCTTACATGGAAACTCTGGCTCAGGGAAAACCACGCTTTTAAATTTATTGTGTGGCATTTTAATACCAACGTCAGGCAACGTTAATTTATTCAATAATAATATCAGTACGTTGTCAAACAGCCAGCGGGACTTATTTAGAGCAAAAAATATTGGCGTGGTATCTCAAAAGTTTAATCTGATCCCGTATCTATCAGTGCTTAAAAACATTCAGCTCGCAGCCTACTTCGCCAAAAATTCAAGACCTGACGTGAACAATGACGTGCAAACGTTGCTTAACGCATTGCAATTACCCAGTAATATTATGCACAGACAAGTTAACCAATTAAGTGTTGGGCAGCAGCAACGCGTTGCAATTGCCCGTGCACTGATTAATCAGCCGCGATTATTATTGGTTGATGAGCCTACCTCTGCACTCGATACATCGGCAAAGAATGCATTTATGGACTTACTTATGCAGGTTTGCGACAACACTAAAATTACGCTTATTTTTGTCAGTCATGATACCTCTTTGTTGCATCATTTTGATAGTAACCTCGACATAACTACATTGAGTACTACATTGAGTAAAACAGCGGAAAACATGACATTATGATATTACTTTCTGTTGCTTGGCAAAGCTTATTAAGCCGAAAAAAAACGGCCATATTGACCTTTTTATCATTAACCATCAGCATTGTTGTATTGCTAAGTATCGAACATATTCGCCTGCAAGCAAAAGAAAGCTTTAATCGTACGATATCAGGTGTCGATTTGATTGTTGGCGCGCCTAGTGGTCAATTAAACTTATTATTATACTCTGTTTTTAGAATGGGCAGCCCTGCCAATAACATTAATTACACAAGCTTTACTATGCTTGAAAAGCGACAATTAGTTGACTGGGTTATCCCTATTTCTCTTGGCGATTCTCATCGTGGTTTTCGTGTTGTTGGCACCAATAACAGCTATTTTATTCATTATCAGTATGGTAAAAAACAGCTACTTAAATTTGAGCACGGCGGTGAATTTTCATCTTTATTTGACGTTGTTATCGGTGCCGATGTTGCAAAAAAACTTAATTATAATTTGGGCGATAAAATAGTTATTGCTCATGGTATTGGCAATACAAGCTTTATCAAGCACGCGCAAGCACCTTTTGTAGTAAGTGGCATTTTAGCAACCACCGGCACGCCAGTTGATAAAAGTGTTCATGTAAGTTTAGGTGCAATTGAAGCGATTCACTTACCTCCACTAGCATTAAAAAAATTGATCATAAATCCAAAGGCATTAACACCCGTTCCTAAAAGTATTACGGCTGTGATGCTAAAGTTAAAAAGTAAATTATCAACATTTGGGTTACAGCGAGAGATTAATAACTATCCAACAGATAGATTAATGGCGGTTTTACCTGGTGTTGCCATGACCGAGCTATGGAGTTTGATGGCAACCGTAGAAAATTTGCTACGCATCATAGCAGTGCTAGTGCTTATTTCATCCTTGTTTGGACTTTCAACTATGTTGTTGGCCTCAATGAACGAGCGTCAAACTGAGATAGCAGTATTACGCGTGTTAGGGGCTAGTCCTGCTACCCTATTACTACTAATTTTGTTAGAAGCCGTTATTTTAGTAAGCCTAGCAATCATCATGTCAATGGTCGTATTATCACTCGCACTTTTTAGCCTTGAGTCATGGTTGGCTGCTGAGTTTGGTTTATTTCTAAGTGGCAATATTTTTACCATGGAATTGATGAGGTTAATCTCTATAATATTAATCGCAACATTGGTTGTGCCTTTATTGCCAGGAATTACCGCATATAAACAGGCTTTACACGCACAGCTTTCAAGTAATTAAGCATTGAACTTTTATAAGCACCCGACAATCCCAAGACCATTCACTTCATCAACTAAAGTTAGCTTGCACATCTAACCAATGTGTATTCTATTACTCTGATAGTATGGTTAAAGACGACATAATATTTCTGCTGCATTGAGTAAAGTATCGTCATTTTTAGCGAAACAAAGTCGGATCACCTTATTATTCTGATGATAAGTTACTCGTTCATCCGCTGAGTAAAAAGGACTAAGAGGAATAGCGGCAACACCTATTTCTTTAGTTAACCACTGGCAAAATTCACGATCATTCAATTCTGATATGCCTGAGTAGTCTAATAATAAAAAATAAGTACCTTTTGATGGCAGTATGGTAAAACGAGAATTTTTCAATGCGTTAACGAGTACATCTCGTTTTTTTTGATAGAAACTTGCTAAGTTAGTGACATGCGATGGCTGCTCTTTTAACATTTGCGCAATGGCTATTTGTGCCGGAGTAAATGAGCTAAAGGTGACGTACTGATGAATTTTTCTAAACTCTTCAGTAAGCTCATTGGGTGCGGCGCAATAGCCAATTTTCCAGCCAGTACAATGAAAGGTTTTACCAAAGCTGGAGACAACAAACGATCGTTTAAATAACTCAGGATAACGCAAAACACTCTCATGTTCTAATCCGTCAAAGGTCATGTGCTCGTATACTTCATCACTGATGACATATAAATTATATTTTTCAACCAATGCCTGTAGCGTACTAAGATCAGACTGACTAAGTACTGAACCTGTTGGGTTGTGTGGGCTATTAATAATAACGGCACGCGTATTTTCATTAATGGTTTGTTCTACTAATTCCCAGTTTATTGCATAGCTTGGAGCATTAAGTGCTATATGACGACAAATTCCTCCTGCAAGTTTAACGGCAGGTTCATAAGAATCGTAAGCGGGATCAAAAATAATCACTTCATCATTAGGGCGCACAAGGGTTTGTATCGCTACCCATAATGCTTCAGTAGCTCCCGATGTAATCGTAACGTTGTTTAAGCCATCAAGCTTTTGTTCATCGGGTAAAAGACTTTGATATTGTCTATGCACCATTTTAGCAATTTGTGTTAACAAGTCAGGCAAACCGTTTGATGGCGAGTATTGATTTTTACCTTCATGAATCGCTTGGTTAATTTTATCTTTCAAAAAAGCAGGCGGATCAAATTCAGGGAAACCTTGAGATAAATTAATGGCCTGATGTTGATTGGCCAATACCGACATTTCAGTGAAAATACTTATGCCTAAGTTTGACAGTTTGCTGGGAAAAGGTGATGACATAAAAACTTGACCTGCTTTAATGGATACGACTACCTCAGTTAAGATAATCTAGTTAAATTAGCGTGATAAAGAAAACTAATGTTAAGCAATAACTAAAGATTATTACTTAACATTTTAAGAAAATCAAACTGATGCAGTGAATGTTTTATATTCGACTAGAACTAACCCTCTTCATCTTCTACGCGAACGCCCCAAACGTCATGCTCATCTGCATGAATAATTTGTACCCACATTAAGTCGCCCGGCTCAGCATCAAAGTCATCAGACAAATATACTTTACCATCAACTTCTGGTGCGTCCATATATGAACGTCCTACAATACCAAGGCCATTTATTTCATCAACAAGAATGAGATACTCTTGACCAATGCGGGCTTGTAGTTTATCTGAGCTAATTTTCGCTTGTACTGCCATAAAACGTTGCAGTCTATCTTCCATCACTTCATCTGAATTATGGTCAGGTAAAGCATTCGCCGTAGCACCTTCAACTGGCGAATATTTAAAACAACCCACGCGGTCTAATTGTGCTTCTTCTAAAAAGTTTAATAACTCTTCAAACTCTTCTTCAGTTTCACCCGGGAAACCAACAATAAAGGTTGAACGGATCACTAACTCAGGACAAATCTCACGCCATTTAGCAATGCGCTCTAATACCCGGTCTGAGCTACCAGGACGCTTCATTAACTTTAAAATGCGCTTGTTGGCATGCTGAAATGGAATATCTAAATATGGCAGTATTTTACCTTCCGCCATGAGTGGAATGATTTTATCCACATGCGGATAAGGATAAACATAATGTAAACGTATCCAAACCCCCTGCTTCGCTAATTCTTCACATAACTGCTGCATGTGTGTTTTAACTGGCATACCTTCGTAAAAATCAAGTTTGTGCTTAACATCAACACCGTAAGCAGATGTGTCTTGTGAAATAACCAATAATTCTTTAACGCCAGCATCAACTAAGCGTTTTGCTTCACCTAATACATCACCCACTGGTCGAGAGTCTAAATCGCCACGCATGGATGGAATAATACAGAAGGTACAACGGTGGTTACAGCCTTCTGATATTTTTAAGTAAGCATAATGCTTAGGCGTAAGCTTAACCCCTTGTGGCGGTACTAAATCAATAAATGGATTATGTACCGGTTTTGCAACGTGCTGATGCACTTGGGTTAATACTTCATCGTAAGCATGCGGGCCAGTAACACCAAGCACATTAGGATGAAGTTCAATGATTTCATCTTTCTTAACCCCTAAACAACCAGTAACCAACACTTTACCATTGGCAGCTAATGCTTCGCCGATAGTATCTAAAGATTCTTGTACGGCTGAATCAATGAAACCACAGGTGTTTACAATCACTAATTCAGCATCGTCATAACTATTAGTTACATCATAACCTTCAGTGCGAAGTTGAGTAAGAATGCGCTCTGAGTCAACTAAGTTCTTTGGGCAGCCGAGTGAAACAAAACCGACTTTAGCCGCTTTAGATGGCTGTTGACTATTCGCTTGCTGTTCAATCATTTTAGAGGGAATGTCTAATGTGGTTGTTTGGCTTTGGGCTGAATTACTGGTGCTTGGGTCGAATTGTTCTACGGTCATGTGCTCTCTCAACTTGTTCTGAATTTTATTACGGTGATGCTACTGACGCTTTTATTCATCTTTTATTAGTAAAAAGAGCAGCGTTATAAATGGTGGTTTAACTGCCTTTATAGCAAATTCAAGATTTTGCTTAATTTAGGTAGTTGTTTAGTGCGCGGAATTATACAGGAATGTTTTACTTAATTCAGTAGTAGAAACATCTCTAATAATTTTAAGTTATATTACTTTTAGATAAAAACAAAGTATTCATCAAATAACACTAACTAAAATGCAAGTAATTTTACACTCTGGTTAGGTAACCTTAAAACCAACTATTTGGCGGAAACAACAAATAAGTTTTTGACTACTCATCAATTACATTGTTAATCTATGTTATTAAAATGTTAATTTTGTAAATATTTAACTCTATGATAAAAACTGAGGACATGATGAAAAACAATCACTCAAATAAAAGTTACAGTCTCGTTAGCTTATTAGCCTTTATAGGACTTTTATTTTGTAGCACTAACTTAATTGCAGCTAACCAAGTATCTGTAAGTGCCAACGAACAGTTAATAGAAATTATTGATGAGAGGTGGGACTACTCATTAAAAGAAAGCCCTTTATCTGCTACTCGTGCTGGTGTGAATAAATATAATCATTTACTTAACCGAGTTTCATCGCAAGATAACGATAGACGCCTTGCAGCAGAGCGGTCATTCCTTGGGCGTTTAACCGATATCGATGTTAAAAAACTTAACGTAGAGAACCGCATTAATCACCAATTACTTCAATGGGTGATAGAAGATTCTATTGAGAATTATCAATTAAATTTATCTCGTATTCCACTAAACACTTTTAGTAGTTTTTATCTGTCAGTACTCAATATGAGTAATGGTTTGGTGATGAAGAGTGTTGAAGATTATCAAGACTATATTGCTCGGTTAAATGATATACCTCGATATTTTAATGAAAACATTACCAACATGCGTAAAGGTATTGAAACCAATTTTACCTTACCAAAAATTGTTGTTGAAGGCATAATCCCTACCGTTCAGGCACAGATATACCAAGATCCAACCAAAAGCAGTTTATATAAACCGTTTTTGAAGATGAAAAATACTATCTCTGAAAAAAATCAAATACAACTGAGATCCCTTGCTAAGCAAGCGATATCACAATCTGCGATACCTGCTTTTACCTCTTTTGCTGAGTTTTTTGGTGGAGAATATCTACAAGCCGCCTCAAAAACACTTGGCGCAGAGCAAATGAACAATGGTAAAGCTTATTATGCTCATCAAATTAAAACCTATACGACATTGACTAATATTACTGCTGCACAAATACATCAAACGGGACTTAGCGAAGTAAAACGTATTCGAGCAGAAATGACAGACATTATAAAAGAACTAAACTTTAAGGGTACCTTTGCAGAGTTCACTCACTTTCTTCGGACAGATCCACAATTTTATGCAAAATCAGCCAAAGATCTGCTTAAAGAGGCCTCTTATATCGCCAAAAAAATAGATTATGTGATGCCTGAGTTTTTTGGAAAATTACCACGAATTCCTTATGGTGTTGTGCCAGTACCTAAAGAAATTGCACCAAACTATACAACAGCATCATATAATAATGCCTTGGTTGGAGGTAATCGTGGTGGTGCCTACTGGCTAAATACTTATCAATTGGACCAACGGCCTTTATATGAACTTACCGCACTAACATTGCATGAAGCCGTACCCGGCCATCATCATCAATCCGCCATTTCAAGCGAGCTAAAAAATGTACCTAAGTTCCGTTTGGCGCTATATTTTAGTGCTTATGGAGAAGGATGGGGTTTATACTCAGAGAAGTTAGGCGTTGAAATGGGCGTTTACGATACGCCATATGACCATTTTGGACGCCTAAGTTATGAAATGTGGCGTGCTTGTCGATTAGTGATCGATACGGGTATACATGCTCAAGGTTGGAGTAGGCAACAAGGTATCGACTTCCTTGCTAGTAATACCTCATTATCTCAAGCAAATGTTAGAGCCGAAATAGATCGCTATATATCATGGCCAGGACAAGCGCTTTCATATAAATTAGGTGAACTCGCCATTTGGAAATTTAGAAATAAAGCTGAAAAAGCTTTAGGAGACAAATTTAGTCTTCGCAATTTTCATGATGCTTTGTTAGGTAACGGTGCATTACCACTGACTATGGTTGAAGCAGAAATTGATCGGTTTATAGCTGCAAGTCAGTAGTTATTAAAAACTCTCCCAATGCTCTATCTATTATTGGGAAAGTGATATTCAATCGTTATAACCGTGACCAATCAAGATGGATGTTTCAGAGTGCTTGAGTTATTTCTATTCAAGGCACTGTGACTTATAATGGTTGTTCAATCATAAGTCACAGCAACATAATATGATTATGCTACATTTACTGACTCCGCATCGAATGATTTGCTGTAAATGTAATTTAATATTTTCTTGCAGATCGCCCCCCTGATTAAGGATGAAAGGTTTAAATGATTAAATGGCTTTTACTATTATCCCTAGCTATAACACCACATATTTTAGCGAGTGAGGTCAATGTTGATTCGTTAAAAGCAACATTAATAGAACTCTCACTAGATGATGAAGCGCGAATAGAGCCATTAATTGAATTGGCAAGTTTTTACCTTTATATCGAGCCAAAGCAAGCAGCACATTATGCGTCACAGGCACTAGCCTTTTCTGCACCTAATGATAATAATTTTAATAAAGCAAAACTATTACGTTTGCTTGGGCAAGCTGAAATGTACCAAGGCTTAAATCAAGAAGCTTTTGCTCATTTGAATCAGGCAATTAGTAGTGCAACTATTACCGAAAACGTTCATTTAATATCGGTTGCAAATAGAGCCATGGGCGTGTTTTATGAGCTTCTTATTGATCATGACAATGCAATAAAATATTATATTGAAGCGCTTAAGTTTGCTAAATCAAGTGATAAAAAAGAAGATTTAGCCATGGTTTATAATAACCTAGGAAATGTATTAAACTCTCAACATGACTATGCTGAGGCCGCTAAATATTTTGAACAATCAATAGAAATCAATATAGAACTCAATGATATTGAGATGCAAATGAATGCTTCTGTTGGCTTAAGTTTATCTCTCTTAAGATCAGGAGAAATACTCAATGCACAAAAATTATTAGAAACAGTTTTAAGCAATCGGGTTTATATCAGTGACTTTAGTTTTAGTGAAGCCTCAGTCAATTTAGCGCATGTGTATAAATCGTTAAAAGCATTTCCCTCTGCTAAATCCCTCTATCAGTTTGTTATCAACGATGAAAAAGGCAGCGCTTATCCGCCGGCTGTTGCAGCAGCATACTTAGGCCTAGCTGATGTTTACATTCAAATGGGTCAAATTAACAAAGCCATTGATTTATATAAAAAAGGCATCATAGAGGTAAAAAATAAAATTTCAGTAGAAAGTGAAATGGCACTCTATGAAAATTTAGCAAAATTAGAGTTAAGCCAAGAAAATTTTGAGGCTGCTGCAACCATCCAATCTGATTACATTGAAAGAAGAAATCAAATTCAACCTTTAATGCAAAAAGGTATTGTTAGAAAATTGGAAAATCAATTACAAATGAAACAAGATTACATAAAACTGCAAGATGAATTACTGATTAGTGAACGGGAATCTCAACATTCTTCATTTTACTTATTTGCGGTTATTGTTGTTTCCCTGATTAGCTTAGTTTTATTTCTCTTGTTAATGCTAAGAAAACAGATAATCACTCGTTTAGAAGCAACTAACAAAACATTAAAAAGTGCCTCTGAAACCGATCATTTAACGGGTATTGGCAACCGTCGTTTTCTTGATCATAAGATTAATGAATTTAAAGGTAAAGACGTTCAAATGGCATTTTTACTGCTTGATATTGATCACTTTAAAAATATTAATGACAATTTTGGGCACGATGCTGGTGATGAGATCCTAGTCGCTATTGCTGAGACTATCCAAAGACTTTGTCGCAAGAATGATTTATTTGCCCGCATAGGTGGAGAAGAATTTGTTATATTGAGTATGAATAGCACTGAAGAGTCTGCGTGTTTATTTGCAGAAAGAATCAGGAGTTGTATTGAAGGTATGGCAAGATCTTTTGAATCAACCGTCACAGTAAGTATCGGTGTCGCTTTAGGCAATATGAAAAAATCTCAGTACGATGATCTGTACAAACAAGCTGATATTGCCCTTTATTCAGCTAAAAATCATGGCCGCAATAAAGTAGTACTGTATTCAGAATAAAGTAGCATTTCTCGCCTTGGTCACTGTTAACACCAGTCTAAAACAGCCACTATTTGCCGAATAG
>TARA_R110001583_G_C5669213_1_pt1 | contig 13248 bp, 15 predicted proteins | sample TARA_R110001583 | Tara Oceans TARA_R110001583 (sample SAMEA4398432) | marine metagenome | biome: Polar Biome; feature: [MES] marine water layer (ENVO:01000295) within the mesopelagic zone...; material: water (ENVO:00002006), including particulate matter (ENVO:01000060) such as...... | reverse complement strand
TTCGTCTCAAGTAACTCGTGGTCCGAAGAATCGGGGCAGGTCAGGTCGCAGCGCAGCCTTGCAAATGGACTTAAGCAAATGATTGATGGCCCAAAGATTGTGTAGCACACGCGTCTGAAACGCTGAATCGGAGGTGGCCGGGTGAATAAGCCAAGATTGTTATTGGGTGATCTGCGATCGAGCTTCTGGTTTATGCCATCGCTGATGGTGATGGACAGCATTATCTTTGCGGTGGTGTTGATCGAAGTCGAGTCCGCCGGTTTGACACAGTGGCAGAGCCAGTGGCCACGGTTGTTTGGCGTTGGAGCAGAAGGCGCCCGCCAGATGTTGTCCACACTGGCTGGTTCAATGATGACGGTGATGGGCATCACGTTCTCCATGACCTTGCTGGCACTGGTGCTGGCGTCGGGGCAATACACGTCGCGGGTTCTGAGGAACTTCATGCGCAGTCGTGTGACGCAAGCGACGCTGGGGGTCTTCGCCAGCATTTTTGCGTATTGCCTGATCGTATTGCGCACCATTCGCGGCAATGGTGGTGCGGACGAGTATGTGCCGAACCTTGCGGTGTTCTTCGCGTTTGTGATGGCTCTGGGTGGCGTGGTTGTCCTCATCTATTTCATCCATCATATTGCATCGTCGATTCAGGCTTCCAGCATCGTCGCCTCGGTTGGTCAGGAGACCCGCGCTTCGATTGATCGGCTGCTGCCGAAACAATCGATTGAAGGTCCCGTTGAAGATGAAGGCAGGAAACAGGTTCTCGAGTCGCTGGACGATAGAACGTGGTTTCCGGTGCCAGCAGCCGAGAGTGGTTACGTCATGAGCGTCGAGAGCAGCGTGTTCCTGCATCTGGCGGGGGAGAACAGGGCAGTCGTCCGAATGGAACACGGCATCGGCGCATTCGTTGTGGAAAATACGACCCTCTTATCGCTCGCCCTGACTTACCCGCCAGATCAGAATCTGGTTGATGCGCTGAATGATGCATACACTATTGGGCGCCATCGCACGGTGGACCAGGATCCGGCTTTCGGTATTCGACAGATCGTCGATATGGCCATGAAGGCGCTTTCTCCAGGGATCAACGACACCTCAACAGCGGTGATATGCGTGGATTATCTGAGCGCTATTCTGGCGCGCGTGGTAGACCGGCAGTTTCCGCCGTCGCATCTTTACGAGGGCGAGAGCCTACGTGTGGTGGCGATTGTTCCGAGTTTTGAGGGGCTGTTGGCTGAGGCCTTCGACCAGATTCGGCGTAGCGCCGGGGATAACGTTGCCATACTGGCGCGAATGCTCAGTGCCCTCGAAACCATCGGCAGTCTGACGACCAACTTCAGTCACATTCAGGCGCTCGAAGAACAACTGCAGTGTATTGCTGAGCTGGTTGATCGCTGCATCGTAGCCAGCTATGACCGTACCCGGCTCGAAAGGCGGCTGGCGGAGGTGCGCAAGACGCTGAACGCCCGATGTGCGGTGTGTGCAGCAGAAAACAAGGGCTGATCATGCCGGAGGGGAGGGCTGCAAGCCCTGTTCAACGTGGTCGAGTGCATCCCTGATGGCCGCGATGATCAGCCTGTTCGCGAGCGGTTCATCAATGTCGGGGACGTCCCATTCGGAAATGGCGAGGTACTTGTCGACCAGATCCTTGACGTCGGTTTCCAGTTGGGCGCGGTGCGCTTCCAGTTCCAGCTTTTCAATTTTTGTCATCATCTCTTTCGCTCATATCGTTGCCTACCAGCGCCAGTTGCGGATTTCAGGCATGTCCTGACCGTAAGTGCGGATATGGCGTTTGTGCTCTTCGAGCTTGGCCGCGAGACGGACCTTCAGATTCGCACCTTCAGCACCGGTCTGCGGTAAGCGGTCGATGGCGTCCATCACCAGGTGGAAGCGGTCCAGATCGTTCAGCACGGTCATGTCGAAGGGAGTGGTAATGGTGCCTTCTTCCTTGTAGCCGCGAACGTGGATGTTTTTGTGATTGGTGCGGCGGTAGGTCAGCCGATGGATCAGCCAGGGGTAGGCGTGGAACGCGAAGATGACCGTTTTGTCGCGGGTGAACAGCGCGTCAAAGCCCTCGTCGGACAAGCCGTGTGGATGCTCACCCGGCGGCTGTAGCTTCATCAGGTCGACGACGTTGACAACCCGGACGCGCAAGTCCGGCAGCGCCTCGCGCAGGATCGACACCGCGGCCAGTGTTTCCAGCGTCGGTACGTCGCCGCAGCAGGCCATGACGACATCGGGCTCGGCGCCGGCCTCTCCATCGCCGGACTCGTTGCCGGCCCATTCCCAGATGCCGATGCCGGCGGTGCAGTGCGCGACAGCCGCGTCCATGGTCAGCCACTGGGGTGCCGGATGCTTGCCGGCGATCACCACGTTGACGTAGTGCCGGCTGCGCAGACAATGGTCCATCACCGACAGCAGGCAGTTCGCATCGGGCGGGAGGTAGACCCGAACGACCTCGGCGCTTTTGTTCACAACGAGGTCAATGAACCCCGGATCCTGGTGGGTAAAGCCGTTGTGGTCCTGGCGCCAGACATGTGAAGCCAGCAGGTAATTCAGCGACGCGATCTTGCGCCGCCACGGGAGGTCGGCGCTGACGTTCAGCCATTTCGCGTGCTGGTTGAACATCGAGTCGACGATGTGAATGAAGGCTTCGTAGCAATTGAACAGGCCGTGCCGGCCAGTGAGCAGATAGCCCTCGAGCCAGCCTTCGCACTGGTGTTCGCTGAGCATTTCCATGACCCGACCCTGCGGTGCCAGCCATTTGTCATCCGGTGCCGTGGCGGCGTTCCACTGGCGGTTGGTCGTTTCGAACACCGCGGCCAGGCCATTGGAGACGGTCTCGTCCGGCCCGAAAATGCGGAAGTTGCGCTCTGCATCGTTCAAGCGCGCCACGTCGCGCAGAAAGGGGCCGAGCACGCGCGTGTCGCCGACGCCCGGTACACCCGGTGCAGGCACTTGTGCAGCGTACTCGCGGTAGTCGGGCATCTTCAGGTCGCGCAACAGTTGGCCACCGTTGGCATGGGGATTGGCGCCCATGCGTCGGAGCCCGCTCGGTGCCAGCGCGGCCAGCTCCGGCCGCAGACCGCCATGCTCGTCGAACAGCTCGTCGGGGCGGTAGCTGAGCAGCCAATCCTCGAGCAGCTTCAAGTGCCCAGCGTGTTCGGCTGGGTGCAGTGGTACCTGATGGGATCGGAAGTTGCCTTCGTTGGGTTCGCCGTCAACTTCCTTTGGGCCGGTCCAGCCCTTGGGGGAGTTCAGCACGATCATCGGCCAGCGCGGTCGCTCCATCTGGCCGTGTTCGCGTGCCTGACACTGAAATCGCTGAATCTCCTGTACCGCCTGATCCAGCGCTGCGGCCATCAACGCGTGCATCTGCACGGGCTCATGCCCTTCGACGAAGATCGGTGTCCAGCCGCAGCCGCGGAAGAACTGCTCCAGTTCTTCATGCGTGATCCGCGCCAGCACCGTCGGGTTGGCGATCTTGTAGCCATTGAGGTGCAGGATCGGCAACACCGCACCGTCGGTAGCTGGGTCAAGGAACTTGTTCGAGTGCCAGGCGGTTGCCAGGGGGCCGGTCTCTGCCTCGCCGTCGCCGACCACACAGGCCACGATCAGCTCGGGGTTGTCAAAGACGGCGCCGAAGGAATGGCTTAACGAATAGCCAAGTTCGCCACCCTCGTGGATCGAGCCCGGGCACTCGGGCGAAGCATGGCTGGGAATCCCGCCCGGAAATGAGAACTGCCTGAACAGCTTTCTCAGCCCCGATTCGTCGCGGCTGATTTCGGGATAGACCTCGCTGTAGCTGCCCTCGAGGTAGGTGTTGCCGACCACGGCCGGTCCTCCGTGACCGGGTCCCGAGACATAGATCATGTCCAGGTCGTAGGCCTTGATGACGCGGTTCAGGTGCACATAGATGAAGTTCTGGCCCGGCGTCGTGCCCCAGTGTCCAAGCAACATGGGCTTCACGTCGGCCAGGGCCAGCGGTCGCCGCAGCAGCGGGTTGTCCCACAGGAAGATCTGGCCGACCGATACGTAGTTGGCTGCGCGCCAGTAGGCATCCAGATCTTTGAATGCGGATTGGTCCTCTGGTGCTGGCGTGTGTATTTGGTTCATCAGCATACGTTATGCCCCGACCCGCGTCGCGAACAGTTCGTTGCCGCACACTCCACCCGAAGTCCAACAGGGACGATGCCGAATCGAAGACGCCGGTTTCCGCGTGCGCTGTCGTACAGACCTGACCATGTGGAAACCACAGAGTGGGCTGACAGCTTGCTGCAGTCGAACCCGTGCTGGTCGAACAGTCTCTCGCAAGCCGCTGGATACATGCCCGTTGCAGTGTGCGCGCAGTGAATTGCTTCATTGCTGCCAACAGCGACTGCCGTACCCCGAACCAACAGCACTCAAGGCCTTCCTCATGAACGCGACACAGACACTTCACCAACTCGGCCAGCGCATCTGGCTCGACAACATCACGCGCACTCTTCTGCGCAGTGGCACACTGGCGCGCTATATCCGTGAGCTGTCGGTCACAGGTCTGACCTCGAATCCGACGATTTTCGAGCATGCCATTGGGAGCAGTGACAGCTATGACGCGAGTATCCGCGCTTTGGTGGAAACAGGTCTGTCGGGAGAAGACCTGTTCTTCGAACTCGCCATAGAGGATCTGACCGAGGCCGCAGATTTGTTTCTGCCAGACTTCGAAGCCAGCGATGGTGATGACGGCTGGGTGTCGCTGGAGGTCTCGCCGCTACTGGCCGACAACACGGCTCACACCATAGAGGCGGCGAACCGTCTGTATGCGAAGGTTGACAGGCGAAACCTGTTTATCAAGATTCCGGGTACACCCCAAGGTGTCGCGGCCATTGAGGAAGTCATCTTCGATGGCGTGCCGGTCAACGTCACGCTGCTATTTTCGCGCGAGCACATGCTGGCGGCTGCCGAGGCATACATGCGTGGAATCGAGCGCAGGCTGGAGGCGGGGCTCGACCCCCGGGTGGCGTCGGTGCTTTCGCTCTTCGTCAGCCGCTGGGACGTGGCGGCGAAGCAGGTGGTTGCGGCACCGCTCCACAATCGCCTGGGAACCGCCATCGCCATGCGCACCTACAAGGCGCATCACGACCTGCTGGCTTCTGAGCGCTGGCAGCGTCTGGCCGCTGCAGGCGCGCGTCCGCAACGCTTGCTGTGGGCAAGCACTGGCACCAAGGATCCCGCCGAGCCCGATACCTATTATGTGCAGGCGCTGGCAGCGCCCGGCACCATCAACACGCTACCCGAGAAAACACTGCTGGCCTTTGCGGATCACGGTCAGGTTGATGGGCCGCTGCCTGTCGACGGTGGTCACGCCGAGGAAGTGATCGAGTCGTTCCGAGGCGAGGGCATTGACGATGACGAACTGGCCGCACGTTTGCAGCGTGAGGGCGTCGATGCCTTTGCGAACTCATGGCACGCCCTGCTGCTGCGTATCCGACAGAAGTGCGCTCGAACATGAACGCGCATCAGCAGCAGGGCCTCGACCTGAGTTGCATCAACACCTTGCGTACCTTGTCCATCGCTCAGGAGGAAAAGGCAAACTCCGGCCACCCCGGCACGCCGATGGGCGCAGCACCCACTGCATACTGCCTGTGGCAGCGCTTTCTGCGCTTCGACCCCGAATACGCCGCCTGGCCTGACAGGCGGCACCTGGCGGGGCACGGCCCGAGCGCAGTCATGTGACACATGCCTTGGCCCGCCCGCGGGTAGGCCGTGACCGAAGACTGCGCAGGCTGAGGCTCGCATCATTGTGTGGCCTGCCAAACTGCACTGGCGCATCGTCTGATCGTGCGGTTCACCAACCGCTCTGGTTGGTGGCACTTTGTGCGGAAACAGACAGACGAGGTTCGAAGTGGCCACTAGGCTGAAACCATCCACATCTGCGGCAGGTCACGATTTGCCTGCACGTGTTGTGCGGATGGCATGTGGGCCGAAACGTCTGCGGTGAATGCAGGATCGATTGAAGGAGAATCATCATGGGAAAACGCGAAGAGTATCTGGCACTGATGGAAAAGCAGTTGAACGAATGGAAAGCCAAGACTGAACCATTCAAGGCCAGCGCCGAGCAGTGGGAAGCGCAGATGAAGGCCCAGTACGAAAAAAATCTGGAAGCACTTCAGGCCAAACGTGAGGAAGCGTGGGAGAACCTTTCCACGCTGAAGAGTGCATCGGACGATGCGTGGGATCAGGTCAAGGCCAACATGGACAAGACTTGGGAAGACCTCAAGGCAAGCACCGAAAAGCTGACCAATCTGCACAAGAAATAAGCTGCTTGAAGGGTGATCTGGATGCGCCTTCGTCAGGTGCGCTATCTGCGTTATCAGATCACCCTGTACTGGATCCGATGGCAACAGGCGGTGCAACCGCCGTCAGCGAGGCCTGGGTTAAATCCGGCTATTTGCGCCGGTAAGCAATCAGATTCCGATCAGCTGGGGCGAAGTCCATGGACACGAGTGCATGCACGCCGAATAGCGGAGAGGTCGTCTCAATCCGCGGCAGCGTTGTCGATGTCCGCTTCGACACCAGTTTGCCGCCGGTTCGGGCCTTGCTGCGGGCAGGCAGGGAAGGCCGGATCGCGATCGAGGTGATGGCCCATCTGGATGCCCATCAGGTGCGAGGAATCGCGTTGACGCCCACGCAAGGTCTTGCTCGGGGCGCGACGGTGGAAGACACGGGTGGCCCCTTGATGGCGCCAGTGGGCAAGAATATCCGCTCGCGCATGTTCGATGTGTTCGGTCAGGCCATCGACCGTCTTCCGCCGCCGCAGGTCGAGTGGCGCAGCGTGCATCGGGCACCGCCTTCTCTGGCGCACCGTTCCGCGCGGTCCGAGGTGTTCGAAACCGGGATCAAGCTTATCGATGTGCTGATGCCGCTGGAGCGTGGTGGCAAGGCCGGCCTTTTCGGCGGTGCCGGTGTCGGCAAGACGGTGCTGCTCACCGAGATGATCCACAACATGGTTGGCCAGCACGCGGGTGTGAGCATCTTCTGCGGTATCGGTGAACGCTGCCGTGAGGGCGAAGAGCTTTATCGGGAGATGAAGACGGCGGGCGTGCTGGATAACATGGTGATGGTCTTCGGGCAGATGAACGAGCCGCCGGGCGCACGCTTTCGCGTCGGGCATGCCGCACTGACCATGGCCGAGTACTTTCGTGACGATGAGCATCGCGATGTGCTTCTGCTGGTCGACAACATCTTTCGCTTCATCCAGGCCGGCATGGAGATCTCCGGCATGATGGGGCAGATGCCTTCGCGCCTGGGCTACCAGCCGACCGTGGGCACCGAACTGTCGGCGCTGGAAGAGCGCATCGCCAATACCGACAGTGGCGCAATCACTTCGATTCAGGCGGTGTACGTGCCGGCGGACGATTTCACCGATCCGGCTGCGGTGCACACGTTCTCCCACCTGTCCGCGTCCATCGTGCTGTCGCGCAAACGGGCGAGTGAGGGCTTGTATCCGGCCATCGATCCCTTGCAGTCCAACTCCCGCATGGCTGCACCGAGCATCATCGGCGAACGCCACTACGGTGTGGCCCAGGCCGTCCGGCGCACGCTGGCCCAGTATGCGGACCTGAAGGACATCATTGCCATGCTCGGTCTGGAACAGTTGTCGGTGCAGGACCGCAAGGTGGTGGCTCGCGCACGGCGACTGGAGCGCTTCCTGACCCAGCCCTTCTTCACCACCGAGCAGTTCTCCGGTCTCAAGGGGCGACTGGTCAGCCTTGATGATGCCCTGGACGGTTGCGAGCGCATCCTCGCCGACGAGTTCTCGGATGTGCCGGAGAGTGCGCTCTACATGATCGGCGCCGTCGATGAGGCACGGGCGGCCGCAAAAGCAGCGATGGCCACACCATGAATCTGAAAATTCTTCTTCCCGATCGCATCTTCGCCGAAAAGAGCAGTGTGTTGCGCATCGTCGCCGAATCGAGGGAGGGCGCCTTCGGCCTGCTGCCGCAGCGACTCGACTGCGTGCTGGCGCTGGTGCCGGGGATTCTGATTTTCGAGACAGCAGCTGAGGGCGAGGTATGCCTGGCGGTGGATCAGGGCGTGCTGGTCAAGGTCGGTGCCGAGGTCCGCGTCTCGGTGCGCAATGCAATTGGGGGTACGGACCTCGACGTACTGCGCGAGGCGGTCGTCAGCGAGTTTCAGGATCTGGACGAGCACGAAAGGAATGTGCGCGACGTGCTGACAAAACTCGAAGGTGGCTTCATCCGTCGCCTGGTGGCCTTCCATCATGAGTGAGGAACGCAAAATCCCGACCGACACCCCGGAGCGAGGGACGGAATTCACCCGTCAGGTGGAACGTAAGGTGGCCCGCAAGCTCAAGGCGAAACGCCAGGTTACCCGCACCATCTGGTTTGGATTGGGGATGATGGGCCTGGTGGGCTGGTCAGTGGCAGTGCCGGTGCTGGTCGGCGTTGGGTTCGGTTTCTGGCTGGATGCCAATTACCCAGTGGGCCATTCATGGACGCTGATGTTGATGCCCATCGGGCTGATCCTGGGGTGTTTCAACGCTTGGCGTTGGATATCGCGAGAAGGCAGCGAAATACGAGAGCAGGAGGAAGAAGGCGATGAATGAACTCCCCGGACTGGGTATTGCGCTGTGTGTGGGTATGGCATTGGGAACGTTCTTTTTTGGCGGCCTGTGGTGGACCCTGCGCCGGGCGGTGTCGTCCCCCTACGCGGCGCTGTGGATGTTTGCCAGCATGTTGGTTCGTACTGGCATCGTGTGTGCCGGTTTGCTCTGGGTTTGCGGGCCCGACTGGCAGCGCTGGCTGGCCGGTGTCCTCGGATTTCTCGTGGCCCGCCTTATCGCGACGCGGATTGCGCCTGCACCGGTACTGACGGCCACCATGACCCGGGAATCCGGCCATGCGCCTTAGTCCCGACGACATCATTCTGTGGCAATCCGGTGTTTTCAAGATCAACGCCACGATCGTTTTTACCTGGGGCCTGATGCTGGTTCTAGCCGTGGGCTCCCGTCTGGTTACCCGAAGGCTGTCGCGGGGGCTGACCCGCAGCCGTTGGCAGAACCTGCTTGAAATCATCGTTAGTGGCATCGAAAAGCAGATCGGTGAAGTCGGCCTCGCCGAGCCGCGCAAGTACCTCGGGTTTCTGGGCAGCCTGTTCCTGTTCGTGGCGACGGCCAGCCTGTTCACCATCGTGCCTGGTTTCGAGCCACCGACCGGATCGTTGTCCACCACCACGGCGCTGGCGATCTGCGTCTTCGTTGCGGTGCCGCTGTTCGGCATCGCGGAGAGTGGCGTGGGGGCATATCTGGGGGCTTACATGAAACCCTCCTTCATCATGCTGCCCTTCAACATCATCAGTGAAGTGTCCCGCACGCTGGCGCTGGCGGCCCGTCTGTTCGGCAACATGATGAGCGGGACGATGATCCTCGCCATCCTGCTCACCATCACGCCCTTCCTGTTCCCGATTCTGCTCAGCGCCCTCGGACTGCTGACCGGCATGGTGCAGGCCTACATCTTCAGCATCCTTGCGGCCGTCTATATCGCCGCGGCCACGCGCAGCCGCAAGCCTGCACCCGGCCACGGGGACGCTACCCCCGCCAACAAAAGCCCCTAAGGAGCGCCCATGGACAGCATGACCCTCATCGCGATCGCCTCGATTGTCACCGCCGGACTCACCATCGCCATCGGCAGCATCGGACCGGCCCTGGGTGAGGGACGTGCAGTGGCCACGGCGCTGACCTCCCTGGCTCAGCAGCCCGATGCTGCTGCAACCATTACCCGCACCCTGTTCGTCGGCCTGGCCATGGTGGAATCGGTAGCCATTTACTGCTTCGTGGTGGCGATGATTCTCCTGTTCGCCAATCCGTTCTGGAACCATGCCATCGCTCAGCTGGCGGGGAAGTGATTCATGCTGATTGACTGGTTTACTGTCGGCGCCCAGGTCCTGAACTTCCTCATCCTGGTGTGGCTGCTGAAGCGCTATCTATACCAGCCGATCCTTGATGCCATCGATGCCCGGGAGCAACGCATCGCGGAGGAACTGGCTCAGGCCGACGCGACCCGTGTCGAAGCGGAGCAGGCCCGGGAGCGCTTCCAGGCCAAATGCGATGACTTCGATAGACAGCGTGACGAGCTCTTGCGCCAGGCAGGTGCCGACGCCGATGCCGAACGCAAGCGCCTGCTCGACGTTGCGCGCAAGTCGGCGACGGACTTGAGCGCGCAGCGCCAGGCCAGCCTGATGAAGGAATCCGACGGATTGTCGCAGGCGCTGCGCAGCCGGACCCAGCAAGAGGTCTTCGCGATCGCCCGCAAGACGCTGGCGGACCTCGCCGGCGCAAGTCTCGAGGCCCGCATTGTTGATATGCTGGTACAGCGCATGGCGGACGTCAGTGCCGACGACAGGGCCGCACTGGTTAACGCGTTCCAGGCGTCGACGGCACCGGTGACCGTTCGCAGCGCCTTCGAGTTGCCGCATGCTGAACGCGAAGCCCTGAAAGCCGCGATCAAGAACAGCTTGGGCGTTACGCCTTCCCTGCAGTTCGAGACCGCACCCGAGGTGATCGGCGGCATCGAAATCGCCAGCGCCGGCCACCAACTGGACTGGAGCATCAATGGCTATCTCGACACGCTGCAGGCAGCAGTCAACGAGCTGATAAAGGTCGCTGTGCCGGTCGCAGCTGCGCCTGACGTGGAGCCCGGAGTGGAGGCTGACACCGCGCAAGACACCGACGAACACGCGCCAGCAGCCGAAGCCCGAGGCGATGCAAACTGAGCATCTCGACACCGCCATCGAGCGGGCATTCGGCGCCATCAGCCAGGCGCGGGAGCTCTTCGAGCCCCGGCTCACGCTGCGCGAGGTGGGCACCGTCAGCCATGTAGCCGCCGGCATCGCCATGGTGTCCGGTCTGCCCGGCGTCGGCGCGGAGGAAATGTTGAAGTTTCCCGGCGACGTGTTCGGCATCGCATTCAACGTGGATGAAGCGCAGATAGGCGTGCTCCTTCTTGGCAGCTACTGGCAGCTCAAGGCCGGTGACCCTGTTAAACGACTGGGGAATGTGGCGGACGTGCCAGTAGGGGAGGGGCTGATCGGGCGTGTCATCGACCCCACGGGCCGCACGCTGGACGGCCAGGGTGCGCTGCTGGCCGACGCACGCCTGCCCGTCGAACGCCCGGCCGCGCACATAATGGATCGTGCGCCGGTCTCCGAACCCTTGCAGACCGGTATCAAGGTCATCGACGCACTGATCCCGGTTGGGCGCGGCCAGCGCGAATTGATCCTGGGCGATCGACAGACCGGCAAGACTGCAATCGCGGTGGATGCCATCCTCAACCAGCGCGGCAAGAACGTATTGTGCGTGTATTGTGCGATCGGTCAGCGTGCCTCTGGCGTCGCCAAGGTGATCGCCAGCCTGCGCGCTCACGACGCAATGGCCTACACCGTGGTGGTGGTCACCGAAGGTAACGATCCACCGGGTCTAGCCTACATCGCACCCTACGCAGCGACCAGCATCGCCGAGCATTTCATGGAACAGGGCCGTGACGTGCTGCTGGTGTATGACGATCTCACCCATCACGCTCGCGCCTATCGGGAGTTGTCGCTGCTGCTGCGCCGCCCTCCGGGCAGGGAGGCCTTTCCCGGCGACATTTTCTATATCCATTCCCGGCTGCTGGAGCGGGCCACCCACCTGCGCGCGGAATTGGGCGGCGGCTCGCTGACCGCGCTGCCAATCATTGAAACGGAAGCCCAGGACATTTCCGCCTACATCCCCACAAACCTGATTTCGATCACCGATGGGCAGATCGTTCTTTCCCCATCCCTGTTCGCGCTCGGGGTTTTGCCGGCGGTCGATGTGGGCATGTCGGTGTCACGCGTCGGCGGCAAGGCCCAGCGTGCCGCATACCGTGCGGTGGCGGGCGACCTCAAGCTGGCGTACGCACAGTTCGAGGAACTGGAAAGCTTTTCCCGCTTCGGTGCCCGTCTTGATGAAGACACCCGCAAACGGGTCACCCACGGTCAGCGCATTCGCGCCTGCCTCAAGCAACCGCAAGCTGCGCCAGTCCCGATGCTGGAGCAAATCAGTGTTCTGCTGGCCCTGACCTCGGGTCTGTTCGACACCGTGCCCGTGGATCAGATGACCGCCGCCGAACAGGCCGTGCGCGAGGCTGCAGTTGCAGTGCCCGATGACGTGCGGACGCGCCTGGATACTGCCGACACCATGAGCGACGACGATCGCGAAGCCATTCTCGACCTCGCTCGCGGGGCGGTCGCAGGCTTCCGCATCAGTTCACAACCCAAGGAGCAGGGATGAGCCAGACCGCCGCAAGCCTGCGCCACAAGATCGCGAGCGCTGGCGATCTGGAGGCCGTGGTGCGCACGATGAAGGCCATGGCGGCGTCCAGTATCGGCCAGTACGAAAACGCAGTGCAATCCCTGGACGAGTATTACCGTACGGTGCAACTCGGCCTTGCTGTCTGCTTGCGCGCCAGCGGCCCCTTGCTGGGCACGCCAGCAGCTCAGGGGCGAAAGGATGCTGCCATCGGTGCGGTGGTGTTCGGCTCTGACCAGGGGCTGGTGGGACAATTCAACGAGGATCTGCTGGAATTCGTCGTCGACCACCTCGGGAGGTTGCCCGGCCAAAAAGTGGTGCTCGCGGTTGGCGAGCGCATCCAGGCGCGCCTCGCGGAAGCCGGCCTGCCCGCCGGTAAAGCGTTTGCACTACCGAGCGCCATCGGTGCCATCACGCCCCTTGTGGGGCACATCCTGATTGAGCTCGAGGCCCGTCATGAAAAGGGCGAGATCGGTGACGTGTACCTGTTCCATAACAGTCCCAAGGCCGGCTCGCTGTATGACCAGGTCGCCCAGCACCTGCTGCCCCTGGACGAGGCGTGGCGCGTGGAGCTGGCCCGCGAACCCTGGACGACAATCAATCTGCCGGAGGTGCTGAACGGAATCCCGCAGACGCTGCCGGCCTTCCTGCGTGAGTTTCTGTTCGTGTCCCTGTTTCGCGGCTGCGCCCAATCGCTGGCCAGCGAAAACGCCAGCCGCCTTGCCGCCATGCAGCGTGCTGAAAAGAACATCGCGGAAACGATGGAAACGCTGAACCGAGACTTCCACCGCCTGCGCCAGAGCAGCATCGACGAGGAGCTGTTCGACGTTGTCGCGGGCTTCGAGGCCTTGTCGGGGACGCACGGCAATTCTGGTGTCTAGGTGTGTTGACGGCCAACCAGAATTGACCCACTTGGCGGGGTAAATCGC
>TARA_R110001583_G_scaffold174538_1_pt1 | contig 13252 bp, 13 predicted proteins | sample TARA_R110001583 | Tara Oceans TARA_R110001583 (sample SAMEA4398432) | marine metagenome | biome: Polar Biome; feature: [MES] marine water layer (ENVO:01000295) within the mesopelagic zone...; material: water (ENVO:00002006), including particulate matter (ENVO:01000060) such... | reverse complement strand
CTTCGTCAAGCTGCGCGTTTCCACTAAAGGAATGCGCATCATCGACAAGAAAGGTATCGACACAGTTTTGGTTGCTATTCGTAAGCGTGGCGACGCTATCTAAGCCAGCTTTATTATACAAAGCCCTTTGGGCCAGGTATTTTGGGCCAAGCATTTTGGGAGAGTTAAACCATGCGCGATAAAATCAAGTTGGTGTCCAGTGCCGGTACAGGCCACTTCTACACCACTGATAAGAACAAGCGGAACACTCCGGATAAATTCGAATTCAAGAAATTCGACCCGGTCATTCGTAAGCACGTGATCTACAAGGAAGCGAAGATCAAGTAATCGCTTTTGCGATGTTGATCGGCTTCCACTGCAGGCGAGCGCCTGTTCAAAAACCCGGCCTCAAGCCGGGTTTTTGCATGCATGTCTTTCGTGTGTCGCATGCTTCGCTAAACCACCTTCATTAGGCTGTCACTACAGGCAGGTACGATGTCTAAATATGCCCGAACTTCCTGAAGTTGAAACCACCCGACGCGGGATTGCTCCCTATATTGAAGGTCAGGAAGTCACCGAAGTGCTGGTGCGTCAGCCGCGGCTGCGTGTGCCTGTGCCCGATGATCTGGCCGAGCGGTTGGTAGGTGCGCGCATTGGGGGGTTGATGCGGCGGGCAAAATACCTGCAGATTCCTATCCAGGCTGGCGGCGCGCTTGAAGGTGACGCTAGCGCGACGCTGCTCTGGCACTTGGGTATGTCGGGCAGTCTGCGGATTGCCCGGGTGGGGGATTTGCCTAAAAAGCATGACCACGTGGACGTGGTGACTGCCAGCGGCTATGTGCTGCGCTATCACGATCCCCGTCGGTTTGGCTTTGTGGATTGGCAGGCCGCAGACGCAGCGCAGGATAAACGGCTTGCTCACTTGGGCCCTGAGCCGCTGTCTGATGCGTTTAACGGCAAATGGCTCTACACGCTCTCGCGCAACAAGCGCGTGGCGGTAAAGCCGTTTTTGATGGATAACCAGGTGGTTGTTGGTGCTGGGAATATCTACGCGGCAGAAGCGCTATTTATGGCCGGCATTGATCCGCGCCGTGCGGCGGGGAGAGTTTCCCGTGCTCGCTATGACGCCTTGGCCCTGGCCGTGAAAGACGTGCTGGCGGCGGCAATTACCCAAGGTGGCACCACGCTGCGGGACTTTGTCAGTGGCCAGGGTGAGCCCGGCTACTTTGCCCAACGCCTTAATGTTTATGGCCGCCACGGCCAACCCTGTTTGCGCTGTGGCGCTGAGCTTCGGCGCATTACGCTTGGCCAGCGTGCTAGTGTGTTCTGCCCCGGCTGCCAGCGCTAATGGCTACCTATCAGTGCTACTGTTTTATTTAAGTATTGCTTTGCCTCATCTTTTGCCTTGCCTCCATTTTTAAGCCCAGGTTTTAAGACACAGGTTTTTAAGGCAAGGTTTTAAAGACAAAATTTTTGGAGATTGCTGTGACCCAACGCCTGCGCCTGAATAAAAATGCTGACCGCCGCCTGAAAGCGGGCCATCTCTGGATCTACTCCAATGAAGTAGATATCAAAGAGACGCCGCTGAAAAACTTTGCGGCAGGCGAAACCGCACTGGTAGAAGCCTCCAATGGCAAAGTAATGGCCGTCGCGTATGTAAACCCTCATTCGTTAATTGCTGCCCGGATAATGTCTCGTGACCCCGAGATGCGCTTGGATCGTTCGCTGTTTGTACACCGCTTTAATCAAGCGTTGGCACTGCGCCAGCGCCTCTATGCCCAGCCGTTCTATCGCTTGATCCACGGCGAAGGTGACCTGCTGCCAGGCTTGGTGATTGATCGCTTTGGCGATGTCCTCGTCGTGCAGCTCAACACCGCGGGTATGCAGGCGCTGGCGGATGAGATCGTCGATGCGTTGGAAAAAGTCATCAAGCCGGAAGTGATTGTTTTCCGAAACGATACGGGTGGTCGTCGTCAGGAAGGTCTTGAGGCCCACGTTGAGGTTGTCAAAGGCACACTGCCTGGCGAGGTGGTGCTCGAAGAGAATGGCGCCCGCTTTGTAGTGCCGGTACTTAATGGGCAGAAGACCGGCTGGTTCTTTGATCACCGGGTTAATCGCGAATGGATCAATCGCAATGTGGAAGGTAAACGCGTGCTGGACGTATTCAGCTACGTAGGCGGTTGGGGCGTACAGGCGGCTGTTCATGGTGCGAAAGCGGTGATGTGCCTTGACTCTTCAGGCCCGGCGCTGGATCAAGTCGCCCGCAACGCTGCGCTCAATGGCGTGCAGGAGAAGGTGGCGGTGAGTGAGGGAGATGCGTTTGAAGCGTTAGCGGCGCTGAAGGCGGAGGGTGAGGAGTTCGATGTGGTTATTCTTGATCCTCCCGCATTCATCAAAAAGCGCAAGGATATCCCCAACGGCGAGCGTGCTTATGCCCGCTTGAATCGGGAAGCCATGCGTTTGTTGGGGCGCGATGGCCTGTTGCTGTCAGCCTCCTGCTCCATGCACCTAGCGCCCGAGCGGCTAATGGATGTGGTGCGTGGTGCGGTTCGCCACCAGGATCGCCATGGGCAGGTGATTTTCCAAGGTCACCAAGGGCCAGATCACCCGGTGCACCCGGCTATTCCCGAAACGTCTTACCTGAAGGCACTGGGTGTGCGGGTGTTCCGCGACTAACCACGTTTTGAGCCATCAGCGGAGGAGCCAACGCCATGGAATGGGCGCTACCCGAGCCTTTTGTGATCGATATCCATGTGGCTGATGAAGCGATTGATGCCTATCAGCACGTCAATAACAGCGAATACCTGCGCTGGGTTGAGCAGATTAGCTGGGCGCACTCCGAGGCGCTCGGCCTCTCCCTCGAGCGTTACCGCGAGCTTGACCGTGCCATGGTGGTTCACCGCCATGAGCTGGATTATCTGGCACCTGCCTTTGCCGGCGATGCGTTACAGCTTGCGACCTGGATTGTCGATTGTGACGAGCGCTTCAGTCTGACCCGTCGTTTTCAGCTGGTGCGTGCCGAAGATGCTAAAACGCTGCTTAACGCCCGCACCCGTTTTGCCTGCGTGGCACTCTCAACGGGGCGGCCCAAGCGTTTACCAGAGGAGTATCGGCGTATTTACGGCAACGCAGTTATTGTGGAGTGACGAAGAGTAAAGTGGATTTTTTCGTGTAGAACCGGCAATCGCTAGATTTTTCTCCTAAAAAACGCCTTAACCGGCGTTTTTTTTGTTTTGTGTTTCTGGGCTGGTGGTCAACGTTAGCTGTGCTGTAATTTGTTTATCAACACGAATGATCTTTACAAGCACAGGAAAAATCCAATGAAAATTGCCGTCCCTAAAGAGATCAAAAATCACGAATATCGCGTGGCCTTAACGCCGACTGGCGCCCGGGAGTTAACAGGGCGCGGCCATCAAGTGAGCGTTCAAAGCAGTGCCGGCGAAGGCGCAGGCTTTGCGGACACCGATTACCAGGCTGCCGGCGCACAAATAGAAGCAGATGTGGATGCTTTATGGCGCAACGCTGAGCTGATCCTCAAGGTGAAAGAGCCGCAGCCGGACGAGGTGGCGCGACTCACCCCACAGCATACGCTGTTCACCTACCTGCACCTGGCCGCCGAAGAGCCCCTTACCCGTGGGCTGATGGAGAGCGGTGCCACCTGTATCGCCTATGAAACCATTACCGATGCCCGCGGCGGCTTGCCGCTTCTGGCCCCTATGAGCACCGTAGCCGGGCGAATGGCGGTGCAAGCAGGGGCTCATAGCCTGGAGAAGGCTCAGGGCGGTGCAGGCGTGCTGCTGCCGGGTGTGCCGGGTGTGGCGCCGGGTAAGGTGACCGTGATTGGTGGCGGTGTGGTGGGCGAAAACGCTGCCCGTATGGCGTTGGGGTTAGGCGCAGAGGTCACTATTCTGGATAAGTCGTTAGCGCGATTGGAAGTGCTGGATGACCGCTACCAGGGCCGCATCAAAACGGTTTACTCCACAGCAGACGCCCTGGAAACGGCCACCCGCGAGTCGGATATGATCATTGGTGCGGTGCTGGTGCCCGGCGCCGCAGCGCCAAAATTGATTACGCGCAGTATGCTGGCCGATATGAAGCCCGGCAGTGTACTGGTCGATGTGGCCATCGACCAGGGCGGCTGTTTTGAAACCAGCAAGCCCACCACCCATGCCGAGCCGACCTATATCGTCGATGGGGTGGTGCACTACTGTGTCGCCAATATGCCCGGCGCGGTGGCGCGTACGTCCACCCAGGGGCTGACCAACGCCACGCTGCCCTTTGTGCTCGCCCTGGCGGATAAAGGCTGGCAGCAGGCGCTAAGAGACGACCCGCACTTCCTGCCGGGCCTGAACGTACATGCGGGTCAAGTCACTTACCAGGCTGTGGCAGACGCCTTCGGACTGGAGAGCAGCGATCCTGCGAGCGTTGTTGCAGCTAACTAAGTTGTCGGAAGCTAGTGGCTGGCGGCTAATCAATTAGTCGCATTGGGGACTATCGATCAAGGCTTCTGTTAGCTCAGTAGTGGGGCGGCACATCATCCTCGGGACGCTGGCTGCCCTGGGGGTCGCTTGCCTGGAGTGCCTGGTGCTGCTCACGTAGGCGTTCGCGCATCAGGCCGCTGAGCTGCTCCAGTTTCTCCAGGCGTCGCTCCTGCTGAACCACGGCTTGATCCAGGGTGTCCAGCCAGTGCTCTTGGTGGGCGAGTCGGCTCTCTAAAGATTCAAGGCGTTGAGCCAGGTCAGCAGGCGATAATTCGTGGGTCATGATATCATTGCAACCTTATGTAGTAGTATGCCAGTGCTATTGGGAATGGGCCTGATAGTGCCGGTATTGTCCTTCGTCTGTTACCCATACAACAAGAGAGCTTTTTTTTTCTATGAACCCAAAAGTTGTGTTTCGCTGTTTCTTAATCAGTGTATTACTTGCCGCCCCCACGCCACTTTTGCTGGCGGGGATTGTTCATTTAACCGATAGTGCCCTCGCCGAGCTGTGGATGGCCGAGCTGGCAATCAGTGGAGTTAGCGGTGTCTATATTGCCGTTGCTATAGGTAGTTTTATTGTTCTGTGGATTGGCACATTAGCGTCTGCCGCTTTTGCGCCCTCGATCGTGGTGGCGCCGGTGGCTCATGCCAAGCCAACATCACGCCAGCCCCAGGCAGCCGCTTCGTTGGATGATGATGAGGAAGAAGATATCATCGATCCTAACGATGGCCGTGAAGAGGGTGAAGTGAAGTGGTTCAACACCAACAAAGGCTACGGTTTTATTACCCGCGATAATGGCGAAGACGTGTTTGTACACTTCCGGGCCATTCGGGGCCGTGGGCCGCGAATGCTGGCAGAAGGCCAAATCGTGCGTTATCACGTGATTAAAAATGAGCGTGGTTTGCAGGCCGACGATGTCAGTATTATTGAGTGAGCCTTACGGCTAGCTAAATGGTTAGTTGGATAGCAAACGACCCCGCCTTGGCGGGGTCGTTGTCGTTAACGCACCCGATTAACGCCCTGAGTCGGGCCACTCTATTGCACCCTCCTTACCGCCGGGCAGCACCTGCCAGAAACGGTCAGGGTCATCGCCGGGGTGCCAGCCGCCTAGAGAGCAACGCACCTCTGTTTGCAACGCTTCTGCGGCCTGTTGGGCGCACTCCTGGTCGGTCATCCAGGGCGTGTGATTGCTATCAAACCAGAGGCTGGCAAATCCATCAGCGGCTTTATCGACCAACAGTACCGGCACGCAGTCGCCCTGGTATTGACCGCGGGTTTGCCATTTGCCTTTGCCTGCAGGACTCAGCGGTGGCGCTATTAGTGTGTTTTTCAACCACTCATTGAGCGTATCAAGCGACACGCTGGCCAGGTAAATCTCTATATCGGGGTAACGCTCCATCATAGGTTTACCTCGCCGGAGCAGAGCAGCGCTTGCAGCGTTGCTTCGTAAATCCGGCTTAAGTCGTCCAGGTCGCTGGCGCGAACGCGCTCATTGACCTTGTGGATAGTATCGTTGAGCGGACCCAACTCAACCACTTGGGCACCCAGGGTGGCAATAAAGCGGCCATCCGAGGTGCCACCGCTGGTGGAGAGCGCCGGGCGCCTGCCGGTTACCGCTTCAACGCCTTTAATGGCGGCGTCAACCAGCGCGCCTTCCGCGGTTAAAAATGGCTCACCGTTGAGCGTCCAGTCTATCTGATACTCCAGCCCATGCCGGTCTAGAATGGCCTCCGTGCGCGCTTTGAGCTCATCAGAGGTCACCTCGGTAGAGAAGCGAAAGTTAAATACCACTTCCACATCGCCAGGAATAACGTTGGTGGCGCCGGTGCCGGCCCGCAGGTTGGAAATCTGAAAGCTGGTGGCGGGGAAAAAGTCATTGCCCGCGTCCCAGTGCTCGTTGACTAACGCATCCAGCGCTGGCATCGCCTGGTGGATGGGGTTGCGCGCTAAATGCGGATAGGCCACGTGACCCTGCACACCTTTAATGTGCAGCGTAGCGCCCAGTGAGCCGCGGCGGCCGTTTTTGATCGCATCGCCAAGGTAAGTGGTCGAGGAGGGTTCGCCGACAATGCAGTAGTCGAGGCGCTCATTACGCTCGCGCAGATGCTCGACCACCGCGCGGGTGCCGTCCACTGCCGGACCTTCCTCATCGGAGGTGATCAAAAAGGCAATACGGCCATCGTGATCCGGGTGGCTGGCCACAAAGCGTTCAACGGCGGTCAGCATTGAGGCCAGGCTGCCCTTCATATCCGCCGCGCCGCGTCCGCAAAGCATGCCCTCATCATCGATACAGGGCTCAAACGGAGGGTACTGCCAGTTGGTATAGGGGCCTGTAGGTACTACGTCGGTGTGGCCGGCAAAGGCCACCACCGGGCCGTGATGGCCGCGAACCGCCCAGAAATTTTTCACGTCGCCAAACGGCAGCCGCTCAATATGAAAATCGAGCGCCGCTAAGCGCTCGATCATGAGTTCCTGGCAGCCTTCGTCGTCCGGCGTTACCGAAGCCCGGCTGAGCAGCTCAAAAGCGAGCGTGAGCGTTGGCGACACTCCTTCAGGCTCAGTTGTGGGCATGCAGTGCCTCGTTCAGGGCGATGGCACTTTTATTGGTCAGGCACTCAATGCGGCCACTCTGGGAGTTGCGGCGCCACAGCTGGTCGTCTTGGCCGGCCAGTTCGCGTGCAGCGACGGTTTTCACCACTTGGCCTTGATCATCGAGCAGCGCGACTTTGGAGCCCGCTGTGATGTAGAGCCCTGCTTCCACCGTGCAGCGATCACCCAGGGGAATGCCGATGCCCGCGTTGGCGCCGATCAGGCAGCCTTCGCCCACTTTGATCACGATATTGCCGCCGCCGGAGAGGGTGCCCATGGTGGAGCAGCCGCCGCCCAAGTCTGAGCCTTTGCCGACCACGACGCCAGCCGAGATGCGGCCTTCGATCATGCCGGGGCCTTCGGCGCCCGCATTGAAGTTGACGAAGCCTTCGTGCATCACGGTCGTGCCCTCGCCCAGGTAAGCACCCAGGCGTACGCGGGCGGTGTCGGCAATGCGGATGCCGGTGGGTACCACGTAGTCAGTCATTTTGGGGAATTTATCGACACAGTCGACGGACAGAGCACGGCCTGCCATGCGGGCTTTCAGGCGGCGTGTAGGCAGCTCTTCGATATCGATGGCGCCTTCGTTGGTCCAGGCAATATTGCGCAGCAGGCCAAACATACCGGTGAGATCAAGGCCGTGAGGTTTGACCAAGCGGTGGGACAGCAGATGCAGCTTTAAATACACCTCTGGCGCGGTTTGTGGCGCTTCGTCGCTCTCCAGGAACATCGCGACCAGGGGGCGCTGGCTGGCAGAGAGCGCTTCGGCAAGCTCTGCCTGGGCGGAGTGCCCCGCGGCTTCTAACGCTTTAGCCAGGCGTGTGCAGTCTTCGGGCAAAAAGCTGATGGCGGCGTTGCCTTGGGGGGCATCCAGAGCTTGTTTGGCGGCTTCCACCAGGCTGGCGGGTGGGTTGAGCAGCGGCGCCGGGTAGTAGATTTCCAGCCAGTCGCCCTGGGTGTTTTGGGTGCCGATTCCAAGCGCAAAGCTCAGCATAAGAAGGTGTCCTGTAGTGATAAATAGTGAAGAAAAGCAGGCAAAGCCAAGGTGCCTAGTTGCTTAAGTGCTTAGTTTCTCAAGTATCTAGTTGCTGAAGCACTTAGCCACTTGAGTACTTAGCCGAGCTTGTCGTAATCGCCCTCGCGGTAGCCGACTAAGATAGTGGAGTCGTCTACTTCGAGCAGCGGCCGCTTCAGCAGTGTGGGGTATTTCATCAGTAGCTGGCGGGCCGAGTTGGCGTCGTAATCTTTTTCCTCATCGGAAAGTTCGCGCCAGGTTTTGCTGCGTTTGTTAATGACTTCCACAAGCGGCACGCGATGTAAAATGTGTTCTAGTAGCGCAGCAGATAGACCATCTTTGCGCAGATCGTGGGTTTTATACAGCAGCGCTTTCTCATCCAACGCTTTACGCGCTTTGCGGCAGGTATCGCAGTTATCGATGATATACAGCGTCAGCATACGACCTCCTGAGAATGTTGAACCAGAGAATGTGGAATAAGTTAACCGCGCTCGATGAGATGGCGAATTCGTTGGGCGGCTTCAAGGGTGGGCGCTAGCTCAGCCACCAGCGCTAGGCGCAAACGCCCTGCGCCGGGGTTAACGCCATTTTCACCCCTGCGTCCCATTAGGCTGCCGGGCAGTACGCTAACGTGCTGTTCGGCAAACAGCCTCTGCGTGAAGGCGATATCGTCGCCACCGGGCACCGCAGGCCATAGGTAAAAGCTAGCTTGTGGCGCGGGAAAATCCATGACTGGGGCAAGCACCTGGGTGACCGCGCTAAATTTTTCGCGGTAGGCGTCGCGGTTGGCGCGTACGTGCTGCTCATCCTGCCAGGCGGCGATAGAGGCGTGCTGCAACGGCAGCGACATGGCACAGCCATGGTAAGTGCGGTAGCGCTTAAACGGTGTGAGCAGTGCCGCATCCCCCGCCACAAAGCCCGAGCGCAGGCCCGGCAAGTTGGAGCGCTTGGAGAGCGAGTGAAACACCACGCAGCGCCGGTAATCATCACGACCCAGCTCGGCGCAGGCTTGCAGCAACCCCGGTGGTGGGGCTGTTTCGTCAAGGTAGAGCTCCGAGTAACACTCGTCCGAGGCGATAATAAAGTCGTGTTCGTCGGCGAGGGCAATCAGCTGCTTAAATTCATCAAGGGACGTGACTGCTCCGGTGGGGTTGCCCGGCGAGCAGATAAAAACGATTTGCACGTCGCGCCACGTCGCGGCGGGCACGGCGTTAACGTCAGGTCGAAAATTGTTCTCAGCGGTACAGTCTAAATAGAGCGGCTCACCGCCTGCCAGCAGCGTCGCACCTTCGTAGATTTGATAAAACGGATTGGGCACCGCGACTTTCGCCGGGCGGGTGCGATCCAGCGCCGCCTGCACAAAGGCAAAAATGGCTTCCCGAGTGCCGTTAACGGGCACCACGTGCCGTTCGCTGTCGAGTTCGCGCAGTTGAAAGCGTTGGCTTGCCCAGTTGGCGATGGTTTGGCGGAGCGCTGGCAGGCCATTGGTCGCGGGATAGCGGGCCATTTCCAGCTGGTGCGCCACCAGCGCTTCAAGCGCCGCAGGGAAGGGTGCGTGTTGGGGCTCGCCAATGGTCAGCGGAATGTGCGCCAAGTCAGCTGGGGGCGTTAATTCGGCTTTCAGCGCGGCCAGCTTTTCAAACGGGTAGGGATGCAGGGCGTCGAGGTCGGCGTTCATGATGTGTCCGTTGGTGGCTGGCGGCGTAAACCGTCGATTATAGGCAAGCCCAGGTGCAGGCTCAAACTTCAAACTCCCAGCACCTCAATCAGACGTTCGCGCAGCTGCTGCTGGCGCTCTGGGTCGGTCAGTGGTTCGCCTGCTTTGGTGGTGATGAAAAAAACGTCTTCTACCCGCTCGCCGAGGGTGGCGATTTTTGCCGCGGAAAGCGAGATGTCCTGCTCCATGAAGATACGTCCTACCCGGGCCAGTAGGCCGGGGCGGTCGGGGGCGGTGAGTTCCAGCAGCGTGCGCTCATTGGCCGGATCCTGCTCAATTAGCACCTCCGTGGGTACCTTGAAGTGCTTGAGTTGGCGCGGCGTGTGGCGGGTGACGATATCTGGATAGTCGTCAGGGTCATCAAGCTCTTCCACCAGGTGCCGGCGCATCTCTTCGATATGGCCCGGGTCACGTATGGGCTGGCCATGATTGTCGAGCACGATAAAGGTGTTGAGCGTCCAATCGTTGTGGGAGGTCGCAATGCGCGCATCGTGAATCGACAGGCCCAACTGCTCCATGGCAGCGGCGGTGGCAGCGAAAAGGTCGTCCACCGAACGGGTGTGGATAAACACTTTGGTGCCGCCTTCGGACATGTCCGCAGTAGGCGCGCTGATCAGCACCAGCGGCAGCGGCGACTGGTTGTGATTGAGAATGCCCTGGGTCTGCCAAACGATTTCGCTGGGGGCGTACTGCAGGAAGTAGTCTTCCCCTAGCGATTCCCAAAGATGATCGATTTGCTCACGATTAACGCCGATGGTTTGCAGCAAAGAGCGTGCTTCGGTGCGCGTTTCCCGCACCCAGTCGTCGCGGTCGGGCGGATTATTCAGGCCGCGGCGCAGGGCGCGCTTGGTTTCGGCGTACAGCTGGCGCAGCAGCGACGCCCGCCAGCCGTTCCACAGTGTGGGGTTGGTGGCATTGATGTCGGCCACGGTGAGCACGTAAAGGTAGTCCAGGCGCGTTTCGTTACGCACGATCAAGGCAAAATCACGAATCACATCGGGGTCGCTGATATCGCGCTTTTGCGCCGTCATCGACATCAATAGATGGTGCTCAACCAGCCAACTGACCAGGTTCGTGTCGTGGGGCGAGACGTGGTGGCGCTGACAAAAATGCTCAACGTCCCGGGCGCCGATTTCCGAGTGGTCGCCGCCGCGGCCCTTGCCAATGTCGTGAAACAGCCCGGCGATCCACAACAGGTCGAGCTTGGGCAACTGCTGCATCAATGCCACCGCCACTGGAAAGTCACCCTTCGCTTCCGGTTTGCGAAAATTGTGCAGAAATTTGAGCAGCAGCAGGGTGTGGGCATCGACCGTGTAAATGTGGAAAAGGTCGTGCTGCATCAGCCCTATGGCGCGGCCAAATTCGGGCAGGTATTTGCCCAGAATCCCGTAGCGGTTCATGCGCCGCAACTGGCGGGGCACATTGCCGGGGGCGCGCAGAATAGCCATAAAGAGCCGCTGGTGGCGCGGGTCTTCCCGGTAGTGGTCGTCAATCTGGTGGCGATGATCGCGAATTAGTCGGATGGTATCGGCACGCACTCCTTCGATTTCGGGGTGCTTGGCCATCAGTAGGAATAGCTCCAGCATCGCCGCGGGGCGTTCACGGAAAAGTGTCCGCGAGCGAACCTGGATATAGCCGCCTTTGGTTTCAAAGCGCTCGTTGAGTTTGACGGTTTCCAGCGCTTCTTTGCCGCGCAGGATGACCTCGTCAAAGTGCTGCAGCAGCATATCGTTGAGTCCCGCCAGCGCGGTGACGTGCCGGTAATAGCGCTTCATGAACTGCTCAACCGCCAGACGTTCCGGCGTATCGCGAAAGCCAAACATTTCGGCGATGGTGCGCTGGTGGTCAAACAGCAGGCGGTCTTCGGCGCGGTCGGTAAGCATATGCAGGGCATAGCGCACCTGCCACAAGAACGCCTGCCCCTGGCTTAAAATGCGCAGTTCGGCGTCGTTCATAAAGCCGTTGGCGACGATATCGGTGTACTGTTCGGTACCGAAGTGGCGCTTGGCCACCCAGCCGATCATCTGGATGTCGCGCAGCCCGCCGGGGGAGCTTTTGAGGTTCGGCTCTAAGTGGTACTCGGAGTTGTTATAGCGGTAGTGGCGGGAAATCTGCTCCTGCCACTTGGCTTCAAAAAAGCGGTCGGCGGGCCAAATATGTTCGGCGCTGAGGCGTTCGCGCATCGCTTCGCGCAGGCTTTCTGGCCCCGCAATCAGGCGAGATTCGAGTAGGTTGGTAATCACCGTGACATCCGCTTCGGCTTCCCGCTCGCAGTCGCTAAGCGAGCGAACGCTATGACCAATTTCCAGGCCAATATCCCACAAGAAGGTGATAAAGGCGGTCAGCGGTTCACGATAGGCGGTGTCATCGTCCTGCTCCAGTAGCAGCAGCAGATCGATATCCGAGTGGGGGTGTAGCTCACCACGGCCATAGCCGCCTACCGCCACCAGTGCAATACCATCGTCGGGCCACTCATGCTGTGCCCAGGCAATCGCCAGCAACTGATCCAGGTACCAGGCGCGGCCGCGCACAAGGTCGCGAATGTCTGCACCGGCGCGAAACTGGTCGTCCAGGCGCGCCTGTAGCTCGCGCAGCGCGGCCTTGAAGGGTGCCACCGGCGAGCGTGAACCGGCAAGCTCAGTGCGGAAAAGATCCAGGTCGTAAAGCGTGGTGTCCGGCTCAAACCGGTGGTGGTGTAATAGCATCAGTTGGTTAGAAAACTGAAGTCTTCATCGCCACGCGCGGTCAGCACTTCAACGCCGCCCTCGGTCACCAGCAGCGTATGTTCCCACTGCGCTGAAAGGCTGCGGTCTTTAGTGACGGCGGTCCAGCCATCGCGTAGCACCTTGGTTTTATACCCGCCGACGTTAATCATCGGCTCGATGGTAAAGCACATGCCTGCGGCGAGCTTAATGTCGGCATCCGGTGCGTAGCCGTCGTAGTGTAAAAACTGCGGCTCTTCGTGGAATTCGGCGCCGATGCCGTGGCCACAGAAGTCGCGAACGACGGAGTAGCCGTTGCTTTCGGCATGTTTTTGAATCACGCGGGCAAGCTCCGAGAGGCGTACGCCAGGCCTCACCAGCTCGATGCTTTTATACAGGCATTCCTGAGTAATGCGACACAGCCGTTCGCCCTGAATCGTCTCACCCACTACGAACATCACGCTGGAGTCGCCGTGATAGCCGTCGGTGGTCTTAACGGTGATATCCAGGTTCATGATATCGCCATTTTTGAGCTTCTTGGCGTCGTCGGGGATGCCGTGGCACACCACATGGTTGATCGACGTGCAGGTCGCCTTGGGAAAACCATGGTAATTCAGCGGTGCAGGGGTCGAGCCTAGCTCGTTAACAATATACTCATGGCAGAGACGGTCAATTTCCCCCGTGCTAATGCCTGCCTGGATATGGGGGGTGATCATTTCAATCACGCTAGCCGCTTGGCGCCCGGCTTCGCGCATGTGTTCGATTTCA
>TARA_R110001583_G_scaffold1317_1_pt1 | contig 13273 bp, 5 predicted proteins | sample TARA_R110001583 | Tara Oceans TARA_R110001583 (sample SAMEA4398432) | marine metagenome | biome: Polar Biome; feature: [MES] marine water layer (ENVO:01000295) within the mesopelagic zone...; material: water (ENVO:00002006), including particulate matter (ENVO:01000060) such as...... | reverse complement strand
TGCATCTTTAATAAATGCATGTGATCCATAGTAAGTTTTCCAATCGCTTTCTTTTAATACTCTTTTGTATACGGGTGGGCGACCTTTACCTTCCCATAAGGCTTTTTCCTTTTTACCTAATTTTTTCTTTAAATTGTAAATTAAAGATTTTTTACCAATGTATCTTTTTCCTGTTGGGATGTGAGTTGTTTGGTAAATAAAACCAAATGCACCTTCTGGAAGGTCATTGATTTCTTGTATGTGTTTGTTTTGATAGTTCCATTGCATTTAAGCAATGTACGAAGATTATTTTAAATAACCAAATTTATCTTATTAAGCAATTACAGTTGTAAAGTATCCTAAAAATTTATTAGCATCTCGTTTTGTTAATACTATAGCTGTTTTAGCAGGTACAGTTGCGTGTCCATCTTCTGATAATGATCCTATTACATCACCACTTGATGGATATACTCTTAATGTAGTTGATGCAGCTTCATTATGTACTGTAATTGTTTGTCCAATAGCTAAAGTAGTTAAAGCAGGAAGTCTGACTCCTTTTGCTGCATCATCAGTTGTTGCAAATATTACATTTGTTCCATCTACTGCTGCTGCACCAGCTAAATCACCACCTGTTGCTGTTTTTGTTGAAACTGTTTCTACAAATGATCTAGCAAAAATTGTTCCACTTGAACTTATATTTCCTGAAGCTGTAATGTGAGATAAAGTTTGAAGTCTACCACTAGCAGTAATATGACCTACTGCACTTATATTTCCACCTGCATCTAAATTACTTCCACTTATGTCTCCTGAAGCTGAAATAAATCCAAAGAATACATTACTTGTAGTAGTAACATTTTGATCCATATCATATAACTCATTAGCACCTTGACCTGTGTTTACTGTTGCAAAAACAACTGCGTCAGCTTCTCTAACGTTTTGATCCATTAAATGGACTTCAGTAGCTCCTTGACCTGTGTTTATAGTTGTTGCAGTTAAAGCTCCAACATTTACTGTTTGAGAATTATCTACTACAAGATTTCCTAAAATTTGTGCTCCTCCTGCTACTATTAAACCTGAACTAGAAATGTGTCCACTTGAACTAATATTTCCTGAAGCCGTTATATGACCAACAGCATACATATCCGTTGCAAATATATTTCCACTTGCACTTATATTTCCTGAAGCTGTAATGTGGGATAAAGTTTGAATTCTACCGCTTGAAGAAATAAAACCTCCTGCTACTATATTTCCACTTGCACTTACGTTTCCATGAACTATAGATCCTGAACTTAGTATATTACCTGAAGATGTTATATTACCTCTTACATCTAAGCTTATACCACCTTCAGCTGAACCCGATATTAATACTACTCCTGAGTTTATAGGTGAATTTGGTGCTAAATCTAAATTTAATAGAATTTTTCCCCCACCTGATGAGTTTTTAATAATAGTATCTCCACTACTATTTATTATTGATAAATCTCCAGTTATATTAGATATTGTACCAGTTGAATCATTATGTTGTATATTTAATCTACCTACTCCTCCTGAAATTAAAGAACCAAAAGCTAAATTTCTACTTGCAATAACTTTTGCTGTTACGCTATCTGTGCTAAATACAGGATGATTGAAAATACCAGAACAAGTAATTGTTCCTGTTGAGATAGAGGGTGATTTTACAAAATTTCCTATTCCCCCTACTACTAAACCTGAACTAGAAATATATCCACTTGAACTTATATTACCTGATGCTGTTATGTGGGACAATGTTTGAATTCTACCACTAGCAGTAATATGACCTAATGAGTGAATGTTTTCACCAATTATAGTACTTCCACTTATATCTCCCGAAGCTGAAATAAAACCAAAAAATACATTACTTGTGGTAGTAACATTTTGATTCATGTCGAATAACTCATTTGCTCCTTGACCTGTATCTAAAGTTGTTGCAACAAGAGCTCCTACTTGTGCTCCTCCTGCTACTATTAAACCTGAACTAGAAATATGTCCACTTGAACTTATATTACCTGAGGCTGTAATGTGGGATAATGTTTGAAGTCTACCACTTGCTGAAATGAATCCTGATGCAACTATGTTTCCACTTGCGCTTACATTTCCGTGTACTATAGATCCTGAAGTTGTTATAGTTCCTGAAGCTGTTACATTTCCTTGTAAACTTATTTGAGGACTAGTTATAGTTACATCCCCCGCATTTATTGTAGTAACTCCTTGTACATCTATATCTAAAACACCTGCATCAATGTCTAATATAGAACCTGCATCTGCATTTGCATCTATAAGAATTGCTTGTCCTGCTGTGTGAGCTGAATGTAATGTAATAACACCATCTGTAGGTGTTGTAGTTAATGTAATTTGTGTTCCATCAATTGTTACCACACTAGAAGCATTAACATCAAATGTAGGTCCATTCATTGAGAATGAACCAGTTACGTTTAAATTATCATTAAAAGTTATTGTTTGACTTGATTCTCCTGCTGATTGAAAATCACTAGCAAAAATTGTTCCACTTGCACTAATAATACTTGCTGTTATAGGTTTTGTAAAATTAGTTTGTCCTACAACAGTTCCACCATCCTCTAAGTTTAAATTACCATCTATTAATTCCGCAAATTGTAAAGCTGAGGGTTTGTCTCCTTTTTGGAAATAATTTTTTAAATTTGTTTTATTAGTAGGCATGATGTTTTTATTTATAAATATGAATTATTTTAAGTATCCCAACGAAGTACAAAAGTAGTGTCAATTTCGTTAGAAGTTCTAATTGGTTGACCAAGTTTACCAACTACTAATAATTCATTTTGTTCATTATATAAACCAACTGTTGTAACATAAGGTTGAAAAAGTGAAGATGTTGTAAAATCAGCTAATTCATGAGAATCTTGAGTTCTAATTTTTCTTGCTGAAATGTTTAATGTGTCATTAAATTCATATTCATCTACTGTACATTGATATTCGTTTTCATATATTAAATGTGAACCTTGAAATTGAATTTTATGTTCTTTTGGTTCAAATACATGACTTAAATTAAGTCTTGAAAGAGTTCTATTATCAAACCCTCCTGCAGTAGCTCCTGTGCCTGAATTTGCAATATACACGTATCTTCCATTTTTAGAAAATCTTAAAGCTTGAAGAGCAACTCTATCATCATATGGTACAGTACCTGGAGTACTGTCATTACGTAAGTCCATTTGTTCTAATATTCCTCCTGGTTTTGCTAAGGCTTTTGATTTTTTATAAGTAGCTGATGTTATATCAAAAGGGACTGCTAATTTATATTCCCATATTCTAGGGCCTTGTTGTTCAAGAATAGGATTACCTACAGTAATTCCAGGAAGCCAACCACTAGTGAAATCTCCAAAAGTTCCCCATCCTCCTTGTTTAAAACGAAATCCAAATGGTTGTGATGTACTAGTCATTCTACTTAATAGATACATTCTAGTTCCTTTTTTATTAAAAGTTATACTTTTAACCTGTAAAGGAGATCCTTCAGGAGAAGGTAAATCTAATAAATCTAATTTTTTTCCTGCATGGTTGTATTTTTCTGGTATTGCATTAGCTAAAGTACTGTCTGTTGTAGTACCTGTTTCACCATTAAGTTCAAATAAACCTGTTGTTTGAATGGTAGATATGTCAAAAGCTACTGTTAAATTGTGTTCTATTATAGTATAAGATGATTTAATACCATCATTTATAGCACCAGGATATCTAGTAGGGCCAAATTCATTATTATGCCAATTACCAGCATCCCATCTTACTCTATCTTCTTGATGTACTGTAAAGAATTTTGTACCGTCTGTTGAAAATGTAAAAGCTTCTGGTGATATTCCTCCCCATCGTTTATAATTTTGACCAGAATATGCATTATCATCATACTTTGCATTGTATTTAATGTATGTTGTATCATATACTTTAGATTCTTCTAATTTTAAAGAACTAGTTCCTGAGGGATTAGCTTGATTAATTACTGATCCACTAGATATATCAAAAAATTGATTCATAGGTATTTGAACTATTCCACCACGAACACGGTGTTTTCCTAATTGATAAGTTCCTGCATTATATCCAGCGTCTAATTCAGCTCTAGTAGGATGTTCTGATCCTGATAAATTACTGTATCCTGTTCCTATAAAATATAAAAATGTTCCTGAAGGGTGAAATTTTATGTCTTTAGGATTCATCCATAAGTAAGGAAGAGAAGAAGATATAACAGCGTATGTTTTTTCTGCATCAGCAGCATTGTCTATAGATGAAGTAGCCGAATATAAATCAAAAGGTGTACTCATATTAAACTGATAAAGATGAGTAGGAAATTTATGTTTTAAATTTTGAGCAATTGCTCCTCCTGCATTTTGGTTAGCGCCATAATATCTTGTTCCGTCTGGTTTAATGTCAAGTCCATTTTGAAAAGTTAATGGAAGTGTTGGATCAACTTGAGTGTAAGTAAAATTTTGCATTCTCTGATCAATAGTATCAGATCCATTAAAATCAAAAGGTTTTATTTTTAAAGAAGGTACATCTACATCTTGTATTGTTGGTTTTGTAAGTACTACAAAACCATTTTGATAAAATATATTTCCTACATAGGGAGAAGCATCTATACTTTCTGATATATTTTTAATAGAAGCTGTATTATAATTATTATTCCATATATTTATACAACTTAAAGATCCATTAAAAAATCCTACATCTGATAATGTATTATTGGCATCTTTTTTACTTAAAACACCTTTTGAACCTATATATAAGTTTGCTAAGTTTCTTGTTTCTTCTAAACTACTATCAGATGCTTCTACAATTTTATTTCCATCTATATATATTTCCATCATAGATGATGATTTTTGACATAAAATATGATGTTGTTCGGGATGATTAGAAGAACCTGTTAAGCTACTACTTATAGTTATTATATTTTTTCCATCTGATCTTGCAAAACATAAAGATTGACTTTGCATGTAAATTTCAAATGGAAATTGAGGTTGAGATAATGTGTCTAAAGGTTGAGAAGAACCTAATTTTGAAGTGTTTTTAATTGTTTGGGTTCCTGGATTTAAATCACTTGGAGACACTGTTTGTGTTCCACTTTTACATATAATATATCGTTTTGCTTCATCATATACATAATTTTGTGTTCCTTTAGCTACTTTTCTTACAGGTAAAAAAGTTGATATAGCTGGATTAGGAGCACTAGGTAAGTTTTTATTTGATACTCCTCCAATAATTGAACCTGAAGTATAATTGACAAAGTAATTTATGGAAGGGGTTGAAGCTTCTGTAGATGTTAATAATTTACCTGTAACTTGATCTAAACTAAGAGAATTATCTAAATTTGTAAATAGAGGATTAGTTGATAAATTAGGATTAAAGATTTTTAAATTAGTGTCAGCTGAATGAATTTCTGTTAGTGTAGGAATATACCAATCAGTGTATCCATTATGACTAAAATTACTCATAAAATTACCTAAAAGTCCAGGAGCATTTGAATCTGCATTTGTCATGTTTACGAGTTGTTGCTGACCATCTCCCATATGAGGTATTCCACCTAGTCCTGTTTGTACATTGCCTACTCCTGCATTACCATTTGCTCCTAAAACTCCCCAAGAATATTGTATATTTTGAGCGTTAGAAGATCTTCCTACAGCATTTGTTGATATTATATAAATAAAATTTTCGTCTACATTATATACTATTCCTCCTCCAAATGATTTTCCAATACTTGATGATTGATTTAATATTGTACTTCCTACTGGTGAGGGTTCTATATAAAAAGATATTGAAAAGTCTTCGTCATTAAAATTATACTTGTCATTATGAGGTGATTTTATATGTGATCCAATAGAACTATCAAAATTTACAGATGAAAAAACATCATCACCTGAACCTAAAAGTTCATTTTTACTAAAATTAACTTTATTGTATTTAAAATTATTAAAATAATAGCTATCATCTGTTTCTGATAAATTAATAGGAGTAGTATAATTAGGTGTTGTGTTTGGATTTGCTGCTCCTCTTCTCCAAAATCTTTTAGTTATACCTGCTTCTTTATCTTGTGGGTCTGTTAATTTAACTACATATCCTGGGATAGTATTTAAATCATAAGCTTTAAAAGCTTTAGTTGGTTCTAATTTAAATACATTTTTTCTAACATCTGTAGGGTAATGGTTTAAGTTAGTACCACTGATAATAAGATTACCATGTGTGTCATCTATTATTTCGTAATTACTTGAAGAAAGATAAAAATCTCCTGGTTTTATTTCATGACCATATAATCCTGAAGGAATAGATAATATTTGGGCTTTTGAATATAATTTTCTTTCTTGTTTTAAATAATTATTATATCCAAATCTATTAAGAATATCCTTTTTAAAATTTTTATAAAAAAGATGATCTATTTGGTTATATTTAACAACATTTTTAGTATCACCCCCATAAATAGAACTTGCACTAGTATAAAGAGAAATAGATTCTGAGGTCCAACTAACATTATGCCATGTTATTTTGTTGTCTACAGCTGATTGAGATTCAAACTTATACTGTTTGTGAGCATTAAATGGTGTTACTGAATAATCTTGAGCTGTAAACTTTTTGTATACTTCTGACATTTAGGGACATTTTAGTAGTCTAATTTTACTCTAATAAGTGCTTCTTTTGTGAAATCTTTAACAACTGGTTGACTTAATTTTGCTACTGCTACTAAATCACTAGAATCATTATATAATCCTACAGTTGTAATGTAAGTTACAGGATTATTTATCATACTACTAAAAGTTAAATTACCACTACCATCTGTAAATGAAGGGTTAGTAGTATAATTATATTCAAAGTTTTTAGCTCTTGCAAAGTAATATTGTGATGTTACTTTTTCTTCAGTGTCTACTATAAAATTACCAGAGCTACTAATAGCATGATATAATAATTCAGGATTACGTTCTTTTCCTGCTCCTTCATAATTTGTCATTTCTCCTCTATTTATATTAGCACTTAAAAATTGAGGAGTCCCAACCATATTTCCATTACTATCGTAATATGTATTTGAACCAAAAGCATCAGGATTTAATATAATAATTCCTGCATCTGGGTAAAATAAACCATATGAGGCACTAGCATGTACTTGTCCTAAAACTGAACCTGACCTAACACCACTAGATCCAGATACAATGTTAAATTGTCTTCCTAAATTTGTAAGTTTAGCTGAACCATTTTGTGTAACACTATCATCAGTAAGATGAATTGTAGTAGCTGTTGTTGGAGTGTTGTGGTGAGAAGCAGATAGTTGTAAATTTAAAGTACCTGGTTTTAATGTTTGTTTATATCTTGCTCTTGCTACATTAATAACATAAATATCATTTGGAGTGTGAGTATCAAATGTAAAAAATTGATTTTCATCTCCAAAAATTAAATTTCTGTAAGCACCATAAGTTACTCTAGATGCATTTTGTCCGTGTGATCCACTGTCATTTGTAAAATCAGGAGAACCTGATCCTAATCTATTACCATATGCTACAGAATATTGTAATTCTGCTGAAGTGTCTGTTAAAACTTTATCATGAACATCTAAGTGAAAAAATCCTGAACTAGTAGGACTAGTAAAATTATTTGCAGAGCTTGTAAATGCTGTTTGTAAATTATTTGTATTACCACTCCATGTTGAAGTTACTAAAGAGTCTGTGCTTATTACTATATCTCCTTGACTAAATCTTGTTAAACTCATTTATTTTATTTTTATATACTTTCTGAAGGAAGTGCGTCAGAAACAGCTGCTGTAGTTATTGCTTGTGTTTTTGATACTTCAACAGGAATTGTTAATCTAGCTCCTGTGTTTCTACCTTCAATTGTAAGGGTTGTTAATAATTTTTCATTTGATCCAAATAGAGATGTTGAACTAATTCCTGTTATGCTAATTCCTTGTCCACTAACACTTTCTCCAACAGCTGTTGTAGCATAAGGTGCTGCTCTTCTTGCTTGAGGTTGTGATTTTCCTACACTTGAGAATCTTGATACTAATCTTCTGTCTGCTATAGTAAAGTTATATCCATTTGGTTCTGCTAATCCTGTTGTTACACCATTATAATTAAGTGTTTTAGGAGTAAGACTTCTTGTTCCACCGAGAGATAATTTTATAATTCCTTCACCACCAAGATCTATAAATGGTATAACAGATGTTCCTCTGTCTAAAGTAATTAATTTATGACGCATTATATGATTCCCATCAGGTATAGCTTCTATAAGAGACATATTTTCTATTGCTTCTCCTGAATATTGAGAACCATTTGGATGATTTTCATTAAACATAGTATAATCTATTTCATCATCTCCTAAAGCGAATTGTGTTATTTTAAAAGAACCATCATTAAGTGCAAGTAATTCACGCCCCCTTTTTGTTAAAATTGCGTCTACTGTAATTGTTGAGCTGTCTAAGTATCCCATTGTTGTTGTATTTTGTTATAAATATAAATTGTTTTTAGAAATATTAATTTTTTTTATTATGCTTGAAGAGTTGTTGCGTTATCTATTACTCCTGCTTCTTTTAAATAATATTCTATATTTTTCTTTATTGTTCCATGTAAATGTTCTGGTATTAAAGCTATTCCTTTAGTTCCAATTCCCTCAAATAATTCTGTAGGTTTATCTATATTTACTATAAGTGTATGATCTTTATCTAAAAATGAAAGTTCAAAACCTGCTGAACCTGAATAATTTAATGTACGTGGATTTTCATCTCCATTCCAATAAGTTTGTCTTTGATGTTCTAAAATTACTCCTGTTGAATCACCATTAATATCCAGTAAAACTGCATGGTCTTCTGCTTGATAAACACTAGGAGTTGTAGGAGTATAAATTGTTCCTCCTTTTAATTGGAATATATGATGTATAGAAGTTGTATGTCCTATATAACTACCAGGAAAAGGAAGTAATGTAGTGGCTCCATCTGTTTCATCATTTATTCCTATTGGAGAAAGAGTTCCATATCCTTTATCTACTTCAAAAGTACCCATACTTCTTTCATCATTAAACCCAGGAGCAAAGTCTATATTTCCTCTATTTATTGTTAAGTGTAATTCTGTTTTGTCAAAGTTTTTATTTAAAAAACCTAAAGTGTCATTTATTATAAATCTACTTGCTGAAAAGAAAGCACCATCAGGTCCTGTGTTTAATGAACTTACTGATGTTAAACTATTACTTCCTGTGTAATATTCTTTTGTAAATTTATTTGTTTTTATTTCAGCTGTAGTGTAATTTGGTGAAAAATCTCTATGTGGAGTATTTCCTCCTATTGTTGATCCTAATGTGGTAATTGATCCAAATGCATTTGGGGTTTTACCCCCCGCACCATCATCACTTTTATAACCAAATCTAAAAGATAATCTAGGAGTGTCTAAAACAACTGCGTTATCTATTGTGTTTGATGCACCACCTGTGTCTGTCATAGATGATGAGTCAAATAATTCTAAAGGACTAAGATATGGGGCTAAAGAATTAGTTATTGAATTATTATCATTTAAATATTTTAAATACTTAAAAGTACTTAATAAAAATCCTTTATTCATTCTACAACTATAATTTCCTTCTAAATCTGATTGAATAGCTGGATCTAAAACTTTAATATTAAGTTTGGCTCCTGTTGGAAAATCTTGAGTTATAAATCTATGAAAGCTATCATAGGGTTCAGTTTCTCTGTCTATAACTTTAACTGAATTATCTTCTTTATTAACTACTAATATTTTACTAATACCCACATATGAATGACCTTCTAAAGTAGCGTATCTTTCTTTTTCTGTTCCTCCTACTACTGTATTAGCTATATAAATGGCTGTTGTTTCATTATTAATTACAGGATTTAAACCATAAGATATGTCTCCTCCCCATACACTACTATTACTACTAGAAGGTACATATTGTGCTAAATAATCAGCGCTTGAAGTATTATTCTGATCAATAAAAGGATCAATTCCATGATATTCATTTATCCTTAATCCTGTTAATTTTGAACCTGCATATCTTGGATTTTTCCAATGAGCTGCGTCTATTAAAGCATCATCAAATTCAGCTGAATATAATGCGCCTGCACCTTGTTGTAAAGCTTCTGCTAAACTTTGTGAAAATTTTCCCATATTTTATTATTATCTAAATTTATAATATTCTCCAAATTTATAATACCTACTAGATGGTTTTCCTTTTGTAACATTTCCTAATAAAGTATTTGATTTATAATCAATATAAAATTGACCTTTTGTACTTGTAAAAGGTTTTATAGGTGCTTGAGCTGCTTGTTGTTTTTCATCTAAAACAATACCATTTACATCTATAGTACCATTTGTTCCTTGTTCTACTCTTCTTCCTTTATTATTTTTTACTTCAATACTTCCTGAGGTAAGATCTTTTCTAAAATTATTTGTGGTTACAGCACTTCCTCCTCCCATAGAACCATTAAAGGAATATAATTCATTAATTGTTTCTCCTTTTACGTCTGCGTATATTGTATTGTAAGAACCAGATATCATTGTTTGACCATCATCTATAACAGGTAATTCTCTTGCAAATTTATTTCTTTCAAGATAATGTGGTTCAATTAAAAGACCTGTTTTTAAATTTGCTTTCATAGGAACCCATTGTTCTATTAATTTAAACAATGTGTGATCTATATATTGAATTGTTTTAATGTAATCCCAATAGTTAAAACTTCTAGGTACTCTTTTAAAATAATCTTTTCTTAAATGTTTTAAATCAGAATAAAAAGAAGATGTTTGAGCTGAAGATAAAGGTGAACCTATATAATCATCTAATCTAAATGCCCCCATATTATAAATTATTTGTTCATTTATTTCTGTTTGTGGGGAGAAAAATACTCCTAAATCTTCAAAATCTTGTGGTTGTCTGTCTAATGTAGAAACTTCTGATCTTCTTGTAAGTGATAAAATGTCATCATCTATAGTACCTTCATCTATTCTAACTTTTTCACTTGTCATTGAAATACCAACTGTGTCTGGAGTAGGTAAATGATGAACTTCTAATACTTCTACATATTTCATACCTGATATACTACTTGAAATACTAGCTGTAGGGATATAATGTATATCTAAATTAGGATGAGAACTTGAACTGTCTATTGTTTGGTCTGTTTCAGAAACTAAATTACTACCTAAAGGAGCTCTAAAAATTAATTCATCAAATGCTGATGATGTAGTATTACCAGCATATATGAATGGGTCTAATGCTTGTATTTCTAATGTTTTTGGATTTAAAATGTCTGTAGTACTAGATGAATGAAAATAATATTTTACTTCTTGAAAAGATCCTGTGTATGATAAATCATCTACTACATCATAATGTGATGAATTATTTTTTTCAACACCCCCAAAGTAGGCTAATCTTCCATTTTTCCAAACTGTTTCAAGTGTAAGTGATGATATATCCAAACTAGAAGTATAATATGAAACATTTTTTAAATGGTTAGATTGATAAGCACCAAATTTAATTGTACCATCATTTGTATCATTGTTTATTTCTCTTCCCATAAAGATATTCCAAAAATTTCCATTATACATGGGGAAATTACTAGTTGAAGCTATTATAGCACTACCTGTGTATACATCTAATTTACCATATTCAATAGAATCATTAGATGAAGATATATCACTTCCCACATAAGGGGTTAAAACTAAATGGGTATCAGCTCCACCAAAATTATTTGATCCTGATATAGAAAATAAATGATATTGTTGGTTTGATCTTTCAGGTTTAATTCTAAAAGCTACTGTTTTTACATCTGAATTTAAATTTTGTGTTAAAGAAGAAGACCAATCTGTTTTTAAGAAATAGCCATTATTACTTGAACTTCCAAATAATGCTAAAGAAGATTTATCATAACTAAAAGTTTTATAATTTGTTTTATCTTTTAAAGGTCCTCCATATTCTTTAACATTTAAAACGGTTGAAGGTACTCCATAACAACTCATTAATGCTCTTAATCCTCTTTCTGTCCCTTTAGTTTTTAAAAGATAAGGTGCATTATGGTATAAACGTTTCCAAATTTCTTTTGTTATATCTTGTTTAGCTATTGAACCTGCATTTGACGCAGTTATTAATGTTTCATTGTGTATTGTAGGGAAAAAATTATTATTATTTCCACCTACAGTAAAAATAGGAATAGGAGTAGTTCCTATTGAATTATCATATATTGATTCTCCTAAAATATATTCTATTAAATTATCATTTTCAAATTGATCCATTGGATCTAAACCTAAACTTTTTAAAGTAAAATAAACTAAATCTTTTGAAACACCTCTTTTATGATGAGTATTATTTATTTCTGTTGTGTGTTTTATGTGAGTCCATATGTGATCAAAGTGGTGTCCTATCATATGAGTAAATGTCTTATAAAAGTCATTATCATTATTATCTACAATATGTTTAGGTACTAAATTTATTAATCCATACTCATTTTTACTATCAAATAAAGAAGCTGATAATAATTGTCCCCCATAATTTGAATCATTTGAATTTTCACTTCCTAACCATGTTTTAACTATTGATGAAGATACTGAATGAAGAGGTGATGTTTTTTTATCTGTTGATTTAGGCCAAGTAAAAATGTTAGATCCTGTTTTAAAATATAAGAACTGTTCATATCCATCTAGTCCTTTTATTAATTTTTCTTTTTTATCATTAATTGCTTCTTTATTTTGTAAAGCAACATTGGGAATAGTACTTGATATATTTTCTATATCTCCTATTTGGTTATTATATAATTCTATTAAGCTTACTTTGTATTCAAAGTTTTTTAAACGTTCAGTAGCACTACCAAAATGTATAAAATTTTCAAAATGATAAGGAACATCAATCCCTTCTGTACTAGATGATATTGGTCTTATATAATCATAATTTATTTCTGGTATTTCTTTATTTTCTAATTGATTTAGAAGATGTTGATATGAAGAAGTAAAACCATATTCTAATAATTCATTATAATTTTGATAACTAGAAGGCATTGAATTATTTATCCTAACATCTATTTTAAAATTAGGTCCTTGTAAAGGAATAATTTTATCACTTTCTGTTGTAAATTCAGGTTCTCCTAAATCAACAGTTATAGTTATGGGATCTATAATTAATTCTGTTACTTTAAATGTTGATTTTGTTGTTATAAAAGATGGTAATGGTTCTGATAATTTTACTAATAATTCATGTTTATTAGGATTTTTATTTAGTAAAACATTTATTCCAACTACATTTGAATCATTTCCAAAATTTAAAATAATATCTTTAAAATAAGAAGATG
>TARA_R110001583_G_scaffold41411_10_pt1 | contig 13281 bp, 10 predicted proteins | sample TARA_R110001583 | Tara Oceans TARA_R110001583 (sample SAMEA4398432) | marine metagenome | biome: Polar Biome; feature: [MES] marine water layer (ENVO:01000295) within the mesopelagic zone...; material: water (ENVO:00002006), including particulate matter (ENVO:01000060) such... | reverse complement strand
AAATAAGATTTTTAATAAAAAAATACAACCAAATCAGCTAATGTAGCGAAAAAAAGAAAATGACAGACCTTGGCGATGATTACCGTGCAATTATGATAGAGTTAGGTAATAAAATACGCTACCCAAGATTAAAATAGTTAGATGAAATACGTTTTACTATTTTAGAGTAATTAAACTTAGGATCTTAATGATATTTTTTAATTTAGCGTTTTAAACTGATTTTTATCAAAATGACAATAGATAATAAAATATGAAAGTTGAAGAAGTAATGAGTGATAACATCACTTGCATAGGTTTAGATGAAAGATTATTTGTTGTTCGAGATTTATTTATTCAACATAAATTTCATCACTTAATGGTGATAGATAACAACAATAAACTTGTGGCGGTTATTTCAGAAAGAGATTATTTTAAAGCAACTAACTCTAATTTAGAATTACCCGCAGCTAATAAGAAAGATTTAGCTATGTTAAATAAACGAGTCCATCAAATAGTGTCTAAAAAATTAGTTTCAATTAAACAATTTACCTCTTTTAGTGAAGCGATAAAAATTTTTCATGATACGGGAGTGTCTTGTCTTCCTGTGGTTAATAGCGATAATAAACCGGTAGGAATATTATCCTGGCGAGACATTGTTAGCTGGCTTTATAGTAAGGTTAACTCACCCAATGTTAACCCTTAAAAATTATATTTCATAACGCGCTAAAAACATTAACACAGCATCCTCAGCAATTATTTTCTGCTGCTCAGGTGACGGAAAAGCTTGTTTCATGAATAATTGTGGCCAGAAAGCACTGGCCTTAATCAAGCCTAAGAACTGTTGAGCAGCATAATCAGCATCTACCACGTTCAGGCGGCCATCACTTGTGGCCTCATTTATCCAAACATGTAATCCATCTTTTTGTTGACCTAAATGCTCTAATGTACTCGATGCTAATTCAGGAGAACGGATAAATTCGGCAAGAGTAATAAGATTTAAATCACGAAAACATTCCGACTCTAACAATTGAATTTCTCTCATCGCTGCAATATACAATTGTTTATCAAGGGGGTCATTCGCTTGGTATTTAATATTTACCGCTTGACTAAATGAGTCACAAAGCTGTTTAACAATATTGTGAAATAAAATGTCTTTGCTAGGAAAATGATTGTAGACAGTACGTTTTGATACTTCAGCTCTTTTTGCCAATGAATCCATGCTCGCACCTAAAAAGCCTTTTTCTTTAAACTCTTCTTGTGCTGCAGCTAAAATGCTTAAACGTTTTTTTTCCGTTAAGGTTAATGCTTTTTCCATAAGGCCTAATTTAAAAATATTGAATTCATGGGTAGATACTACACTGTCTAGTTTACTTTTCAATAAAAACAGGTAAACTGCACCGAGTAGTTTACCTTTTATTTTAATTTTTACTAAATCTGTAATTTTCTCTAATTATGCGTTTGGTCGTTTGCTTATAGGTTTTTTATGTCAACATTTCGTTTTAGGTTAAGTGGCCAACTAAGGCCGTTTGTTAGTGGTCTTTTATTGTTATCATCTAGTGCACTCCTTGTTACCTCCCTAACCGGTTGTGAACAAGCACCACCTTCAGCACCTAAAGGGATGAAACCTGCAGCTGTGTCTGTTATGAGTATGACAACTCAATCAGTCCCTTTTAGTATTGAATTGCCCGCGACTTTATCTGGCGCAAAAGAGGTTGAAATTCGTGCTCAAGTTTCTGGTATTTTACAAACTCGAAATTTTAGTGAAGGCGATAAAGTGTCTGCTGGACAGTCATTATTTAGTTTAGATGCTAAAACGTATGCCGCTGAAACCGCAAAAAGTAAAGCCGATTTAAATGCCGCTAGAGTTCGCCTTAAGCAAGCTCAACGTGAAGTTAACAGAATAAAACCATTACGAGCTAAAAATTCAATTTCACAACGTGAGTTGGACAATGCTATTTCCAGCGTTGATATTAGCTTAGCTGATGTTAAATCTATGCAAGCTAACTTAGATCAAGCGCAATTACGTTTAGATTATACCAAGGTAACTTCTCCTGTTACCGGTATTGTTGGCCGTGAATTGGTTTCTGAAGGCACTTATGTTTCGGGCCCTGAAGTACTGTTAACACAACTGACCCAAATTGATCCGATTCGTGTACGTTTTGGTTTATCTGAACGTGAGCAATTACAAATGCGTAATGATGCCGCGGCAGGTTCACTTACCTTACCAAAAGAAGGTAAATGGAAAACCAAAATAAAATTATTTGATGGTTCACTCCATCCGCAAATTGGGCAAGTTAACTTCAGTGATATCCGTATAAATGCTAAAACAGGTACAAGTGAACTACAGGCTATTACACCCAATCCTAATTTTACATTAAGACCTGGACAATTTGTTCGTATCCTTTTAGAGGGAGCCGTACGTGAAAATGCTTTTGTTGTCCCTCAAAGAGCCGTTTTAGATAATGGTCTTGGCAAATTTGTCTATGTTATGGCCAAAAATGATAAAGGTGTTGCTGTCGCATTACCGGCACCGGTTGTCGTTGGTGAATGGGTAACAGAAGCTAAGGATATAGAAAATGGCTGGATAATTCGCAAAGGTTTAAAAGTTGGCGACCAAGTCATTATTGACGGCATGGCGCGTATTTTCTTCCCGGGTATGCCTATACGTTTAGCTGATGATCAGTCAACGTCCACAGCACAGAAATAAGGAGTAGGTTAATGTTTTCTCGTTATTTTATTGACCGACCTATTTTTGCTTTTGTCATTTCTATTTTTATCGTTTTGGCTGGATTGGCGGCTATGCGTAGTTTATCTATTGCGCAATACCCCGAAATGTCTCCTCCTGTTGTACAGGTTACCGCTGTGTATCCTGGTGCGTCCGCTGAAGTATTAGAACAAACCGTTGCGACCCCCTTAGAAAATGCCATTACTGGGGTTGAAGGCATGATGTATATGTCTTCAACGTCAACTAGTGCAGGTGCAACAACGATCACGGTTACTTTTGAAATAGGTACTGACCCAGATCAAGCATCTGTGAATGTTAACAACCGCGTTAAACAAGTAGAAGCGCGTTTACCTGAAGAAACACGCCGTCAAGGTGTTGTCGTGGCTAAAAGTTCATCAAGCTTTTTACATGTTCACGCTTTTTATTCGCCTGATGATAGCCGTGAAGCATTATGGACTTCTAACTACGTTACCTTAAATATCATTGATAAAATCAAACGTATTCCCGGCACAACCAGTGTACAAATTTTTGGTGCAAAAGATTATGCCATGCGTATTTGGTTACGCCCTGATGTAATGAGCCAACTAGGTGTTACGGTTGAAGAAATCAGTAATGCGGTACGTGAACAAAATTCACAATATGCCGCAGGTAGAATTGGCGCAACACCCACCTCGGCTACTCCTCAATCGTTAGTTTACAGTGTAAAAGTACAAGGACGATTAACAACAGCAAAAGAATTTGAAGATATCATTATTCGATCAAACTCCGATGGTAGCTCATTACGTTTAAAAGATATTGCCCGAGTAGAATTAGGCTCAAAAGATTATGATTTTGATGGCCGTATCAATGGCAAAAAAGCGGTATTATTAGGTATATTTTTACAGCCAGGGGCTAATGCCCTTGATGTTGCCGATGAAGTGAATAAAACCATTGCCGAATTAAAAACGCGCTTTCCCCCAGGTCTAAAACACATACTCCCTTACGATACCACTCGCTTTGTCAAAGTATCTATTCGAGAAGTATTAAAAACACTTGGCGAAGCCATGATACTGGTATTTTTGGTTGTATTTCTATTTTTACAAAATTGGCGTGCTACGTTAATTCCTCTGATGGCGGTGCCTGTATCCCTATTGGGTACTTTTGCTGGCCTTTATATGCTGGGCTATTCTATCAATACGCTGACCTTATTCGGTATGGTTTTGTCTATTGGTATTGTGGTTGATGATGCCATTGTTGTACTTGAAAATGTAGAACGGATCATGCATGAAGAAGATGTATCAGTTCGTGATGCGGCAATAAAAGCGATGAAAGAAGTCAGTGGCCCAGTGGTTGCCATTGTATTGGTCTTATGTTCAGTATTTGTACCCATTGCCTTTTTAGGTGGCTTAACAGGTGAATTATTCCGTCAATTTGCCATCACTATTTCTATCGCGGTGAGTTTATCTGGTTTGGTTGCATTAACCATGACCCCCGCTTTATGTGTCTTAGTATTAAAACATGAACATAAAAAAACCAACTTCTTTTTTAACGGATTTAACCGGTTTTTCACTAAAGTTACTGGGCACTATGTTACCGGTGTAAGCTTCTTTCTGCGCCGAGGTTTATTAGCCTTAATGCTGGTTATAGGCATGGTCGTGATCACCGCAAACATGTGGATGAAAACCCCAAGTTCGTTAGTACCTGATGAAGACCAAGGCTATTATATCTCAGCCGTTTTTCTACCTGATGGTGCGTCATTGCAAAGAACTAAAAAAGTAGTAAAAGAAGTTATCGCCGCGATAAAATCAAATCCTGCAAATGAGAATGTTATTTCTTTCACTGGTTTCGACTTTCTTGGTGGCGGTTATAAAAACAATGCTGCTACTCTTTTTGTCACTCAAAAACATTGGGATGATAGAGAGGTAAGTACCCAAGAGCTAGTGGGTGAGTTATTTATGAAAACCGCTAGTATCAATGAAGCGTTAGTACTCGCCTTTAATCCACCGGCGATACCCGGTCTAGGAAGTACCGGTGGTTTTGAATTTTACCTACAAAACCGTGGTGAAGGTGGTGTAGATAAATTAAAACAAAGTATGCATGCAATGATGGGGGCTGCTCAGCAAAGTCCTATACTGGCTGGTGTGCAAACATTATGGCGCTCAGACTCTCCACAATTAACCGTGGAAATTGATCGCGAACAAGCCCGTGCAATGAATATTCCTATCAACAATGCTTTTAACGCATTGGCAGGAACAATGGGCACCTATTATCTTAATGACTTCAATAAATTTGGCCGAACATGGCAGGTATTAATGTCGGCAGAGCCTGAATTTAGAATGAGTCCTAAAGACATCGGTCGTATTTATGTAAAAAGTAATAGTGGCGACATGATACCTATATCTGCTTTTGCAGAAATTAATTACAGTAGTGGGCCAGACAGTTTAGACCGATATAATAACTTATCTGCGGTGAAGTTATTAGGTAGCGCAGCGCCTGGATATAGCTCAGGCGAAGCAATCGCCGAAATCGAGCGTATTGCCAAAGAAGTATTACCATCAGACATGAGTTATGAATGGACGGGAACGGCTTATCAAGAAAAAAGAAGTTCTGGCTCTACCGCGCTTGCATTAGGTATGGCGGTTATTATGGTGTTTTTGATTCTAGCTGCCTTGTATGAACGTTGGTCTTTGCCACTATCAGTACTGTTAGCATTACCTTTTGGTGTGTTTGGTGCCTTGGTTTCTGTTTGGATTGCCGGCATGACGAGTGATGTCTATTTTCAAATTGGTTTAGTTACTTTACTCGGTTTAGCCAGTAAAAATGCTATTTTGATTGTTGAATATGCCTTAATGAAAAAACAAGAAGGTTGGACAACGGGTGCTGCTGCATTAGAAGCCGCTCGCTTACGCTTCAGGCCAATTATCATGACATCCCTTGCCTTTATTTTAGGTGTTGTGCCTTTAGCATTAAGCTCTGGGGCCGGAGCTGGGGCTCGCCATAGCGTAGGAACTGGGGTTATGGGTGGCATGATAGCGGCTACATTTTTGGCAATATTCTTTGTACCACTATTCTTTTATTGGCTAACTGAAGGGAAGGTATCTGAAAAAAGAAAGCAGCAAGCGATTATCGATGAAATAGCACAGCATCATGAGCAAGAGCTTATTTCTAAGTAAGATGAACATATTTAGACATTAACTGATAATAAATATAAAACCACCACAACTAAATGCTAATGTGATATTTTCACATTAGCATTTAGCAATTTAAGACTTGATGGACTTTGAACTTAAAAGTAAAAAGTATAAACATTAGTTATATGATCATAAATTTTGACAACGTTAACCGATAAATTAACTCGAGTTTATGAGATACTCTGTGGTATTAATAATTCAATAGGATGAGAAATGGATCAAGAAATAAAAGATCAAGGAGTTATAACCGTACTGCTAAAGCGTTTTGAAGACGAAGGCTATCCTAGAGCCCAGCTGCTTAAAAAAAAGGTCGATAATGGTGCAATACTTGATGAGCGAGATCTGTCTTTTCTCGAAGAAACACTAGAACATGCTCAGCAAGTAATGGCGTTGATATCGCGTCACCCTGAATATGCTGCTTTGGCAAAAGAGGTTATGGTGATGTATGAAGAAATCATGAGCAAGTCCCAACAAAATAACAATAAAGTCTAAGCTGTGACTTTAATCGACGCTGAAATTATTTATTTAGCGTCGAATAAAAGTACCTACTAAGTTTTATATAAACAACTTAGCAGGTGTTTTTTTTGAGTGATTTAAAGTACATTAGAGTTAATCACAGTTCACAAAATTACCGAGAACTATCAATAACTACCAATAAACATTTAATTATCAATAAGCGTTTTAATTTTCGTTTTAGAAAACCAAGCATAGAGTACCGGTAAAACAAACAAGGTCAGTAAAGTTGCGGTGATCAAACCGCCAACAATAACACTAGCAAGCGGCCTTTGTATTTCTGCCCCTACCCCGTTTGACATTAACAGAGGGATCAACCCTAAAGCTGAAGTAATAGCGGTCATAAGTACGGGTCGCAAACGTGAAACAGCCCCGTCAAAAACCGCTTTTGACGTTTCAATCCCCCCTTTTACCCGTTGATTAATACTTTCAACCATCACGACGCCGTTAAGTACCGCCACACCAAACAAGGTAATAAAACCAACAGAGCTTGGTACTGATAAATATTGTCCCGATAGGTAAAGTGAAAAGACTCCGCCAATCACCGCTAATGGTACATTAACTAAAATTAACATGGCTTGACCGACTGAGCCAAAAGCAAAATAGAGTAACAAAGCGATAAGTGCTAAAGATAAAGGCACAATAATAGCTAAGCGTTGCTGTGCTCGTTGTTGGTTTTTAAATTGTCCACCAATAACAACAGAATATCCCGTGGGTAAATCAATTTCATCATCGATAACTTGCTGAATATCATTAACAACACTGCCCATATCTCTCCCTTGAACGTTAGCTTGAATGACCACACGACGCTGCACATCATCACGACGTACTTGCGGTGGACCTGATTCAAAACTAACCGTCGCAATATCCCCTAAACGTACCCAAGCACCTGTAGGCGACTGAATTCTAATATCGGCAATAGCTTCTGGGCTACTACGATATTTATCCTCTATGCGAACATAAATATCATAACGTTCGTTGCCATTAATAACTTGTCCCGCGGTTACCCCACCTACCCCATTTTTAACGACGTTCATTACATCACTAACCGATAAACCATAACGAGACAATTGCTGTCTTTTAGGCTTGATGACTAATTGCGCCTCACCCGTTATTTGCTCTAAGGCAACATCTCTAGCGCCATCAATTTGTTTAATGGCGTTTTCAATTTCTTGACCTTTTCGCGCCAGTACATCTAGCTCAGGACCAAATAATTTAATGGCAAGTTGCGCCTTTACCCCAGAGAGTAATTCGTCAACACGCGTGGCTATAGGTTGTGAAAAGTTAAGTAATAAACCAGGGAATTGCTCAAGTTTTGCTTCCATTAACCCTTGCAGTTCATAACGATTTTTAGCACTAACCCACTGTGATACAGGCTTTAAACCAATATACACTTCAATATTATTGACTGGCTCAGGATCGCCACCAATTTCTGCACGACCAATACGACTTAGGGCATACTCCACTTCAGGAAATTCCATTAACATTTTCTCAAGAATGGGCGAGACATAAAGTGCCGTTTCTAAACTTGAGGAAGGCGCTAACGTGGCTCTTAAGTTAATCGTTCCTTCTTCTAACTCAGGTACAAACTCAGTGCCTATTTGAGGGATTAAAATAGCAGCTCCTATCACTAAAAAAAACGATATTGTTATCACTCCTTTGGTGTGTTTCATGGCTATTTTCAAACTGCTTCGATACCATTTATCAAATGGTTTCAACACCAAACTTTCTCTTTCTGTAACCCTTTTTTTAAACATAAAGGTTGCCAGTGCTGGCACAACAAAAAGTGCTACAACAATTGCTGAAATAACAGCAAGAATAATACTAATGGCCATGGGTTGAAAAAGTTTAGCTTCAACCCCTTCGAAACTAAATAAAGGCGTAAAAACTACAATAATAATCGATGCAGCAAAAAAAACAGGACGGGCAATCTCCTTACTCGCTTGTTTTAATCGTAGCGAAATATCGGCTTCGTTGCTCTCAATAGCCTGAGGTTCAACAATATGAGAGTCAGCATTATGTGGTTCAATATCTTTAGCCGAATAAATAGGATCAGGTTTGTTTAAATGTTTAAACATATTTTCAACCATCACTACCGAGCCATCAACTAACATGCCAATCGCAACCGCAATACCACCAAGGGACATTAAGTTGGCTGATAAACCAAACCATGACATCACCATTAATGCTATAACAACGGAAATTGGAATAGAAATTAATACTAAAAATGTCGCTCTAAGATTCATTAGAAATAACGCTAATACTATCGCAATAAAAATAAAAGCGAGTGCTAACGATTCAACTACGGTATCAACCGCTTTTGTGATCAAATCAGCTTGATCATAAAAAGGTTCAAAACGAACCCCTTCAGGTAAGGCTTGATTAATAAGAGGAATTCTAGCGCTAATACCATCAATAGTTTCTTTCGTATTTGCGCCCATTCTTTTTAGCACAATACCTGAAACCACTTCACCTAAACTGACCATATTTCCTTGCTCATCTCTACGGCTCATAGTAACCGCACCTTGACGTATTTCACTGCCTAATGAAACGTTAGCCACATCTGCTATGGTGATCACTGTCCCTGCAACCGTTTTAACTGGCACCTGCCTTATTTCAGCTAAACCTTCTTCACCGCTACTAAACCAGCCAGTTCCACGAACAACAAGCTGTTCTTGTCCCCGGTTCATATACCAACCCCCTACATTGGCGTTATTATCACCAAGAGCAGTAACAATATTTTCTTGGGTTAACTGGTAAGAAAGTAACTTACTTGGCTCAATATTAACTTGATACTGCCTTACATTACCGCCAAATGATAAAACGTCAGTGACACCATCAACCGGCATAATCAGTAGTTTTACTAACCAGTCATTCAAGCTTCTTAATGACATAGAGTCATAGCCAGAATTTTTATCTGCAATCAATAAATATTGGAATACTTGCCCTAAACCTGATGTATTTGGCCCCATTTCAGGTGTACCAATACCCGTTGGAATTAACTCTTTAGCCGCTTGCAAACGTTCAAACACTAACTGGCGGGCAAAGTAAATGTCAGTGCCCTCTTTAAAAACAACGGTTACTCCCGATAATCCCGTTTTTGAAATGGAACGAACCTGCTCTACATCGGGTAACGCATACATAACGGCTTCAATGGGATAAGTAATAAGCTGCTCAACTTCTTCCGCGGCTAAACCGGGCGCTTCAGTATTTACCGCAACCTGTACATTAGTCACATCAGGAAACGCATCTAAATTTAGTTTGGGGATCACTAAAAATGATCCTGCCATGGTCACTATTAACGCAATAACCACCAATAGTCGATTATTGATCGACCAATCTATCATTTTATTAAACATAATGAATTACTCTTTCAATTAATGGTTGTGGGGATCAAATCCGCCCTTGGCAATTTCAGAAGCAACAAAGAATGCACCTTTAGTTACCACACGAGAATTAGCGGCTAAGCCTATAATTTCACGATAGTTACCGAGTTTTTGGCCTAATTCCACTTCCACCGCGTTAAACTCCCCGGGATGATCTTCAACAAAAACCGTCCAATCGCCGTCAGCACCTCGCATTAATGCTGTTTCAGGAACAGCCATTACTGGTGTCAGGGTATCAAACTGAAAGTACACGTTAACAAACATACCTGAGTGCAAAGTATCATCACTATTTTCTACCATTAGTCTCACAATTCTGGTTCGCGTAATGGGATCGATTGTATGGGCTTCTTGAATTACCTTGGCTTGATGTACTTGAGTCTCTAATTCAATTTTAGCCATTGTTCCTATTGGTAAATTCAATTTTTTATAAGGAGAAACACGCGCTTCAACCCATAAGTTATCTTCATTTGCCAAAATCATAATTTTATCACCGGGGGCGACCCGTTGACCTTGTGAGAAATCATCACTTAATACTGCGCCAGCAATTTTTGCCACTAAGGTATATTCACCTAGATTCGATGAATTGTTTTTTACTATTTCACTTAACGCTTGTTGGGTTAGACCAAAGGCCGTCAATCGTCCTAAAGCAGAGTTGTATTCTGTTTCAGTTTTTAACAACCTACTTTCACTGATTGTACCTTTATTCAGTTTTTTAACCCGTTGCCATTCACTATAAGTAACGCGATAGTTTGCTTGAGCATCAGCCATAGATTCACTAAATAATGTTACCAAGGGCTGATCTATTTCAACATGCTCACCCAATATTGCGTGACGACTAACAATCACCGACTCTGTTCGAGGAGAAACAATATAGCTGGTATAACCGTTAGCTTTAATTTCACCTGGCGCATAAATGCTTTTAACAAATGTTTGCTGTGTCAACTTTGTTACTTCGACGTTTGCTAACAACATTTTCTTTGGGCTAAATGATATGCCACCTTGATGCTTATCATCACGTGACTTATTATTCTGTTCGGGATTGTATTCAGGTTTATGGTTATGCGAGTCTTCTGATGCTTCTTGGTTAGCAAACGAAACGACAGTAAACAAAGTGATGATCAAAGCTATGCTAGTAATTTTTATTGAAAAGTATTTCATAATTTTCTCTTAATTTAAAAATAAAACAGTGCAACATAAACTAAAGTAAAGCGTGTAAAGCTTTAACGTAGATTTGAATATGTTGCGAAAAGTAGTAAAATTGAATTAAGCGATGGGAGGGCGGATAAGTACTTCGGTGGTGCTTTTATCAAGATGGGCATGATAAAAATACTGATTTAACACTAAAATTTTAGCAGTGGTATTTCGATGTTCTATACTGACAAACCACGAGGTATGTGAGCCTTGGCAATGGCCACAATGATGACAATCTTTGATGTTATGAACATCATTTGATGACTCATCAAAAAGAGCTATATTGTCAACGTCATGAGAGTGTATCGTTTGTAAATGTTGCGTATCAACGTGATGATTTTCATTTGAATTAGCCACAGCAGCAAATGACTGCAATGCAATCGATAGTACTACTAAAAAGCTAATCCAAGTGTTTTTCATCTGTCTATTCAAAACTCTGTCAGTAAGTATTTATAGTAATTGAAGCAAGAAATTGACTCATTTATTACTTCAATTAGTATTACGAGACAGATACTAATTAAATAACTTTTTTTAGTCAACACAAAGTCTTTTAACTTTATTGTTATAACTTTATTATTATGAAAAGTGGCAGAGTTAACGAATGATATGCTGCCAGCCAAGCTAACAATAATATTAAAAATGGTTGATATTTTGATTAATTAAAAAATAAGATATAGACCGCGCCTATTTGACTAATATGAATCAAATAAACCTTTACCAAACAGCGACGAATTATGGATAATAAGGTCATTGTATTTAACATAACATAACCTAAGGAAATAAAATGGAATTAATAGATTTTTCGCTAAATGAAAAAATTGCAATAATCACTTTAAAAAATGGCAAAGTTAATGCGATTTCTCATCAAGTCATAACAGAAATAAATAGCGCATTAGAACAAGCTGAAAACGCCGGTGCCGTAGTAATTTTAACAGGTCAAGCAGGTATATTTTCAGGTGGCTATGATTTAAAAACGATGAAAGAAAGTTCAGCTTCAGCAATTTCTCTAGTTACCGCTGGTTCGACGTTAGCCCGTCGACTATTGTCATTCCCCTTTCCTGTTATTGGTGCTTGTTCAGGTCACGCTATTGCCAAAGGCGCATTTTTGTTACTCAGTTGTGATATTCGCATAGGCAGTAAAGGGCCATTTAAAATAGGATTAAATGAAGTCGCTATTGGTATGACAATGCATCAAGCAGGGATCGAATTAGCCCGTAATAGAGTACCCATTAACTATTTAACCCGCTCGGTGATCACTGCTGAATTATTCAGTCCAGAAACGGCAGTGCTGGCTGGTTTTCTCGATACGGTTGTAGAGCCAGAGCAGTTAATGAAAACGGCAATAACCATGGCTAATCAAATGCAAGCACTTAATATGACGGCACATCAGGGTACCAAATTAAAAGAACGAAAAGAAATTTTGCGCGCACTGGATGCTGCGATAGAACTCGATGCGACCATGATATTAAATTTATAGGGAAACATATCGACCCTTCGACGGGCTCAGGGTAAACGGCGGAAGTTATACCCGTTAGCCCGTTACCCCTGAGCGCGAAGCAGTCGAAGGGTCAATATTTTACCAAACATTATTAAAATTTATCTTCAATCCACTTTTTAGTTAACCCAATAGTGACCATGGATTTAAGTTTTAAAAGTGCCATCCAGTCGCCATCCTCAGGTACTGCATCCCCACAGCGAGGGTCTGAACGCTGAAGTGCGCCAGTCATTTTATGATCGATTGGAATAGGCTCACATCCATGCCCTGATTCACAGATGAAATCCCAAGGTTCTCGAGCAGGTGCATGGCATGAGAAACAGTTACCACCAAAACGATTCACCACATCAACAAAACCACGTTTGGCAATCTTTGAACCATTTTCATTCACTTCAAGTTCAAAAAATTCCCAATCACCTGTGGCTGGAAAAGTTCCTGACTCCCGCTTTACCATGACTTCTGTTGGCACAAGTTGTACGACAGACCCTACGGGATATTTAGCCCCTTCAGGTGCATTTGCTGCGGTTAAAGTACTTTCAATATCGCCTAAAAGATTGTCTACATAAAAGTGTCTTACGGGCGTCATTTCCCTTATACAGCTGAAACTTTCCTCATTAATAGTTACTGTGCTTGTTTCTAAAGGTGCTTTAACGGTGGTAACAGTTTCTTCATTTAATACTGCTGTTTCGGCACTCACCGATAATGACGTAAGGCAGCTGATCAATACTATTTTTTTCACTTTATTAGCTAAATTCTTGTACAAGTTCATATTCATTTTCTCTATTGAGTTAAAAGAGCTAAACCAATAAATGGCTTAAATTT
>TARA_R110001583_G_scaffold195532_1_pt1 | contig 13282 bp, 15 predicted proteins | sample TARA_R110001583 | Tara Oceans TARA_R110001583 (sample SAMEA4398432) | marine metagenome | biome: Polar Biome; feature: [MES] marine water layer (ENVO:01000295) within the mesopelagic zone...; material: water (ENVO:00002006), including particulate matter (ENVO:01000060) such... | reverse complement strand
CCCGCCGGGCAATGTATGCCTGAGTATCGGCATCCAGGCGTAGCCTGCGGCCCCTCGATAGGCTCGATATCGCTTAGGGCGAACAAGGGACTTTAAGCCCAGTTGCTGCATTAACCGTTGGGCGGTCTTGTGGTTGATCACCTCGCCTGCCTGCCGTAATACCGTGGTGATACGACGATAGCCATAACGCCCTTTGTGATGATCGTAGATCGTCTGGATGCGCGTCTTAAGAGACGCATACGCATCGTCAGCGCACAGAACCTTGAGCTGGTAGTAGAACGTGCTGCGCGGCAGTTCTGCCGCGCGCAGCAGCAGCGCCAGTGAGTGCTTATGCCTTAATCCTTGGACGGCTTGGGTTTTTTGTCCCGTGTCATCGCCCGTTTCTCCTGGATCAAGGCATCGAGCTTTTTTAAGTAAGCGTTCTCTGCACGTAGATACGCCAACTCTTCGAGCAGTTCCTCTTGGGAGCGCTCTTCATCCGGTGGCAGCGGTGGGGAAGGAGGTTTTCTGATCATCGGGGGCCGTCCTTTGCGCTTCGGCGTTAGTGCACTCGGCCCTCCACTATGATATTGCTGCTCCCATCTGCCAATAGCCCCACGTTCACGGATATCAAACAGGACAGCCGCCTGACGGTGTGACAAACCATCTCGCCACACACTTTCAAGAACCGTTAGCTTGAATGCTGCGCTCCGGTGAGTGTACTTCCTACGCAGGCCCAGCTTGCCATGTTGCTGATAGCTATCCCGCCACTGTCGTACGATGGACTCATCCAGACCATGCTGACGAGCCACTTCTCCTGGGCTGGCGTCCCTGCGTAAACACTGCTGCGCAATCAACAGCTTAAACTTCTCGTCGTACTGCTTACTCATGAAAACACCCCAAGGTTGGATTGAGTGTCCAACTTTTGGGGTGCAGTTCAATTGCGCTGGCTCTTTGTACTGGGTCGAATCGTGTGCTACCGATCAGAGGCCATAGCTTTGGGTAAGAAATGTCTTGTGCTGACGATACGACCTCTCGGTCATCCGCTCCAACAGTCGGTAGGCGCTCAGTCCGATGCGCTTGAGCAGGGGAACGCTGGCTTCGGTGACGGGATGAGAAAACGCTTGAGTTGTCATATCGATTGCAACCTGTCAGGTCGTGGGAAAACTCCATTCTACACACGTTTTAGACTTTAGTCGAACCAGTGTACCTTTGGTCGCAAGCATGCCCGCCAAGCCTCGCCGAGGAGACACTACCGACGAAGAAGCAGATAGGAAGTCCATGTCCACCGTTACCACACCATCCGTGCCTAGGGCATGCCAGGCTCCTGATAAAGACGAGCGAAGCCGCTGGCGTTGCTCACATGGTTAGGGTAGAGCCTTTGTTTCCAGGCGATGGTGTCGTTGACTGAGAAAACCCGATCGATATCTCCATGGGATATCAGCACTTTACGACCTGCTGCCCGAAAATAAGACAGACCGGAGCTTTCTAAGCTAGGCAATAACCCCCGCGCGAGGCGGGGTATAAAGACGAAGAAGCCGCTTATCGAAGCTCAGAAATCGAAGAATACTGTTTCGCCTTCGCCCTGCAGCTTGATGTCGAAGCAGTAACCTACTTTGCCGTCCTCTTCCTCACGCTTGGTGACCAGCGCCTGCGGGCGCGGCCGGTCTGTCCGCGGTCGTCACCGCCGCCTACCATGGCCTGAAGGCCGTAGTTTAACACCGTCAACGGAGACGTCTTCCGCTGGCGCCGCATGTGGTTCGAGTTTGGCGAATATTTCGGCCTCAAGGTGGCGGACTGCCCTCAGACGCCATAGCCGCTGACGCGGAATCGACCTAACGCGAGATTGCCAAGAAGCACGACCTTATAGAGCCGGACGTGGGCAAACTGGCTTCTTAGTAGCACAACGACGCCGATCTAGGTCCCGGTAAGGAGCGTCAACCACGCCACCAAGTCCCGCGCCTTTGGTGTCGATCATCTCCGCGAGACACGCGGCGCTTTTTTGACCTGTTCGATCCCATAACGAGCAGTGGCCTCCTAGCCGAACCGATAATTCGGTGCGGGCCGCCGCCCTGCTCTTCCAGTTATTCCTTGGTGTGGGAGCAGTAAACCCCCTAGCCCATGCAGACATAGCCACTCAGGCCTTCCTACGGCGCAATCAACCACACCATCATGCGTACCACCAGGCGCGGAGTGTAAAACTCGCTGCTTTCTTGCTTCCAGTATAATGACGAAGTCTGAGTACGGCTTGTTTGCCGTCCTTCCGATGCCGGAACACCCGACGGTCGACATGCTGTGCGGGATATTCCTAGCGCTATCGCCATGGATTTTCGGCTTTGCCGATCAGATTTTTCCTCCTCATTTTCACTACGGGATATTTGAGATCACTACCAACCTGATCACCCAGAAAATGCCATCCAACGAGAGTGCCGCTACCCATAAGCCGTAGCCTCTGTAAAACTCATGGAGACTGTCGACGTGCCGCTTGAATGGTCAGTTCCCTGGGCGGGTTTGTATAGGGTGGTTTCGTTACGATCTGGTGGCGCTTACCGCACTGCTGGTTTTGGTGATGCTGGGGCGGGCCGATAGTTGCCGATACTCGCAAAAAATAAAAAATCCTTACATGCCGGAGCCGCCCTGTTGGGCAGCACCGGCGTTGCGTTCCTGAGTTCAAAGATACCCCATCTCCGCAAACGACGTGCACCCATCGCTTCCCACCACGACATGATCAATCACCCGTATATCCATGAGTGTCAGGGCTTCTTTCAGCCGCTCAGTAATGCGCCGGTCGGCATCGCTGGGTTCAGGGTCGCCGCTGGGATGGTTATGAACGAGGATCACAGCGGCGGCGTTGTAAGCCAGTGCAGCCTTCAACACTTCGCGGGGATAGACGCTAGCAGCGTCGATGGTGCCACGAAACAGTTCTTCAAAGCGGATAACCCGATGCTGGCTATCCAGAAACAACACGCTAAATACTTCGTACACGTAGTCTTGAAGCAGTAACTGCAGATGCTCGAATGCCTGCGAGGGCTGGGTGATCTTGCGGCCTTTGGCGAGCTTACGGCGCGCAAAGCGCTTGGCCATGGTGATGATGTCGGTTTCGGTCACCGGCGATGTTACAAGGTAGGTGCCTGCCACTTCCCCGGCTTTCAGTTTGGCGTGTGTCATGGTTGCCTCCAAAAAATAAAAAAATGCCGGGGTGGTGGCCCCGGCATCTATGTCGTTAGATAGCGTGTTGAAGTTTGAGGTATGGGTTCCGTCACGCAGCCATCACTTGGCTTAAGCGACGCTCCATCTCTTCATGAAATGCTTCAACCCGTTCAGCAATGGTGCGAATCATGATGTCGTCACGGTAGGCGCGTTTGATAAACAGCGGCATCCCGGGCCAATAGCTCACAAAGTCGATCCATTCCCGTTCGCTAACCCATAGGCCACCCTGGCATTGGGGTACGTGCTCATCGGGTATTTCTCCATTCAACAGCACTTCGATTTGGAACTTGGGCAGCTTGGTTTTGATTTCTAGCAGACCGTTAGCGTCTACCAGGCTGTCTGGCGAGTAGCCCACCTCGTGATTAAGGATCAGGCCTACTTCATGGGGCTGGGGTTCGCCGGTGGCATCGCAGTAAAGCGCACGTGCCACGCCTTCCAACTCATGACCCCGGCGGGTATGCGCGTTACCTTGAAACGGCTCGGCCAGCTCGCCAGTAATTCGTTCACCGATCAACTGGTGCATGTAGGTAATCGCCCCGGTACCCAATCCACCAGGACCTTTGCCCTTAACCAGCAGTGACTTTAGCTCCGACATGGTGACGCGCCCTAAGCGCGCCGCCAGCCACTCAGGAGAGCCTTGCGGCATAGTGAGTATCTGCATGGATGCCTCCTGTACTCAGATAGGGTTGGTACGCCGTTCACTTAACGGCTCGCTTGGAGAGGGATGCCCGGAGCTTGTCGAAGTCGCTATACGGCACTTGCACAGCTGAGCCGTACTTGCCGCTAAACCACTCCTGGGTCGTCGCGGGGCATTGGCTGATCAGTCGTTGGATTTGGCCTGCCTGGAACGCGGTGACTGTCTTGATACCTACCTTGGTACTCGCGTTGCCATTATCATCCTGGCCGCGTGTGGTGATGTTGAGCAGTGCGGAAAGTACATAGCGCTTGCCGTAGCTGGTAGAGGAACCAAACGCCTGCACGGCATTTTTGTTACCACTCATATCCGCAGGCAATAGCATGCTGGTCTCTTCGCGGTGGCCATCCTTGTGCATCAGCACCCCGGTTACCTGGATCCCTCTCTCCTGTGTCTGAATACGAAAGCTCACTGCAAAGCCATGCTTCTGCATGATCGGGCGCACGGTATCGACAATATCCTCCAACGTGGCGTAGCAACCGTTGTTGGTTTGCCCGCGCTCTTCAATGCTAGGCAGTTCGGTTTGCATCGCTGCCATGGCAGCGCTATAAGCCATCATGGCCTGACGGTCCAACACACGTTCCTGCATCTGCAGCAGGCGCTCCATTTTGTCGATATCGACATCAGGGCTGAGGGCAGCTCGTTCAATTACCTGGATGATCGCGGTACTTTCTGCTGTTGAGGTCGACTCAACGGGGGATGCAGGCACAGCTGTGACGGCAGCGGCGTTGGCTTTGGTTGGGGGAATTACCGGGCGGGAAGAAGAATTTACCACATTAGATGATCGTGCCATGGGGCACCTCCATTGAAACAAGGAATGATGGTGATGCCGTATCGCCAGGCATCGTTATGAAATGATCGCGGCATTATTCCGCTAAATGCTGGGCTAGCTCATGGGCTTTAATGGGTACTAGCCGTACCTCTGCTCGATAAAACGTGCCTTGCGCGCAGACCACGGTGTCAGCGCGGTGGGCATGGTTGGCTATTAGCTCCTCAGTCAGACGCGTTAAAGCAACTTCAATGGCATGGGAAATAAACGTCATGGCAGTAACTCGCGGCATAAGCCCACAGCAAAACGCCCAGCCTTTGAGGGGCTGGGCGTCTATGCCGGGGAGATGGTGAATATCATTGGTTTGGAAAATCGCAGTAAGGGGTAGAACGAAGCCCTACCGATAGGTTGGTTAAGACACTAGCGTTAACGCGGCATCCAGCGCTTCCTGCTTGAGTTGGGCGCCCTGACCGAACCACGCTGAATCCATCCGGGTGTCGTTACTGCGTGCCCGTTTGTCATGATCCACGTACTCGGTCACGGCATTAAGCAGGCCCCAGGCCGTGTCTTTGGCGGTAACCAAGTGAGAACCCCGGCCTTCGCCGTGGTAGAGCTTCTGCACCTTGTTCAGGGCCCGGTAGTTAGGCAGCTTAGAGGGATCATCTATTGGTTTCTCGGCCCCGCAAATAACCGACTGAAAATACTGCTGCGCTTCATGGTGATCGATCTTGCGTTCTGCCAAGGCCTTCATGCGGTACATGAAGTCATTCCACTGAGAGACGGAAATCCCCAGCTGGCTCTTCACCGCTCTGGGATCAAACTCCGAGCGATGAGGCACCTTAACTGCTTGAGAGGTGCCATCCACCGCAATCTGCAGCGTGTTATTACACACAACCCTTACCGTAGTAGGCGTGGCCATCGTCGCCAAGGTGCCGTCACACGAGGTCGCCAGTAGTAAATAGTCGTTTACTTCATCCTGGCCTTTAAGCGAGGTGCTTAAGCCACTGCGTGCCAAAGCCCAGAACTTACGACCGCCTTTTAATACCCCAGCGGTTTCCAATTCATACCCGGCGTATTCGGTGAGGTCCCGGTAGAATTCCAGTATCTCTTCGGGTTGAACCACCTTATAGCGCTGGGACACCACCGATAGCGGTACCTTCGTATCGGAGCGATAGAGCACCTTTTGTTCAGGGAATGAGTGAATGCTGCCCAGGTGGCTGGCACCCTCGGCAATAAAGCGTACCGGGGCTTCTTCAATATGCCAGTTCATACCGGCCTGTTGCTGCCAGACTTCTAACGGTTGATGACGAGAAAGTTGCTGCCCCAGGCCATGCCAAGGGGTATTGCCAACGTAAGCCATTTGTTCAACGAGATGAGCCATTACAAACTCCTTTAGAATTTTCAACGTGAATGAGCGCGCACGGCATAGCGGCCCGCCCTGAGTAAGGCGGGCAAGCGAATGCTTGTAGAGGTAGTCGTCGTATTAAGCGGCAGAGAAGTCCGCTGCAAGGGGGTTATTCAGCGTGGGGACGAAAGGTGCATTCACAGGCACAACAGGCGTAGTTATCGAGCATTTTCTGATCAAGTTCATGCCCTAGCTTGGCACCGGCAACACCCAAGGTCGTGCCGCCTAATAACCCACCAAATACGGCACCGGACAGGCTGCCAATGGTAATGCCTGCCGGGCCAACCATTGCGCCGACCAACGCACCTGCTTTGGCACCACTAAGGGCGCCGGCTGCCCCAGAGGCAGCACCAGCAGCAGCTCCAGTGGCACCGCCGACCTTTCTGCCAACATTGCGGGATATAACATGTGGTGAACCACAGTTAGGGCAATGGATCGACATGATAATTTTCCTCCAAGGACAGCGAATGGATGCGTATCAAGCCATTCCTGATAGCTTCATGGGGGTAGTATGTGGCTGAGATTTTTTTGAATTGACACGGTTGGCGGGCAGCCAGCTACTCAGTAGCAAGCCATGTCTTTTACACTAACTTTTTCAATCACTTATAGCCCAACTTTCCAGTATACACCGATTAACCGGTACCTTTTGTTTGGTCATGCACCCACTAACCGTTCTGAGCTATTTGGCTTTGTATGTTATTAGAAGTAACCAGTAGTTCTAATGGGGGTTTCAATAGCAATAGAGAGACAATGGGTGCACGTAGTCAGCACCCATTAAGAGGTACTCAATAGGCCATAGGCCAACAGGGAAGATTTCTCAATGGATCGAACCGATTCCCAATTTTGGATGGAGACCAACGAGACCAACAAGGTGCCAGGTCTCTTGAAAGTGACCTGCCCCGTCTCCCGGTGGTGAGGTAATTTCTTACATGCCTTGGCGATGGTACGAGCGAAACACTCCGATACCATCAACAGAGGCATTTCCCATGTACGATGATGTTTACGACGATACCCTGAGCGAAGCGGACATGCTGGCCATGTGCCTAGGCATGAGCGACACGGTGTTGGAGACCTCGGCCTTAGGGCAAGATATCGTTACGCTTTCCCATCACCTATGGCGGCAGGACCTGATTGAGATAGATCGCCAACTCAAAGAATTGGCGAGGGTGGAAGCGCTTCTGAACAGTGACCGGCTGATACTGCCAGATAGCTATGGAAGTGATGTGGTGGTGTTGGCCCCGGATGCCTTACTGGAGACACTGACCACGATCTATACAGTGCTGGTGACGATGTTCCATGAAACTGATATTGGGCAGCACTATCGACCGAGCCCCTACGCCACTAGTTTTCTATGGGCATTTTCGAGCTGTGCCTACCTGCGCGAGGCAGGATTTTATCAGCCACCCACCATGAGCAGACAAGTAGCTGAGCAAACAGTTCTGGAACTCAACCAGCGATTGATGGCCTGGCACCAGTTTCTTAAGGAACCTGCTTTTGCACGCGAGTGCTATAGGAGCCGCCGAAACAGTCGCAACAACTACCAGAGCCTGCGTAAGCTGATCGATGCGCTCTTTAAGCGCTACGGCCGTCTGACGGTACTGCGAGTGGATCTGAGCTATAGCAAAATGGATGGCCCTTATATCGACTACGAGACAGCACGCTACCATCGTGAACAGCTGTGTGAGACGTTCCACAGGCATGAGCTGTTCGTTCACCTGCTCGGCTACGCTTGGAAGCTAGAGTGGAAACCCCAAAAGGGCTTTCATTACCACTTCCTGTTTTTTTTCCATGGCCACCATGTACAAGAAGACGTTCCCCATGCCAAACGCATCGGTGAGCTATGGGTACACTCAATCACCGGTAGCCAGGGTGTTTACCGTAACTGCAATAAAAACGCAGAGAACGTGTATCACTACAATGCTTTGGGTTGCATCGACTATCACGACTTTGAGAAGCAACGCGGGCTGGAGTACATCGCCCGCTACCTGACCAAGATCGACGAGTATGCTGAGATGCTGGTAACAGGGCGTAAGTTCCAAACCAGCGCCATGCGTGATGTGCCTGAAGGACCTCGCCCTGGGCGTCCACGTTTGTTCCCTGCCTACAGGTCATTCGGTGATGTCGACTTCCCCTGAACCAAAAACTGAACGTCCTCTTGCCTATGATATAACGACTTTCCCGCTTACACGGATTAAAGCCGCGTAATACGCCCGCCGACGGCAAACGCCGGAAACCATTCACCCTTCGATCTAACGGCCTGCCCTTCTGGGAGCAGGCCTTTTTCGTTGAATCCTAAGGAGCAGCACGATGTTTAACTTTCCTTTCCCTCAAGATAAACCGCAGCAAGCGCCACAGGCGTTCTCACAGACGCGCCGCTCGACACCCGCTGCCTTGCCTTGGGCAAGCAACGCGATGGCCGAGGATGACGCCGACAAGCGCTTGACAGCCATGGAGCGTGACGAACCCAAGCGACGGCTTATTCGGGACGCCAAAGCGCTGTACAAGATGCGCAAGATTACTCAGGCGCAAATGGCCGAGGAGGTCGGGGTGCCATGCCGAACGTTGGAAGAGTGGCTGCAATTTCGGCGAATGCCCAAGGCCCCCGGCACGACCTTGTTAAGGCGCTGGTTGGAGGCCTACCAAAACAAGATATCGTGACGTCGAGAATACAAAAAGGATAATGGTGCACTATAAAATCGCGCATTTTCCATTTTCTGCCATTTATATATCACAACGTCACGCTTGAGTAGGCATTGCCATTCTTTACTCGGCGGAATGCGAAGTGGTCTTTTCGGCTCGCCAATAGCAGAAAGGCCCTCGCTGACCGGTCGAGGTCAGGGTGATCCCTACGTCTCGTAACAAGGGCTTTATCCGCTTGAATGCTGCCCCAAGGCCCCTTGAACTGGTGGGCCATTGCTCGGGGCGCGTGACGTCTGGGCGGTACGGTTTAAGGTGAGCCAGCCACTGCTTGACCGGCAGTTCAATTACGCCACCAGGGACATCGTCGAGGGCATGCGCAACCGCTTGTGCCACGGGCGTCTCTTCCAGTTCGAAGCCACGTCGCCCCTGCTGGTTACGGTCAAACTGCTCCCAGAACATTGACCGACCACGGCCAAGGCTAACGGCCACCAGTTCTCCCACACGACAGAGATCGGCGAGATCACCATACCGCTCAAAGCGGGAATCATAACTCACTGTTTCCCAGTCACTATGTACCTGACCAAAGATCATCAGCAGGCCCACCGTGAGACTCGCTGCCGAGGGAAACATGGCAGGAAGCCCCTTTGATTGATCGTTTTCCTCTACCTCAACGCTCAAGGTTGCATCAGCAAGCTTGGAGGTAGTGACAACGCTTTCAAGGCTATTGAGTATCACGGGGCATTGGACGGTAATCGACGCATCCACCGTTTTACCCTGCCATTGCCAAGGAATCTGTTTACCCCGCATGAGGGTAGAGAGATGATTTTGCTGGGTAGGGGTAAGGGCATCGACCTGGTTGAAGCTCAGCAGGTAGTGCTTGAGCGCCAAGTTATTAAACTGCTTAACATGGTTCGGCAGCTCGTTATGCAACGCCACCGTGGCCGGATCGACCACGTTTTTGATGAGGGTATGGCTTTGCTCTAGCGAACTAGAAGGCGTGCCAAGCAGCTCCAACATGACTTGCTTTCTGTCCGGCATCCAACAAAGAATCATCCAAGCAATGACCAGTAAATTCGAGTCTTGGGGCAGCACCGTTAGAGCAAACAACGGATCTATTAAACGGGGATTTACATTTCCCATCTCAGCGGGAATAGCTAGGGGGCGACTTTGGAGTGGTCGAATACACGGCTGGCCGACTAGAGGCTGATAATAAGATGCACCGGGCGTAAATACGAAGCACCTTCCCGGTCCCGCATCGATATAGCGCTCTCGATGATGTGGGTCGTAGCCTGCCCTGCCAAAAAACACTGTAGCCTCCCAAGGCGCTACGAGCGCACTGAGGTGACTAAAAGCTCGCTTGATATCCGCATTAGGGACTTCTGCTTGATAATGGTGCCTATAGTCAGCTGCCACTGCTGAGGAAATGGCATCAAGCCTATCGGGCAAGACGTCACCAGTGTAGACATCCACCAGCAAAGGGCTATTGGCTTCGTTGGTAATACGCCGGTAGCGATCCTGTAGCAACTTGGAAACACGATCAACACGGCGCTGGCGATAGTCTTGTGCAGGTTTGGTTAGCTGAGGCTGTATCGATTGCTTTTCCCGTATAGGTTTCGTCGCATTTTCTAGCCAGGAAGGATCGGAAAAGATACTTTTAGGCGGTTCGTTACTCACTCGCGTTAAGGGAGGAGGTTCCACTAAGCCCCAATCGCTAGAAACGTTATCGAAGGGCTTGGTCATAGGTGACTGGGGAGCCGAATTGACGGGCGCTATTGCCTCATTGCTATGGTCCGTTGGCAGTGTATTAACAAAGGCATCAATCGAGTCCGGCTCGTTAACACCGTATGCCGCATTCACAGCTTCATCATTTTCCGCGACTTGCCTCGCGAGCTTTTTAAGCCTTTTTTGCCAGCTTGGCTCCTTTTGGTCTCTGTTATCCGCCATCCCAGCTTCTCCCTCTATCATTGCTGTCTTCCAGCAAAACTTCTTCAGCCTGATCCAGCTCACGCTGAAGCAATCTAGCAATTATCATCCAGCCACTATTATTTGCGGCTACCTGTAGCGACGGCGACACGCTATTGCGGGTCTGCCCCTCCCACGTCACAACTGAATGAATGAAACGGCGTAGCCACATGAAACCAGCATCCACAGGCACCAAAGACCGTGCCGTCAGTAATTCTTCGCGTGACCGATGCGCTTCACCTTGAAGCTCATCGAAAGCCTTCCAATTGGCACATACGAAGTGATTATTGAGCGCCGCTTCCTTGAATTCTCGTACTGCTGGCTGCTGCGGCCACTGAAGCGCTACTGCTTTCCAGTCGGGTTCTTTACTAATATCTTGAAAATGGCCAAGGTTTTTGGTCGTCGCATCGGCCAGACGGTTGAACGTCTGCTGTAGATCCTCACAGCAGCGAATCATGTCACGCACTTGCGCCGGACGAACGTGGGTCTGATAGCTGACGGGGGCAGAAGAAATTTTCATAGCCACTAAAATGCCTAAAAGATTAGTAGTTTATCCAAAAACGATACCCCACGCCTCCCAGGCTTTATTCCATAAAGCTAATAGGTAGCCAGGTAACGGCATAGAAAGCCGCCCAAAGCGGCTAAGGCCGTTATTCTAGGTACGATGTGATAGGCGAACAACAGATGGCATTATGGGTAAAAGTAAGCTTCAGCGCCCAGCACTAGCATCCAGCAGCAGCTGCTTGGCCAATTCGTCCACAGTCTGCAAGGCTTCATGCCAGGACGCGGGTTCATCGTGATAAACCAGCGGGCCGATAAAACGCTCGTAGCGATCCTGATGGATAGGATTGGTCTGTAAGCACCCGAGGCCATATTGCAGTTCATCTGCTGGGCTAGTGACAAATTGCGCATGCTGATTCCCGAACTGAGCCACGTCCGTCTGTATTACTGCCTGTACTAGCGTGCGTAATGCGGCCATGTCATATCCGCCGGATGTCGCCATGTGAAGATCGTAGACGTGCCTCACCAACGTTTCGTCGTCTTTTCGGGAAGGATCACGATTCACGTGAGCTGTGCGACGCAGTAATGCCACCAGCTTCTCGCTGATCGTGGCAGGCAGGCTAACCACCGGAAAGGAACCTACCTCTGGGGGTAACTTAAGAGCCTCGGCATACAAGGAGCTGACAGAGCAAACCACGGCGGGCTCATAAAGTTCTGATGCTGTGACATCTAGTTTCAAGTCAGGTCGAAGCGCAGAAATGCTATCCTGGGTTCGGGGATAGCGAACGGTAAACTCCGCATACCGGTACTCGTTACGCTTGACGATACCATCATCGGGATCAATCTCTAGGATCTGAGAACGGCTGATGATTGTTTCTATTTCGGTCAGCACCGCCTTTCGTGCTGCCTTCAGTGCTGTTCTAGACATGCCCGTTGCAATCCCATCGCGAGGAACAAGCTTGATATCGATATCTTCGGACATACGGAAAAGCTTATGGTGGGCTTTTGCTAGGCTGGTACCCCCTGCGAATACCAGCTCAAACGTTTCCGAATGCAGCTCAGAAAGCAGACTCAATAACTGGACGGCATACACATCTTTTTCCACGATAGCAGGGCTATCAATGCCCAGCGCATCCGCCACATCGGGAAACAGTCCCGGATCGATATTCATGCAGAAACACGCTCAATACCCAAGCGATATTTGCCGTAGGCAATCTGACGATGAAACGGGCCTTTGACTCTGACCATCACTCGCGCCGGAATTTGTGTGCGGCCCGCCTGATAAGCCTTTTCTGCACTGGCTGGCTCCCACTGCACCCCTAGGCGATTCAATGCCTCTTTGGCGGCTTGATCAAAGCCACCGGGCGCCGCAATCATTGGTTTACCCGTGATACGGTTTGGGCGCGCTTTAGCGTATAGCCCCTTACCAATACGTACTAATCTTCCCTGCGCTTCTAATTGCCGAAGCACACGGCCAACTTGGTCATAACCACCCAGTGCAGCGAAATCATCACGTAGAAATACCATTCGCCGACTTTTGCGAATTTTGTCACGAATGCGTGACTCAAGCGTTTGAGTAGTCATGTAACACCTCCAGTAACTGGACAATGACAATAGTTACTCTATACCTTCAGACTGACAAACACAAAAACACGACACTATGAAAAAAATAAAATTTATTATTATTTATAATAATCAGATATTTAAAAGTTAAAATAAAAAAACATCCGCCGCAAATCCCTCCACGTTCTATCTCTAATCCGAGCCACCCAAAAACAATTTCAGCATGTAAGAAGCGAAATATTCTTTTCCATACTAACCTCCCACACCACCACCGTATGGGCGAAGCCTCGCATCCACAGGAAACCGACATCCGTTGGCACCAGGAGACCCTGCATTTAGTAGTTCTTTCCTAAACTGGTGTGCGTTCCATTGAATCTCATCGAAAGCCTCTCAATTGCCATGAACGAAGTGGTTATTGAGCGCCGTTTCCTTGAACACCTTTACTTCTGGCTGCTTCGGCCACTAATTCACCACTACTTAACAGCTTGGATACTTACTAACATCAAGAAAATACGGCTCTTCGACGTTGGGTGTGGAATTCTCCCTCTGAGCTGGGCCA
>TARA_R110001583_G_scaffold67407_2_pt1 | contig 13292 bp, 10 predicted proteins | sample TARA_R110001583 | Tara Oceans TARA_R110001583 (sample SAMEA4398432) | marine metagenome | biome: Polar Biome; feature: [MES] marine water layer (ENVO:01000295) within the mesopelagic zone...; material: water (ENVO:00002006), including particulate matter (ENVO:01000060) such as...... | reverse complement strand
TAGCTTCGCTCTGAAACTGCATCTTCAAGTGGAACGGGTATATATCTTGATTAAAAATGCAGATACTACCATTTCTTTTTCGGTTGAAATAAAACATCTAATTCATTTTCTTCACTTTTAGCTTTTTTAGCAGCATCTTGTGCATTAGTGTTTTTTAGTAAGTTGGTTATATCTGCCAACTGGTTGGTAATTTCTAATTGTTTTGTTGAAACATACTCAGTTTTAATTCGGTGTTTGGCTAGTGTTTGTAATGCTTTTTCAAAATATTGTCTAGCAGAGCCCAGCATTTCTTTACTTTGTGCCAGGCTACCTCGTTTAATTAAACTTTCTATGTTCATTTTTAGTTGCATTGCATCTAAGCGATTATCTTCTTTAGTAAAGGTTTGGGCATCAATAATTCCTTTACTTTGTTCTGACTTTAATGTGGCACGAATTTTTTTGATGCATTGTAAAATGGTTAATATCTGCTGCTCGTTATCAGGTACCATAAATATTTCTTCGCTGCTGTGATTGGCAGCTAAATCTTCAGCCGCTTCTAAGCGAGCGTTTAACTCTTGTATTCTACCTTTTATTCCTTTTATTTCAGGCATTATCGCTTGCATTGTTTTAACTGCATTTAAAATTCTTTTATTCAATATTTTAACTAAGTCTGGACTGGAAGGTAAATTAGCCAAATTGACAAGAAGCGTTTCACTTTCATCTACAATAGCTTTCTGTTGAGCAACCTTAGCTCTTTTTTCAGCTTCTTTTTTTTCTTTATGTTGTTGTATAGCACTGACAACAATGACAAAAACAATTAAAGTAATGATTAAACCTATGATAATACTTACCATGTTAAAGCTCGTGTTTTATATAATGTGAACAATTCTTAGCAGTCTACAAAAATTGTCATGGTTAGCAAAGGGTAACTTACAATTAATATGATTAAAACGATAAAAAACTTTGGTATAACGGGCAATTGGTAATTATATTCAAAACTAGTTTAAAATATTCTTTAGCTAATATTGAATAAATATTGAATTAAATGTTCGAAATATTCAATTTGAGATGGAATAAATGGTCAATTAAGTATATTATTTTGGTCTAAGAAAGTTCCTGAAGAATATATATGAAATTGCAACAATTGCGTTACATCGTTGAAGTACTAAATAATAATCTTAATGTTTCTGCAACAGCGGAGGCTCTTTTTACTTCTCAACCTGGTATTTCTAAGCAAGTGCGTATGCTTGAAGATGAACTAGGTATTCAAATATTTGGTCGTAGTGGTAAGCATTTAACTCATGTCACGCCTGCGGGACAAGAGGTCATTACAATTGCTCAACAAATTCTATCTAAAGTAGAAGGCATTAAAGCGGTTGCGCGTGAACATACTCAACCTGATCAAGGTAAACTGCGTATTGCGACAACACATACACAAGCACGTTATGCTTTACCTGATGTAATACAAGGGTTTATTAAAAAATATTCCAAAGTATCACTGCATATGTCGCAAGGTACACCTGCACAAATTAGTGATGCAGCCGCGAAAGGCGAAGCCGATTTTGCTATTGCGACAGAGTCCCTTCATTTATACAACGATCTTGTTATGCTACCTTGCTATCACTGGAATCGTAGTATTATTGTTCGTAAAGACCATCCTTTAGCTAGAAAGCAAGGGGTAACCATTCAAGATGTTGCTAAGTATTCGTTAGTAACTTATGTGTTTGGTTTTACCGGTCGTTCAGATTTAGATGAAGCGTTTGAAAAGGCAGGTGTTGAGCCTAAAATTGCTTTTACGGCAACCGATGCAGATGTTATTAAAACCTATGTTCGTTTAGGCGTAGGTATCGGTGTTATTGCCTCAATGGCAATCGACGCTAAAATTGATAGTGATTTAGTCGCTATTGATGCGAGTCATTTATTTAAAGCCAGCACGACTAAAATTGGCTTTAGACGCGGTAGCTTCTTACGAGGGTATATGTATGATTTTATCGAACGTTTTGCACCGCATTTAACTAAAAATGTAGTCACTCAAGCGATGCTGTTAAAAAACAATGTCGAGGTAGATGAACTGTTTACTGATATGGATCTGCCGATTAAATAATTGGGTTATCAACTTTGAAGGCACGCAGTTAAACGCTTAATTACGTGCCTATTTAATGCATACTTATACCCGTTACACCTAAAGAAAAATATTTTAGCTGTTTCAATTCTTGCTGAATTTAACACTCGGTTATATTAACGGCTAAACCACCACGTGACGTCTCTTTATATTTAGTTTTCATATCATTACCGGTTTCCCACATAGTTTTGATTACTTTGTCCAAAGATACTTTTGATGTGCCAGTACCACGAAGTGCTAAACGAGAAGCATTAATCGCTTTTACTGAGCCCATGGCATTACGTTCAATACAGGGAACTTGCACTAAACCGCCCACGGGATCGCAGGTTAATCCTAAATTGTGTTCCATCCCTATTTCTGCCGCATTTTCTACTTGAATGGGGCTACCACCCATAATCTCAGTTAATGCAGCTGCAGCCATTGAGCAAGCGACGCCAACTTCACCCTGACAACCCACTTCTGCACCTGAAATAGAGGCATTAGTCTTGTATAAAATACCAATAGCCGCTGCGGTGAGTAAATAACGAATACAGTCGTCATCAGATACGGGTCTAACAAATTTATCGTAGTAACATAACACGGCTGGAATAATACCGGCGGCACCATTAGTTGGCGCTGTCACTACTCGGCTTCCTGCCGCATTTTCCTCATTCACGGCTAAAGCAAATAGGTTTACCCAATCTAATGCGTTAAGTGGATCGGTTGACTTATCGACCATTAAAGATCGATACAAGGCGGGTGCACGACGGGTTACTTTTAAGCCCCCAGGTAAAATACCTTCAGTGGCGATACCTCGATCAACACTACTTAACATTGCCTGCCAAATTTCAATTAACTTAGTACGTATTGTGGCCTCATCATTTAAACACTTTTCATTATTCATCATGAGTGTACTAATACTTAATCCGGCACTTTGTGCTTGTTCAAGTAATTGAGCTGCATTGGTAAATATATGAGGTCTAATGATATTACTGTGCAGCGAAAGCGCTTTGTCTTTTTCTTTTTCAAAGTCACAATCTTGTACAATAAAGCCGCCACCAATTGAGTAATAGGTTTGCTCTAAAATCATCTCATCACCTTGATAGGCAAAGAATGTCATGGCATTAGAATGAGCAGGTAAGGTTTTTTTATGATGATAAATAATGGCATTATCTTTTGGAAAGTTCACACTATGGTGACCATCAAGTTGAAGCTTTTGACTACTAACGACTTGCGCTAAAATAGTGTCAATCGATTCAACAGGGATAGTTTCAGGTGTCTCACCGGAAAAACCAAGAATGACTGCTTTACCGGTGCCATGACCAATACCTGTCTGTCCAAGTGAGCCAAATAACTCACATTTCACTCGGTCAATTTTGGTTAATAATGCCTGTTGGTTAAGTTCATCAACAAATTTTTTGGCTGCCTTCATCGGACCAACAGTATGAGAGCTCGAAGGCCCTATACCAATCGAAAACATATCAAATACACTAATCATAACAATCCCCAAATAAAATTTTGTTTTTCGGTGTTATTCCCGAAGTTAATATTGACAATGTTAACTGAAAGACATCGCTTATAGCAATCAATATTAGTGCTGATTTAGCGGTAAATAATATAGGTCTTGATTTTACTACTTAATATGATCTACCAAATCTTTTAGCATGGCTGCCGTAGCACCCCATATATTATAGTGCTTATAGGGGAAAAAATGTACATTATGATGGTGGCCATTTCGATAGGAAATTATGCTGCGGTGATTTTCAGGTTGTAAAAAATGCTGTAAAGGGACTTGGAATATTTCATCTACTTCATTGGCATCTTTTTGATAATATTGCGGTGATTCAACAACCGCGACAATAGGTGTTACTTGATAGCCACTGATAATTTCATAATTGGGTAATTGACCAATTATGGTAACTGCTTCGGGAGATAAACCTATTTCTTCTTGCGCTTCCCTTAAAGCAGTATGAATTAAGTTTCTATCTGTTGGCTCTACTTTGCCACCAGGAAAACTTATTTGAGAAGGGTGGTGCTTTAAATGGCTGGCGCGTTTAGTTAGCAGTACTTGTAAACCACTAATATTCATTTCATCGCTATCATTGACTAAAGCGATAAGGACAGCGGCTGATCTTAATGGCGAATTATGCTGATAGTTATGACAAGAGTCACCATGTTGCAGAAGATTGAAGCGATATAAGAATTCTGCTTTATTCATGATGCTCTCTGTTGTTATTACGGTTTAATTTAGTTGCCTGCGTTGCGGTAAACTTTGCTAAAACAGGTAAGATACGGTTTACTTTATCAAAGGTTTCTTGATACTCACTTGTTGCAATTGAATCGGCAACTAACCCTCCGCCTGCCGAGCAATAGATTTTTCCTTGGCTATTTTTCTTTTCACTTTTCTGACAAATAAGTGTACGAATGGTGATGCTAGTGTCCATTGTGCCACAGTTTGAGATATAACCTACAGATCCACAATAGATACTACGACGATGAGGTTCAAGTTGTTCAATTATTTCCATAGCACGAATTTTTGGTGCACCGGTAATTGAGCCACCAGGAAATGCTCCTCTGAGGAGATCGCAGGCATTGTATTGCTCAGCAAGTTGGCCTTCAACAGTACTAACAAGATGGTGTACCGCTGGAAAACTTTCGATATCAAATAGCTTAGGTACAACTACAGAGTTAGCTTTGCAGACTTTTGAAATATCATTACGCAGTAAATCAACAATCATCACGTTTTCAGCGCGATCTTTAATTGAATTCGCTAATTTTTGGGCGTTTTTCTCATCTTGCTGTTTATTTGTACTTCTAGGCATAGTGCCTTTAATAGGTTTACTTTGCACTTTACCTTGAGATAGTTGTAAAAACCGTTCAGGAGAAACACTTAATATCGCGGTGTTCTCTAACCGAATAAAGGCTGAAAATGGGGCTTTGTTTTCACTTCTAAGGGCAACATACGCCTCGAACTCATTACCTTGGTAATTAGCACTAAATCGTTGTGCTAAGTTGATTTGGTAACAATCACCCGAAGATAAAAACTGTTGAACCTGTTTGAATTTTTCGATGTAACTGGCTTTGTCCATATTACTTTGCCAACTGGATGTTAAGACGAAATTTTCTTGTTCTGGTACTTGGATTAGCTTTTTATCAAGCATCATCTCAATAAAAAGCGTTAACTCTAGACGCTTTTCTTCTTGGCAAATTAAAAAATATTGCTTGCGTTTATGATCAAATACGATTGCTTGGGCATAGATACCTACCGCCATTTCGGGCAAGTTAATATCCTGTTCAGCTTGCTCTGGTAATTTTTCAAAGCGTCGGCCTAAATCATAAGCAAAATAACCTAACGCACCCCCTAAAAAAGGGAGTTCTTGTTCTGAAGAAGCTGATTCTTTAAATAGTTGTTGTTGTATATTTTCGAGTAAAGATAAGGGATCTTCTTCACTTACGACATTCTTCTTAGTGGTTGTATTATGAATAGTTGTTTTATCACCATAAGTACATAAAGTGACTTCAGGTTGCCAAACTAAAATATCAAAGCAGGCATCAATATGTTCACTTTGCCCTGAATCTAACCACATTGCCCAAGGCTTATTTGCTAAGGGAGTGAATAAGTCTAAAGGGGTAATACCTTTTGGCAAAGCTAACAGTTTAGCGGATAACGATATTGGATTGACTGGAAATAGTACAATAGAAGGCAAGGTAATAGTTACTCTGATAATTTACGCGGTTATTTTAGCAATAAGTGATTATATTCTACTATTGGCTACTAGTAGCAATTTCAATAGAAAGGTATTATAAAGGCAATGCAATTATACACACTTTTAACGAAAGCTGAGAGCAAGATGTCCGATAAAATAATCAAACAACAAGACTTAATCGATAGTATTGAAGATGCACTGCAATATATTTCTTATTATCATCCTTTGGATTTTATTCAGGCGTTAGAAAAAGCCTATCATAAAGAACAAAGTAGCGCGGCAAAAGATGCGATTGCACAAATTCTTATTAACTCACGCATGTCAGCCACAGGCAAACGTCCTATTTGCCAAGATACCGGTATTGTGACCTGTTTTGTTAAAGTGGGTATGGCAGTTAAGTGGGATAAAACTGACATGACAGTGCAGCAAATGGTTGATGAGGGGACTCGACGTGCTTATCTTAACCCTGATAACCCACTGCGTGCTTCTATTGTTTCCGACCCTACAGGTGCGCGTAAAAACACTAAAGACAATACCCCAGCTGTTGTTCATATTGATCTTGTTGAAGGTAACGAAATTGAAGTGATGATTGCAGCAAAAGGCGGCGGTAGTGAAAATAAAACTAAAATGGTTATGTTAAATCCATCAGACTCTATTGCTGATTGGGTTGTGAAAACGTTGCCAACAATGGGTGCAGGTTGGTGTCCGCCAGGTATGCTAGGTATAGGTGTGGGTGGTACTGCTGAAAAGGCCGCTGTTCTTGCTAAAGAAAGTTTGATGGATCCGGTTAATATTCAAGATTTAATGGATAGAGGCCCTCAAAACGCTGAAGAAGAATTACGTTTAGAAATTTTTGAACGTGTAAATAAATTAGGCATAGGCGCACAAGGTCTTGGCGGTTTAACAACCGTGGTTGATGTGAAAATTAATTCAGTGCCAACCCATGCGGCATCTAAACCTGTGGTGATGATCCCTAATTGCGCCGCAACTCGTCATGTGCATTTTCACCTTGACGGATCAGGTCCAGCTGACTTAACACCGCCTAAATTAGAAGAATGGCCAGATATTACTTGGGAGGTAGGCGAGGGTGTTCGTCGTGTTAATGTTGACGGGTTAACTAAAGCCGATATCGCAGAATGGAAAACGGGTGAAACAGTGTTGCTTAGTGGCACCATTCTAACGGGTAGAGATGCTGCTCATAAGCGTATTCAAGATATGTTAGCAGCGGGTGAAGAATTACCTGTTGATTTCACTGATAAGTTTATTTACTACGTTGGCCCAGTTGATGCTGTTGGTGATGAAGCCGTTGGCCCAGCAGGCCCAACTACAGCGACGCGTATGGATAAGTTTACTGAAATGATGTTAGCTGAAACAGGGTTGTTAGGGACTATTGGTAAAGCTGAACGGGGTGCGTTAACCGTTGAAACAATTAAAAATCATAAATCAGTGTATTTAATGGCGGTAGGCGGCGCGGCATACTTAGTGTCGAAAGCGATTAAGAAAGCTCGTGTTGTTGCTTTTGCAGACATGGGAATGGAAGCTATTTATGAATTTGAAGTAGAAGATATGCCAGTAACGGTTGCTGTTGATAGCTCAGGTGAGTCTGCTCATGTAACAGGCCCGGCTATTTGGAAAGCGAAAATTGAAGAATTAGATGAGAAACTAAAACAGAATATTTAGTTTATAGTGACTAATTTCGACGAGTATTTACTGAGAATGTAAGACGTCGAAATTCATCATTCGAAACCCATCTTTATTTTTTATAAAACCTGTAACAAAGTCTGTTACAGGTTTTTTTAGTTTAACTTATAACGCTTTTCTATTCAGCTAAACGTAATAACTCATTAATGCCAATTTTACCGCGTGTTTTAGCATCAACTTTTTTCACGATGATCGCAGCATACAAGCTGTAATTACCACATTTTGATGGTAAATTACCCGGAACAACCACTGATCCTGCTGGTACTCGGCCGTAATGTACTTCGCCTGTTTCACGATCAAAAATACGTGTACTTTGACCAATATAAACACCCATTGAAATAACAGCACCCTCTTCAATGACAACGCCTTCAACTATTTCAGAACGTGCGCCAATAAAACAATTATCTTCAATAATTGTAGGTCCTGCTTGTAATGGCTCTAATACACCGCCAATACCAACGCCGCCTGATAAATGTACGTTCTTACCAATTTGTGCACATGAGCCAACGGTTGCCCACGCATCAACCATACAACCTTCATCGACATAAGCGCCAATATTAACAAAGCTTGGCATTACCACAACATTTTTGCCTATATAGCTACCAGTTCGTACTGAGGCACCCGGTACTACGCGTACACCATCAGCTTCAAACATGGCTTGGGTGTAACCTTCATATTTCATCGGTACTTTATCAAAAAAGGTACTTTCAGCGCCGTCAATTACTTGGTTATCCCAAATACGAAAGGATAATAACACGGCTTTTTTTAACCATTGGTGTACATGCCATTGGCCATCAATTTTTTCCGCTACGCGAGCAGAGCCATTATTTAACGCAGCAAGTGCATCTAAAACGGCCGTTTTAACGTCAGTAGAAACGGTTGTTGGCGTAATGTTTGCTCTATCGTCAAAAGCTTGTTCTATTGTATTTGCTAATGCTGTTAAGTCAGTCATCTAAAAAATTCCTATTAGGTGTTATTGTTAATCTATTTCTTGTGTTAATTTGTCAGCTAACATTTGTTTTTCTTCATCATTTAGAGCGGTATTTTCACTGGTTGAAATAGTAAAAACATCATCTGCTTTTTCACCAAAAGTGGTGATTTTCGCTGAATGAATACTGATTTTCAATTGCTGAAATACTTGGGCAATGTTGCTAAGTAATCCAGGTCTGTCAAGAGCGATAATTTCAATCATAGTTTTACTTTTTGCATTGATATTAATAAAACTGATCCTCACTGGAAACTTAAATTGTTTTAGCTCTCTGCGCATAGGTTGAAGTGGAATATTACAAGAATTGTCTTGTTTTAACTTCACACTTAATGAGTCTGTTATCGCTTGTGTTTGATAACTTTCTTTGAGTGTTTTACCTCGAGCATCCAATATGATGAAGGTATTTACGGTATAGCCTGTTTTAGTGGTGATAATTTTTGCATCATGAATAGACAGTTTTTTACTGCCTAATAGCTCAACGGTAAGAGCAAAAATGTTCACCTTTTCTTTTGCAAAAACAAATACTTCAGTGCCGCCTCGATAAGAGTTAGCACTAATAATAACCAAAGGTTCACTTCTGTCATGGCCGATAATACGTTGGCAATGTCTCGCAATTTGCTCCGGAGAATAACGTAAGAAATAGTCGGCTCTAAATTCACTCCATAGTGCTTTCAAATCACTGACGCTAACATCGGTATCTGCTAAAATATCCAGTGCTTGCTGCTGGTTTTCACGTATTTTTGAACGTGTTTCCACCGGTTTTGATAAGCCTCGTCGAAATGCTCTAAGCGTATTGAAATATAAATCTTGTAGTAAGTTGGCTTTCCAACTATTCCACAAGCTTTCGTTGGTGGCACGCATATCAGCAACAGTAAGACAATAAAGGTAATCAAGGTGCGCTTCATCGCGGACTATTTCACCAAAAGTGCGAATAACATTTTCATCGCTGATATCTCGGCGCTGAGCCGTAACAGACATTAATAAATGGGTTTCAACAAGCCATGAAACCATTTTACTGTCATGCTTACTCATTTGATGCGATTGACAAAACATTAACGCATCTACTGCGCCTAATTTAGCATGATCGCCGCCTCGGCCTTTGGCGATATCATGGAAAATACCCGCTAAATATAAGACTTCAGGTTTACGAACTCTCTGCATTATTTTACTGCACAGCGGAAATTTATGATTATGTTCTTTTTGAGTAAACTGATAAAGATTTTTTACCACTCTATAGCTATGTTCATCAACCGAATAAGCATGAAATAAATCGAATTGCATTTGTCCGACAATATTGCGCCATGACGGTAAATAGGAGCCGATAATACCGTGCTTATGCATTAAGTTGAATGCTAAGCCTAAACCACGCGGGTGTTTAATAATCGCCATAAAAATTTGTCGACATTGGGCGTAATCTATTAAGCCTGAAATTAAGCGACGTCGTGCATTACGCATCAGCCTTAATGTATGGGAGTGAATGCCTTTGATACTGGGTTGTTGTGCGATGATCAAAAACATTTCGATAATTTTTATCGGTCGCATAAAAATTCTGTCGTTGGTAGTATTAATCAATTTATCAGTTAATTCAAAGTCTTGATTAATGGTAATACTAATAGCTTGTTCAGAGTCTTGTATTATTTCCTGTTTAAAGCGTTGTAATAAAATGGTATTTAGTTCGCCAACACGGGCTATTATTCTAAAATAACGTTTCATCATACGCTCAACTGGCGCTTTACCTGCGTCACCAAATCCCATCATTTTGGCAACATCAGTTTGATAATCAAACAATAAACGGTTTTCATTACGTTTAGCAACAAAATGCAGTGCAAAACGCATACGCCATAAGTAGTCTTGCGTTTCAATTAGCTCAGATAATTCGTTCGGGTATAAATAGTGGTGCTCTACTAATTCTTCTAAAGAATCAGCCTGAAAATGTCGTTTTGCTACCCAAGCGATGGTTTGAAGATCACGTAAACCGCCAGGGCTAGCTTTAATGTTTGGCTCTAGCGTATATGCCGCACCATGATATTGTAGATGACGCTTTTCTTGTTCTTTACGTTTAGCAATAAAGAACTTTTCAGAGGTCCAGAATACATCTTCATTAAGTAAGGGAAGTAGTTGCTCAATTAGTGAATCATTACCAGAAACTTGTCTCATTTCCATTAAGTTAGTGGCAACAGTTATGTCATTAGCGGCTTGTTTTAAACACTCCTTAATTGAGCGAACACTATGGCCAATATCAAGCTTAATATCCCACAGCTGGGTGATAAAGCTGGATATTTTTTCTTCTAGCTCTGTATCTATAATATTTGGTGTTAGCAGTAAAATATCAATATCTGAATAAGGATGAAGCTCCCCTCGGCCATAACCGCCAACAGCAATTAAACTGATTTGAAACTCATCCAAATGATGCTGACACCAAAGTTTACTTAATATCGCATCAACAAATACAGCTCTAGCAACTAATAAGTCATTAACATCGTTATCAACAAAGACTTGTTTGACCCAATCATTAAAATTTGTCGTTAATTCGCAAATATCTTTACTTGATAAAATTTCAGCAGTAATCGCTAAACTTTCAATAAAATGTGTCGGAACTATATGATTGTTCAATGGATGATTATTCAAGTGTATACCTTTATACTTTAATGAGTGCTAGCGCTGAGGTGACGTTACATTTTTTGTCTGGGCTTATTAGTTATGAAGAATTCGACTGATCGTTTCTTCTTCACGCAGGGTTAAAATTTCACAACCGGTTTTAGTCACAACAAGCGTGTGTTCCCATTGAGCTGAGTTTTTATTATCACTGGTGTAAACGGTCCAATTGTCTTTTTTATCCAAAACAGTACTAGCCTTACCTAAATTTATCATAGGCTCTATGGTGAAGCACATACCTTCAAGTATTTTGGTTTTATCATTGTTTTTATAATGAACAATTTGTGGCTCTTCATGAAACTCGGTACCAATACCATGACCACAATAATCTTTTACAATACTGTAACGGCCTTTGCTTTTGATGAATTTTTGAATGGCAGCGCCAATGTCGCCAAAGGTAGCACCAGGCTTTACTTTCTTTATCCCAATATATAAAGATTCCTGAGCTAAGCGACACAAACGGCTGTCTTCTGGTGAAACGTCGCCAATTAAAAACATTTTACTGGTATCGCCATGGTAACCATCTTTAATTACCGTGATATCAATGTTAATAATATCGCCGTTTATCAGTTTAGTGTTGTCAGGTATGCCGTGACAAACAACATAATTAACTGAGGTACAAATAGATTTTGGGAAGTGATGGTAATTAAGGGGAGCTGAAATAGCCTGTTGCACATTTTCAGTATAATCCGCGCATAAGGTGTTTAATTCATCAGTGGTGATACCCGCTTTAACATGAGGGGTGATCATCTCTAATACATCGCAAGCTAACTGCCCTGAGATTCGCATTTTGGCAATTTCTTCTTGGCTTTTAATTTGTATGGCCATGATAGTCTCTTTACTTCTTTGTGGAGTTTAGGTGATTATTTAATTCTAATTGAACCGCATCAATAATAGCTTTTGGCTCTATTAAATAGAAATTATGATTGAGTAAGATTAATTCGTTATCAATCGCCAATAATAATGCGGGTATTGCTTCGGTATTTATTATTTCTTGAAGCGAAAAGATTTCTTCTAGTTGAACTAACGCATCTTTATTGAGTTTATCTTTAAAAATTTTCGCGGGTGGCGATATTTTTAATGTGGCAATAATGTCGTCAAAATCAGATTGTTTAGCTAATTTATTACCTTCCTCAAAGTGTGCCTGTTGTAAGGCATTGAGTAAAGGTAATGCTGAGCTAGGACATTTGTGTTGTGCCCAAGTCATCAAGTTAGCTGACAATGTTGAGTTGGTGTATTGATCAAGTGTTTGCTTGTAGTTACTCGAAAAACTAATGTTAGCAAGCTTCTCTACATTGTCTAATTCAAGGGTTTTTCTGTTGGCATCACTATCATTTTTACCATCAAAGAAAGCGGCATGCCATAAATGTAATTCAATGTCAGGAAAGGCTTTAGTGATTTCATTAACAAGTGGCGTTACGACATAACTCCAAGGGCAATGATTGTCATAAAGAAAAAATAATTGAGCGGATATTATGGGTGTTGTCATTGTCTACCTAAATAGTTGAGGTTTGCGTTGAATTACTTCACATAAACGAGATCTTACCGCGATATTGTTCAATAGCCCAGACAATTATTTCTCTAGTTAAACTTATCATTTTATGGTATAAAGTGCGGCGTTAAAATTTTAGTTATTTGTTATTGTTTTCTCATCTTGAATTTTAAAAGCAGTAATTCTTATTTTATGCGCCAATTAAATCCGTCAGCTTACCCTTTTATACAAACTAAAGGTAGGTTGATTTTATTATAAACTCACATACATCCATTAAAGGTATACCGGGGTGCTCTGCTGATTAACTTCTTGTTAGTTATTTTATTAATTAACGCAAGATAGCAGCAAAAAGAGTCGTGTATATTGGTTGTATGAACGCTTAACCCCATAAAGGAAAATTAAATGTCAAACGTTTCAATGCGCGATATGCTTAAAGCAGGTGTTCATTTCGGTCACAAAACTCGTTACTGGAATCCAAAAATGAAGCCATTCATTTTCGGTTCACGCGATAAAGTTCATATCATCAACCTTGAACAAACAGTTCCAATGTTTAATGAAGCACTTTCTTTCATTAACAATGTTTCTTCTAAAAAAGGTAAAGTTTTATTTGTTGGTACTAAACGTGCTGCAAGTGAAGCAATTAAAGACGCTGCGATCAAATCTGATCAG
>TARA_R110001583_G_scaffold2294_3_pt1 | contig 13298 bp, 15 predicted proteins | sample TARA_R110001583 | Tara Oceans TARA_R110001583 (sample SAMEA4398432) | marine metagenome | biome: Polar Biome; feature: [MES] marine water layer (ENVO:01000295) within the mesopelagic zone...; material: water (ENVO:00002006), including particulate matter (ENVO:01000060) such as...... | reverse complement strand
ATGAGAAACCCAAAACTTAAACCGATCAAACAACTCAAATCCAGCACAAATGGTAATTTATTGGATCGAATTACTGAGTGCTTTAAAGATTCAAAAATCAACTATAAAAACGATGATCAAATGATGCAAGCCATCGGTATTGCTAATCTTAGAATAGGCATGGCATCAGCACACAATTTTCTTGAAGAGACAACCAAAGCACAAAGACGATTAAAGGCATATCTGGCACAAGGTCGCAATCATCGGATCTTGTTGGACTGCTTTTGGATTATGCAAAGCAGAGGCGATAAGAACATCATACTAGGCGATCAAAAGACTGTTGATTCTCTGGCATTTGCTATGAAAAAGATCCCGAATTTAGGCAGAGATGGTGTGATGAAAATACTCTCTGATGGCACAAATTTAGGTCTTTTTAAACGCGTCAAAAACACAGTGGATAAGAGAAGAACCGCCTATGAGATTGTTGCCACTCCTGATCTCATTCAGGCATATATTTCATGGGGAAATACACTTCTTGGCATCACTAAGAATCTTTATCTGGACACTATTCAGGGCGCTTGGGATGCTGAAACCCAAGAGGCACTGTTTAGACAAATTAACTGGTATGGTGGTGGTTTGCTTAGTATAGAACAAGAAAATGAAATGAACGATCATTTTGGTGAAGGCTCAATTACTAGGAAATAGGTAGAAAAAAATATAGGTATAAAATTTTATAGACGATTTATTTGACAAGATTAATTATTTAATTGTATTTTTATAAGCGTGAAGAATATGAATAGAACGAATGCAAAACAAATCGACTTGGAGCAAAATTTCCTGATTGATGACTTTGATGAACTGCCCACAATCTTACAACAAGAAATATTATTTGCCTATTTAGGTGAGATTCAAGACAAGCTGGATGCAGAGAAAGAATGGCATGAACAGAGCCACTTTTTACAGGCTCATAACAAGATAAGCAAGCGCATTGATTTCCCTTGTCTCTATAAAGAAGATAGATACGACATCTTGGCATCATTGCCTGTGATGATTGATAAGTTGAAGGATGTGGAGCAAGGGCGCGAGCATTCCAGCATTAAATCCTCTATATTTCAGGTCATACTGGCGAATATGCACCTTCATTTGACCGATCAGGCTGAAACCAGAGCAGCAGACCGCAAGCGCTCTACAGCGAATAGAAAACCCAAATTTAAACACTTCGATTAATGGACACATCCTTAAATAGCTGCAATGATTCATGCACTTTAGACGATGCCATCAATCGTGGCTTTAAATCACGCTAAACCCCTAATAATAAAGAGAATGACACTCATATGATATCCCTAAATACAACTAAATATATGAATATAATATATACAATGTTAAGTTGTGTAGATTCAGCTATTTCGAATGGATTTACAGGACAAGATACCTTGGTTTGTTGTATGGGTAGATTTCTCATAATGAGGAAATCACAATGAAAATATCACCCACATCCAATAACTACATTAGCAAATCAGATCGCTATTTACCACCCACAGCAAAAACAATATGTATTTGGGATTATGATCGAGAAGAATTTTTGATCATTGAATCTAAGGCTATTCTTCCCAGCCTTATCTATAAAGATAAAATTGATGGCAGAACTCATATTGATGTGCCAGTGCCTAATCGTTCAACACAAATATTTAACAAGATAAGATTGTGCAGATCTCAAGATGGTTCAGACATAGCTGATCTATTAAGTGAATCCAATAGACAAGGCTTAATGAGGCATCATTCTTCAAAAAGGAGAGTGATCAATGGATAATATTAGCGCAACAGCAGAAGGTAAGTTGACTCCTTGGGATTATGTCAGTGGATCTCTAATGTCTTGGTTGTTCGGTTTGAACCCTTGGGATATTGATTCACAAAATACTCTGCTGCATCAAATAAGGAAGGCTCAAATGGGTATTTATCCAATGCCATTGGAAGTCACACCTCGAATGCTTTATGGCACAAATTCAGAAGTGGCTGGGATGAGAACTTGCCTTGAGTTGGCTGGATTTCCCATCAATGAGCAAATGTTTCAATGGCAGTTTAGTAAGGCATTTTTTCACAAAGATCTGAAATTGGCTTGCAGTCTTGATGGACTTTATGACTTAGGTGATACAACACTAGCCATCAGAACCGATCCAAAGAGGAATGTGCATACACCCAATGATGAAACTGTGTATCTAACAGGCAAGGGTGTTATTGAACATAAAAGCACTGGCAGCAGCTATGAGACTGATGAATGTTCACCCATGTATGAAATACAAGCCAGAGGCGCTTGTGAAGTCTTGGATGCCAATTGGTATGCAGTCACAGTTTCTTATGGCAATGATCCTCATACTTATTTCTTTGAAAGGAATCCAGACTTTGCACAAGAATTAAAAGAAGTATTGACTGATTTCTATCGAAGGGTGGATGAAAATGATCCTTATATGCCTAGAAGTTCCAATGGCTTTAATCTACTGCATCCAGAAGGTGAGGAGCAAACTGTGGTACTCAGTGATGATGCTAGGGATGCAATTCTGGCAATTGAGGCTGCTAAGAAGATGAAAAAAGATTGTGATGTGATTATTGATCAAAATGAAATGATCGTCAAAGAAGAACAGGGTGATGCCATTAATGCTATAGCCTACTATGAAGAAGGTGGTGTTGAATATCAGATCAATTCAAAGTGGGGAATGATTAAGCGTAAAGAAGTTGCTGAAAAACTCATTCCATTCAAACCAGCCACCATAATTCGATCCAAAGGACTGAGAATCAAAAGGATGGTGATCAATGCTTAATTTTTTAATCAATTATTCCTTTCACATTTCATCCCTGATCCTTCTTTTGCTCTTGTTGATTGGAGGGATTGCTGATGCTTAAATTTGATCATAATGTGCCAGTGCCACCCTCAAGAGGTGGAAGAAAAACAAAGATGGAAAGTGATGAACTGAGAGAGGGATTATCTAAAATGAAAAGAGGTGATTCAGTGTTTCATTCGCTGGTTGATGTACCGCTTTATGCAAGAAAATCTGAGGCTGAAAAAGAGGGCAATAAAATGCTCTATATTCTCAGGACTCTTGGTTTCAAAGGCAGTAGAAAAACCACTTACACAGATCATGGTGATGTCGAAGGGTTTAGAATATGGAGAATACTATGACTAAAATTATTAATTCGCTTAAATACAATGAACTCTTTGAAAGAAAAAACATTCTTAATGATATGAAAGGTCTTTCAAAACAGCAATTTGATAGGAGAGAGAAGTTGCTAGAGACTTATGATGCGATTGTGAACCTTTACATCAAAAATGGTGAATGCCCGACAATAAGGGATCTGAATGAGCCTTTGAATGTTGCTAATTGTGCCATCCATAAAAGGGTTGAGAAGTTAACCAACCTCAGTTTGATTTATAAAACTAAGGCTGGTCAGATAAGCCTCTATGATAATCCTAGTCTTTAGCCTTACCAATGTTCAATGCTAATGCCTCAATACACTTATAGATGCTATGCACGATTGCATTATCTTTAGGTGTTTTGGTTATCATACATATAATGCTGGCACACGAAATGATGCCTGTAATGATTTGAATAAATTGTTCCATTATTTTTCCTCTATTTTTTCCGATTCATAAACCCAATGGCTGATCTTGTACCAAAAGAGGCAGCGACAACCAAACTCAATAAATACTGATACCAATCGGGCATTTGTTCCAACACTAAAAATCCCTCTTTGACATAAGGAACAAGTGAAGGGATAAAACACATGATGAGTGGAATGGAGAACAGAAAAGTCAACCATTCATCCTTGAAAGAATTACTCGCATTCTGTTGAGCAACAGTATCCCAATCTTGAGCATTTTTTGCTCTAGCCTCAGACTTTGAGATCTTTCCTTGAAGAAATGTTGATCCTAATCTACCGATTAGCTTGATAACTTCAATCATGTGAAATATGAGATCATCATTGCTGCCATGCTTGAGACTAAGGCAGCCAATGCGACTCTGATTTGCGTGTTAAGGGTGGTGAGTTGGGTTTCTATTGATGATAATCTCCGATAGTTTTCTTTCCATCGAATATCACAAGCTGATTCGTGAGAAGATAATCTCTTATCAATCTCCTGAATCCTCTCGTTCGTTGTTGTCTCTTTCATTGTCATTAAAGTGTCCTATTTCAGTGCCTAATCTTTTTGTTAAGTGTTGAAAAGCGCCTTGCAGTTCGACCATCATTTTGTTTGTTTGTTCCAGCTGTGGATTTAAAAATTCCAACTCAGAAACAATCATTTTCGCCTGATCACTTAACTCATCAACCTCATACTCTTTATCTCCAAATACTACTTTCTTACCTTCTTCATTTGACATATTTTTCTCCTTAATCAATCAAAATGCTTATTGTTTGCAAGAGAATCCCAAAGAACACAACCCAAAAACCGCGCTCATAGTTAAACCCTTGATGATCCCCTTCTTTTTTCACCTATATTCAAACCACAAAACTTTCAGTTGTGGGTGTAATTTGTAAATCTATATTAGCCTTCAGTCCAGCCTTCATAGCTGCAACCTTTTCATCACCTAATGTTTCTTTAACCCAATCGTTAACAATTGTGGTTGTCAGATCGTCTTTTGAAACATAGCTGGCTGGACTCAAATCACTGAGATCAAGACTTACAGTGCCATATACTGATGCTGTGTATTTATCACCTTCAGGATTTGTCTCGGATGATGTTCCAGTCAGCCTCCAATGCACTGTGTAGACACAATCATCAAACCCATCATGCTCAAGATAAGCATTGACAGTTGGGTTATCTTCCCATTTATAAGTATTAGCCATTTAATTTTCCTCTTTTAGTTTTCGCACTTTTCATGTGCTTGTTGTTTTAATTGCTCAACTTCTGCTGAGAGTTCTTGTATTGCTTTAATCAGCGGTGTCACGAGTTTGCTATAGTCCATTTGATAGTATTCATCTTCGCCTTGAGATACAGAGTTGGGTACAATTTCCATCACTTCTTGAGCCAATAAGCCTTCATCTTCTGTGTTATCTGCTTTCCAATTAAAAGCAACTGGATTTAAAGCGTTGATTACCTCAAGACCTCTTGCTTCACCACTCACATCTTTTAATCTTGCATCGGATGAAGTGTTGTATGCTGTTGCACTCCCATCTGTGGTAATATTTCCGACTAATCCATTTCCATTGTAAAACCTAACCTGTGTATTTGCACCAGTTCCAGTTGTTGATGTATAAAACTGGTCTGCTGTAAAACCAAAGCCAGAAACCGATCCAGTGGGTAAATCGCTGCATCCCACCAATAAATTGCCCGCTGTAGTAAGCGCCATTTTTTGAGAACCATCATAGAAAAAAGACAAAGTACCATTGTTTTGAAATTCCCATTGACCAGAGTTATCTTCTAAAACCAGTCCTGAATGTGCATCAGAAGATGATCCTATTTGTAGGAATCTTGCCACTCCTGTATCTGCACTTGGACTTGAATTTCCAATTCCAACATTGCCATCTGTAGTTATTCTAAATCGCTCAGTACCATAAGAAGTTGAGTCTGTTGCTCCTGTGCGAATGACCAAATCGGACTGTTGATTATTTGGGTGATTACATTCAATACTGACATTACCACTATGCCCATTTACATTTGAGGCTGCCATAAAAAGAGCCGCTTGGTTATTGTTTGTAAGAGTGCCACTCTCAATTAAAAGTTTACCAGAACCCGCTGTAGCGCCTTTTATGTTCATTAGTGTTGCTGGACTTGAAGTGCCGATTCCAATATTGCCCGAACTTCGTTGTATTCTAAATACCTCACTAACAGCATCACTTACTATTCGTGAAAATACTGGATCACCCGATGAAGGATCTAACCCCATGTCTAACCCATAAGCTGCTGCACCAGAAGCCCTTTGTGTAAGACGCAAAATACCTAGTTTATTAGAACCACCTGAAATATCTATAGTTGAGTCTGGATCGGTAACCCCAATTCCAACATTGCCCGATGCGTCTATGGTCATTACAGTGCTTCCAGCAGTTCCAATATTCAGTCCATCAGCTGCGTGATCATATTGAAAATATCCACGATAAGAGCCTGAATCATCACTAGCAGCATCAGCAAAACCTATCTTTCCCTTATTGCTAGAACCTGAGAATATTGCCATTCCTTCATCGCCTGAACCTGATCCGACAATAAGTGGATGAACCGATGAATGAAACCCTGTTGATGTGTTTCCTATATTAACTCCTAGAGTGCTGGTGCTTAATTTTAAGGTGTTGTTATGATAGAGTTCTACTGCTCCATCAGTTCTAGCAACAACCATATCTTCACCAGCTGATGATAAAAATCTCACAGAATCACTGCCTTTTAAATAAAGATTCCCTGTGCCTTGCTCATCTACATAGCTATTAGAACCATCATGGTAGATTGATAGGTCAGAAGATGCACCAAATATTGCTTTTGAACTATCAGTAAAAGTAATGTCATCATTAGCTGATACAGCAAGATCAGTTCCACCAGTGGTATTGCCAATGGCTAGAACTTCACCCAATGTATCAACAGTATCAACTTGTGAATCCACATAAGCCTTAATGGATTGTTGAGTGGCTAATTTAACAGCACTATTAGATGACATATCATCCTCATCCTTGATGCCTGTTACAGTAGCACCATCACTGGCGATATTTAGTGAGGTATTAGCAACCACAGTTGTTCCCACAATGGTACTCGCTGAACTAGAGCCGATGGTTGTTCCATCGACTGTTCCACCATTAATGTCTACTGTATTGGATGCTGTCATGGAATAGGGCAGTGTTAACCAAGCATCATTTGCTCCATTTCTTAATTTGACGAGATCATTTGTTGTGTCTACCCATATCATAAATGGGTACATGGTTGATGGTTCTGATGTTCCAGAGTTTGCACTGGCTACTGCTAAAAATATGTTGTTGATATCTGATCGAACTGCTGCACCTGATGCATTAGCGACATTATAATCTGCTATTTGACTCATTGTTTACCTCGTAATTTCTAAGATCATACCTTAGTTTGTTGTATAAAAAAATTAAAATTAATATCCTCTTGCTAAATAATCAAAAGTTCGAGCAACACCTGTGCCAGAACTGTTAAAAAATTGAACTGTGAACCCTGTACTGGCGATTGATGAAAGCGTGTAATAATCACCTGTAGACATATTTTGTGCCGCAAGCGCTACTGTTGGAGTGGCTATAAAAGGATTATCATAAGTGACTCCATAAGCTGATGTGGATGATGTTAAGCGATCCGCATTTAATCTGAACCAAGCCTCCAATTTTGCTTGGATTTGTGATATTGATATTTGGTGAGAAGAATCGCCAGTTGTTGCGATCATCTTCATTTTAAAGGCTCGACCATAGACTGTTCCAGTGGTCAGTTCTTGCCATGATCCCCATGTGGGTGAACTGGCTGGATTGTCAGTAGTGGAAGCATAATAGAGTTTAATTTTTACATCATCAAAATTATCCAATGAGTCAAAACTTTGCCAACTGTCTACATATTCAGTTCGCGTATCAAATAGACCTGAGATATCGGTTGTGGTGAAGGTGAGAGTGCTGCTCAATCCCAATGATGCAACTTGACCGAAATCAATATAGTTAGTGAACTCATAAGTTCCAGTGGTGAATAGATTGCCTAATGAATCAAACAATGCCCAATCATCAATATCATCAGTAACAGCATCAATGTAGATGGATGATTCAAACTTCAAATTATTACTTACATCATCAATAATTAAATTGGTCTTTGTGCCAGCCCAAGAGGTTGCACTATTGGATTCTGTTTGAGTGGCAAAAAGATGCTTATCAAAAAGACTAGGAGAGATGCTGTTGACCACTGATGTGGCACTGTCTGATTTGTGACCTGTAGAATCCACTGCCTTGATCATGTAAGTTCCCACCAAGAGAGGCAATGTGACAGCGTTTTGATTGCCTGACACATAATCTATTAATATTCTTGCATTTGCCCATGTTGCACCTGATGTAAGATCACTGTGCCGGACTTCATAATTACCACCAATGTTCACATCAGCATCAGAAACCAAATCCCAATTCAAATGAGCCTCTTGTGAATCAGTACGAATGAAAAAGTTGTTGACTGCTGCGGGTGGTGCTGTCAGTCCTACAATATCTGCAACAGTAGATGCCCAAACTGATTTCACATTGGCATCATTGATGGCTCTGATTCTAAAATCATACACCGCTGGATCAATATCATTAAATTCAAAGAAATTGCCAGAGGTTGTGCCGTTGGATTGCCATGTGGTTTCATATTTGTGTACTCTGAATTGCACTTCATATTCATCAATCTCAACCCCAAGTGCATCCCAATCTGTATTGCCTGTGCTACCAACAAAATTAAGTGTGGCTCTGGCTTTAACACCTGAACCAGTAGTTGTGACATAAAGTGATTCAACAACACTGGTGATTGCTGGTGGATTGACAGCGGGAAGAACCGAAGTTCCTTTCACTTCAAATATGATATTAGCATCATCCGATTGAGCGCCAGATTCGTTCACTGTTCTGACATAAAAAGAGTAATAACCATTTTCTAAGTTATCAACAATCCATTCATTTGATCGGGTTGTTCCCAATTGCTCGGTTGTAGTCCAGTTGCCTTTTTTAGCACTGATGATGTATTTACTAGCATAAGGATCGGGTGATCGAGTCCATGACAATGTGACTCTGTTGGTTAAAGTAGGGGAGTTGAAAACCAGTGTTTCAGTAGCAACAATATTTGTTGGCACTGATACTATAGAGACATCAGGCAAGTCAGTATTATTGGCAAAAGTTTCTGCTGTTAAATCATCTATTGAATAAACATCATCATTATATTCTCTAGCTGTGAAAGTGATCTCATCAAGTGCCTCAATGGAAATCTGTAATATTCTGAATTTCTTGGTAGTCCATCCCATTGATTCGCTAGTGATAGTGACCACATCACCGCATTCCACTTGCAGAGAATCAATTGTTGATTTGAATGTCACCATCAGAGATTCTCTGGATTGATTCATATTTTGTTGTGCGATCATGGCAGCTGTGTTGTGATCACTGGTGTAAGGCAGTTCGATAGTTCCTTCTAATAATAAATCATTGTCACTTTCCCTGTATGTAACAGAATCTTCAATGGCATAATCGGTTGCCCATTCTTTATTCTTATTGAAGAAAACCGCTTTGGTGCGATTCCATATGGATGACTTACTAGCCACTGAAATTGCAAGATCTCCAATCATATTATCTTCTGTGAATGCAAAAGTGCTGGAATCTATTTTGTCTAATACTATTTTATATTTACCACCTGTATAAACTAGAAACCCTCTGCATGAAGTTAAAACATCATTGAGGTTGCTGATGGTTGAACTACTGGTTTGCAGAACACCATTCGCTTCATATCTCTTTTGTGCCACTCCATCAATCGTGATGGATTCATCACAATAATTGGCAGCAGCTATAAAACTGGTATCGTCAATTGCAGCTGTAGCAATGGATCTTCCATACCGACTATTGATTAGATAATCCCTCACTACCAATGCTGGATTTGAGGAAAATCTTAATATTCCACTGGCATCATCAGCTGTATTTCTTGGATCTCTTACTTTTTTACCTGAGATATCAAAATTGATCACTGGCAAGCCTGATGACCAAATATCTGTGTCGTATTCTAATCTGATGTAGGCATAGCAAACTCCATTCAAAGTACAAGTTGAATCCCATAAGGTAGTGGCAGCAGATAAATCAGCGTCAACCACTTGTGTATCTGAGCCAGTGTGGAAATTGACTTTGATGTATGACCTCATATCATCACCACCTCTGAACTTATAGTTGATTGATCCATTGGGATCATAGAGTGGTTGATTGTTAATCAAAACATTATGCAGCTGTGAGACTTCGCCTTCTGCTATGGCGAGAACATAATGCAAGAATTTTGAATCAGTGCCAGTGGTGGTCATAAATACTCTGACACCGCCAGTCTGTCTGCGACCATAAATAACAGGCAGCGGTGCAGTATTGGAGGGCGCATTGGAAGTGATGGACTGACCGAGTTCAGCCATAGATCCCATATTAGGTGCTAAAACTTTTCCGAGTAACTTTGAGCCACTAACAACAGCAGCAGCAGTGATGATACCTGAGACAATGGCTGATCCCATTGCACTGATACCAACACCCATCAGGACATTTGATAGATGGTAAAATATTGCTCCTACTGCTTGAGGCATTATCTCACCCTCAATGCGTAATCAAAATCTAAATCAGGCAAGGGAATGGAGATCACTCCTTTTTCCTCATCTACACTCATGACTCTTGAACCTAAAACTAAATGGGCTGCTTGAAAGATACCTAAGTCTTTAATCAGGATATCACCCACATTAACAGCCTTATTAGGAATGTCTGCTGCTCCATGTTCATACATGGCATCTCTTAACAACAATGGATATTTCATTTGAAATCTGACAGCTGATCTTTTGCTTGAATATTTGCCTTGTGCCTCTTTTAATAGATTCGTGCCAAGCATCAAGTCCATATACTCAAGAATGAAAGTATTGCAATCCATCATTCCCCATTGAAATGACTTGCCCAAATGTTTGTCAGCAAACTGATGTATTTTTAACTCACTCATAACACTGAATTCCTTCCTCCAACCTTGCCATGTATTCCACCACCTCTGACCGCTGATGTGGCTTTTACTGGCAACATTACCTTCGATTCTGAGCCTCCGCCTTTGGTTGTGGTATCAGCTGATGTAGTAACTGCAAAAGTGACTGTATTCGCGTCTGGTACGCTTGCAACTGTGTGTTCTTTGTTAAGTTCTGATGGTGGAATATTAGCCACTGGCATTATATTTAATAATGTGAATGAATCACCCACAACCAAGCCATGAGCAACTTCATTAAGAGTCAAAGCTGTGGATGATGCTGTGGTTTCAATGGGTGCTGGAAAGGGTTTTTCATCATCAATGTAAATCGCAACACCACCGCCTCTTGTTGTGGATGTAGCAGTGTCAGAAGATACAAAACTGATGGAGTTTTCTTTAACCGCTGTGATTGTTTGAGTGCCATTAATATTAGCAGCTGCGATACCACCCGTATCAACCGCACCAGTCACCACTACAGTATCTCCAATATTATAGATGTTGTTAGCCATCTCAATATCAACAGTGGTTGAAGATGATGTGGTTATAATGGGTGGTGAATCAATCGGTAGTGTCTCAATAATATCTACATTATAAGAATTAGTGAGTACACTCGACACAACATGATCTGTGTTTAATTTCCAATCTGGTATGCCTCCGATATCTGGAAAGCCATCAAAAGATACCATCGTGCCAACAGTGACTTCAGTGTATGGATCTGTGACAGTTACCACATTGGATGAATTGGTTGTTATTTGAGTTTTAACTATAGGCACAATATAGCGATTACCATTGATAGTGTATTCTGCTCCACCACCATTAGGAACAGTTGTGGTAATTGTCTCGGTTATAGGAAAGGTGAAAGTCTGGGAATCAACTTTAGTAATCGTGTGTAATTTGTTAATACTACCAACAGGCAATTGTCCAATCGCTAATGCACCCTCAATCTCAGCTAGATCTCCTGTAAGCAAGCCATGATCAATTGCATTTACTGTGGCAGTGGAAACTCCCGCTGTAATATCAATGCCTCCACCATAAATAAGTGTGGGAACAAGACCAACAACAGTTCCAATGGTAAAACTAGGAATGATATAGTTCATGCCTATGTTTTCCCAAGGCGGTTTCGACCAACTACCAGCACCAGTTGATCCTTCTTTACCCCAATCAATCTGCTTAATGATTTGATAAGCATATGCAAAACCATTGTCATCGGGAAAAATAAGATGCTGTGATTCGTTGTTGGTGTATCTTCCATTTGATTTTAGAAAATCGACAAAAAGATTTGCAACCTTGACTGCAACAGTGCAAGTTTCTGCTGATTCAACTATTGTCGGTTCATCCATTTTTCCTGAATAAACAATGATCGGATCAACAATGACAGCACTGGATGAATTGAGAAAACCTTTCCTGATTATTAACTCTCTATCCATGAAGTTTTCACTGAGGATAGTCACCATAACTGAGCGATCCACTCCACTGAGTTGCACTTCAATGTCTGACACTGTGATTGCATTTTGTTCAGTAATGTCTGTGAAGGTTAAGAAACTCCCACCAGCTAGATAAGTATTGGAGTTCCAAGATATATCCTTGAATGAGTCAGTCATGTAGACAGTGCCAGAATCAAAATAGATTTCAATCAAATGAAAAGGTTGATTCTGTGACTTGGCAATTTCAGTGAGAACTGCTGTGGACATCCCTCGATCAGACATCAGACTACCTCAATCAGAGAGACTTCATAAGAATAAAGATTGGTGAAATTAGTGCCAAACTCTTTGACATCATCTTGAAATGACACTGTAAAAGGTACGCTGGCAATGCTAACAGTAGAATCATCCGCTATGGCTTGCACAGCTGATGGTGCAAAGTTAAGAGTAGCAACACCACTGCCATCAGAAGTCATATCATCAGTGACCATATAGACCTTTGTATGATCAGAAAACTTAATAAAATCTCCTGATCTTAAAATATTTGAAGTGGATGCAGTTAGGCCATCAATGGATGCAGAGTTAGCACCTGATGATACTGCACCATTTACTGTGACAGTTGCACCCGATACTCCTCTGGTTGTTGAAATAGTAGGTGGCACATAAGTAAAAGTCTCATATTGACCTTTTTGTTTGACTCCAAAAGCGAAGATTGGTGCAAATTCTGCTCTGGTCATAGGAGGAAAAATAACATCCAATAACCAGCGTTGACCACCTCTGGATCTGACCTGTCTTTTTAAACTGATTGTCATGCTGACAAGTGTGGGTTCAATGGATTGAACCGATACTGATTGTGCAGCTGGTGATGCTGGAAAAGTGCCACTCATTAGGTTGCTCCTAATATTTGACCGCGCCTTCTGAAACTGTTTTCCACAATGGCAACAATATTATTAGCTTGCTGACTGATGGCTTGCGTTGCGTCTTTAGAATCCCAAGCTGTGATATTAAAGCTGACATTGATGTTTGCTCCGCCTCCACCAACTTGATTATTAGGTACAATAGTTCCTGTTTGATTTGGAACGAACAGTTCTGCTCCTTTTTCTCCAACCATATAAGGTGTGCCAGATCGGACTGTTCCGCCTGATGCTTTGCCTTCTGGAACAGACATACCAAGGAATTGACCAATTTTTGATTTACCAAACATAGGCAAGAAAGTAGAAATCACCCACATCTTT
>TARA_R110001583_G_scaffold51352_1_pt1 | contig 13300 bp, 15 predicted proteins | sample TARA_R110001583 | Tara Oceans TARA_R110001583 (sample SAMEA4398432) | marine metagenome | biome: Polar Biome; feature: [MES] marine water layer (ENVO:01000295) within the mesopelagic zone...; material: water (ENVO:00002006), including particulate matter (ENVO:01000060) such as...... | reverse complement strand
CATTTCCATCCATTATGGAATTTCTAATTAAATCAGTTCTATTTACAAATAGTGTTGTTGCCATAATTTATTTTTTCTTTTTTCTTTTTTCTGCTTCCCTTTTTTTCTTTGCTTTTTGCATTTTATCCCAATAAGATTTTGTATAACCTTTATATTTCATATCAGCAGGAGCAACAGGAACTAATTGATCATTTATAGGAAATTTAAATCCTAATGACTTAGCTTTAGTAGTTGTTACTAAAGATTTATCACCATCTAAAGTTAGCATATAAGTTTTTCTAAACCATTTGTGTTTACATCTAGCACCACCTTTGTAAAACTTGTAACTATTTGATTTACAGCTATTTGCGTGGTCATCTCCTAGCCATATAGAATATGTGCCACCTGGATTTTTTTTACCACCTTTTTGAAATCCTGGATTAACTTGTTGTTTGCCCATTTTAATAATATCTTCTTTTCGATATATTCTTTTGGCTCTAACCATTGCTCTACAAAATTTTCTAGCATCATTTTCTACTTTTAATGGTGCGTATTGATACCTAACCATAAATTTTTGTAATCCTGTTTGTTTAGTAACTCCATCTTGTGCAGATTTTCTATTTGGAAATGCTTGTCCTGTTCTTACTAAATTTACTATTTTACTAAGTGTAGATTGTTTTGGTTTTTCTTCATTTAATTCTTTTATTAATTTATCTTGTTCATCATCATTTTCATAATCAACTTCAGAAACATCAATTAATTCATAATCTTCTAAAAGGTCAGCTTCATCTTGTCCGTATTCTGACAATTGGTCTGTTAATTCTTGTAATTCTTTTTCTTCTGTTAATTTCATTTCTGACAACGGAACACAATTAGGAACTTTTTTACCATTTTTCATTTTAGTTCCAATCTGTTCGTAACCATCCCAACAAGGTGCTTTAAGTTCTGTATGTGATTCACAAGGCATATAATAAACAACACCTTCTACTTCGTGTTCGTGATATCCACCACATCCTTTTTCTTCTGCAACTTTTATAGCTTCTTCTTTTGTGTCATAAGCCTTTTGACCATCAATCATTTTTAGTTCTACTTTACTAAATTCATAACCTGTTTCTTCTTCAATATCTTCTTTATCTTGTATTGAACTATCAACTTCAGTAAATTCTAGTGGTTGTAAGGTCGTAAAGTATAGGTTTAAAGCAATATCATTGTATGCTAGTATATTATCAAAACAATCTATTAAAAGTTCCTGAAAAGGTCTTATAACAGTATTGTCCATTAGTAAAGATGCTGTTTTAATTTCATCTGCATTGTTACCTAAACCTGATTGATCTTTTATTCCTAATAACATAGGACTTACAATCCTGTGTGCTACCATTATTTTTTTTGTAGCTTCTTCTGATAAAAACTGATATTGATTATGTGCATCAGATAATTGTACAGGAGTAATTTCTGCTTGACTTTCTTTATTATCGTTAAAAGCTAAAATAAATTTACCTGCATTACTTGTTCCAGAAAACTTTCTAGCTATCTTAGATTCTATTAATTGTCTTTCTTGTTGATTAGGAGTACCATTATTAAAATTTATAAGCATAGAAGGTGCTAAACCATTCATTATGTTATTTAAATGATAGTTAGATACTTCTTCTTCTAATTCTGCATATTGTAAACCACCTTGATAGTCCACAGGTGAATAATAATAGAACCCAGACTTATAAGGTTTAATGTAATATATTTCTATATTTTCTTTTGACATACCAAAAGCAGGTATTCTTAATGGTTCATCACTTCTTTTTATGTTTGCCCAATCTTTAAAATAATAATAAGCAGGAACATCTCCATCTTCATTACATTTTTCTGCCCTTAAAGTTTCAATTGGTATGTGTTCTAATTGAGCAATTTTTTTTCTATCTTTAGAATAGATTATTTGTACTGCACATTGACCCATTAATTTTAAGTCATAAGATAATTTTCTAACAACATCTTTTTTAAATAAAGAAATCATTTGTGCATACTCATTAGGCTTTCTGTTTGCATCAGTTGCATTTAAACCTTTACCATAAATTGCTTGTGATATACCATTTATAGCAGCATTATTAGTAGGACTACCATTATATCTATCTATTAGATACTGGAAATAGTTATTATCAGCACCATATTCTATCCAATCTTCACCATTAACTTCTTTAATTTCTGGACTTGTGTATGTGCTTAGGTTTACAAAACCAAATTCTGATACTTTAGATGCTTTTTTAAATTGCCCTTTACTATTTCTTAATCTTGTTTTTTTCATATTACAAAGTAATCATTATTATAACCATTATAGTGTGTATATTGGTCTTTATTTAATTGATAATGGTCATTATCATTTAATTGGTCAATATCTTGATCAGTACAAAAAATTCTATCTCTATATATATCTTCTTTAAAACCACTATCTACATTCCATAAAACATCATATAAATTCCAGAAACTATTGTTAGTATTCCAAAAGTCATAATCAATATATATATATAAATCAAAAAAATGTGCTTCAACTAAAACAGGATTAAATACATTATTAAATGTTAAATAATTACCTACTGTTGTACCTGATAAATTTTGATATAATTTAGTAACATTTGTACTATCATCCCTAATAGACATAGTAAAAGCACTATCATCATATTGTCTTGGAATAATCGAAAGTGTTTGTGCCTGTGCTGATGTTGTTAATATAATCATTATCTATATAACGTAAGAATTAGCATTATTTGTACAATCATTCAAGCAAAAAAAAAGCACCCATTAAGGATGCTTGATTTTCTCACTAAAAAAACTAACTATTATGCTGTTGGATCAACTTGTAAAGCTGAAGGTGTAGGTGTAGCATTTAAGAAATAAGGTGCTGTTTCTTCCATTCCTTCAAATGTTAGAGTAAACCCTGATAAATCTCCTGCTGCTGCTCCTGTTACGACAGTTCCACCTGTTACTTCCATTCCGTTTTCAAATCCACACAAGAAGCTATTACCATAGTAATCAACGACTACTGCATAAGGTCTTGCTACTGCTAAAAGTTGTAGTTCTGCTTGTGTCTTTGCATCTAAGAATGTTAATGTTAAATTTAATGTTTGTGTGTAAAATGTTGTTCCGTTTTCTCTGCTACTTGTTACAGTAGTTTCTAAACTAGAATTTCCTTTTACATCATATTCAAACCATACTGGTGCAGGTGAACCATTTGTTATAGTTGCTACTTTAGTTGTAGAATCTACTGCAATAGATGCAATAGTTCCATAATTAGCAAACAAAACAGTTTTTATTCCACCAAAAGCACTTTTACAAGGAATTTTTCTACCTGTTGTTAATGTACAAGCCATATTATTTATATTTTATTTATAAAAAAAGGGTAAGTAGATAATCCACCTACCCTATTTCTTTGATTAATTAATTATTATGCGTATTCAACAATATCAGAAGCAATTCCGAATTGAACAGCAGATGTAAATCTCATTACCATTCTTACGTTGTTACTTGCATCAAGGTCTTGCATATCTAAAACCTTCACAACATTTGTGTCATTTAATAAGCCACAGCCGAAATAAAGATTAGATCTTTGTGCTGCATACATTTTGTCAGCAGACATTCCAGGACAAACAAATATTTTAACACCATTTACTGTAAGTGAACCATTATTCCACCATTGAGTACCCTGTGCGTTTACACCATTTGCTCCAAGCCCTTGACTTGAAAAACCTCCTAATGCTTGAACATAGAATTTTGCTGCTGCTGAACCGATATATAAGAATAAATCTTCTTTTCCATATAATGAAGATGGAATAGCATCTACAACTTTAGATAATTCAGCAATAATATTTGCTGCACTTAATCCACCACCAATTGCTGCTACTTGCTGACCTGCAGGAATATCCCCTGCTGCTGCTGAAGCTGCAATTAATTTTTCAAATCCATCAAAAGAATTGTTAGAAGCTGCTGCAGTATCACCTTGCCAGATACAAAATTCTGTGTTTTGTGCTACTTCTGCTGCAACGTGTGCAATCATAAAGTCAGAAAACTTAGGTGGTAAAGATTGTCCTAATCCATATCCCATTTGTTGAGATTCCCAATCATTTACAAAGTCATACTTACATAATTGTAGGTTTACTTGTAGTTCTACTGGTTGGATAATTCTTTCAGTAAGTGTTACTGATGAATTTGGAACAAAATCACAAGAAGCAGGAGATACTAAAGATCCTGTTGCTAATTTTTTGATTACTTCTTTGAAGCTAATGTTAGCTTTTACTGTTAATCCACCATCATCAATAGTTGAAGCTGATAGAAGTGCTGCTGCAATATATTCACCTGCAAATTCCCCTGCATAAGTAGTAGTTATATTAGTTGCAGTTGCAAGTTGTACATTTTTTAGATTACTCATTTTTCTTTTTTTTATTATATTAATTTATTATGATTCAGATGCCCAGATTCCAACACCACCGATTATATACCATTGTGTTAATGCTACTGCTCTAATTACAACATAATCACCTTTGTTTGCTGTTGCTTTTGTGTTAATCCAATCTTTATTTACAACACCACTAGCTACTGAATCTGCTGAAGCATTAGCAATACTACCATTAAAACCATCAGTTGAATGAGGACTTAATGTAATAATGTTGTTTCCATCTGCTCCTGTATTTCTAAATAAGAAAGTCATTCCTAAATTTTCTGAATGAATTTTTGGTAAACTTACTACTAATGCATCTGTTGCAATATTATGGTCAATACCTGCATCTTGTCCAGGTACTGAAACTGATGCAGATAATGTTTTTTGTGAAACTTGATTGCGTTCCACATCATTTGATAAATAGTTGAATGTGCTCATTTTTTTATATTATTTATTTAATTTATTTAATACTCTATCTAGTGTTGTATTGAATTTACCTTTGGCAAATTGTACTTGATTTCTTTTTTTGTTCCCTGATTCTGGGTTGTGTTTGATAGGCTTTACTGCTGCTTCAGAAAATTCTTCTTTAACAGTTCTTGATTTTAATGGTTTAGAATCAATAGACATTTCTTCTTCATCCATTTTACTTTCTTTATCACCTTTAAGGTCTGCAATAGCATCTTCTAAGTTTTGGATTCTTTTTTCCATTCCTTCCCAATCTCCAACATCAGCCATTTTTTTATCATCTTCTTCTTCATATTCATCTTCTTTAAGATCTTCAGTTATTTCTTCACCTTCTTCAGATTCTTTAGCAGGAACTTCATCAGATACTTCTCTAACATCTGCAATCATTCCTTCTTCTTCTACAACTATTAATCTACCATCTTCTAAAAGATATTCGCCAACTGGCATTGCTACTTTTTCATCATCTGTAACAATAAAAAGTTCTTTACCTTTTTCAAAGGATTCAGCACTAACTATAGTACCATTTTCTAACTTCATTTCTTCAAGTTTAACCTCGATGTTTAGAAGTGTTTTGATTTGATTGATCATTTCGGTTGATTTCATATTATATATATAACGATTATTAATTTATTTTTTGCATTTTCACTCTATGTTCTTGTAATTACACCTATCCCTTGTGCGTGAATAGAGCCATCACAACATTCTCTGGAATATGTACTTGTTTCCCAACATAAACAGGCTCTAGTATTGCTTGTTGGTGATGTTCTACTAGCTATAAATGTTTTTTTGTTTCTAGTGTTTCTCATTTATTTTAAAAATATCTTTTAGATTGTTTTAAAACATAATTTTCATATCTATCAATTACTTTTCTTAAATTATCAAGTAAAGGAGATTTAGAAACTCCTAAGTCTTTTAAACCTTCAATTAATTGTGTTTCTGTTTTTTTTGCTAAACGATATACAGCACCAAGTCTATTTAATTCTTTTTCACCTTTTTTTATAGATTCTTCTATAACAGCCATATAATCAGTCATAAAATTTCTATTACCTTTTTCTAAATCTTCTGTAAATTTAATTGCTCTATCTGCTATACCTGCAAGTTCAACTTTGTGTATTGCTAATTCAGTTTTGTCTTTAGGTAATCTATTATATATTTTATTTAATTCTTTTGGTGTTTTCATTTTATATTAATTTATTTTATTTTAGTAATTGTTTTGCTAATGATTCATAGCCTGATCCAACCTTTATAGCATCAATTGCTTTAGAATAACCTGGTACTTGATTTACTTTAATACCTAACAATTTTGCTGCAACTTCTGCTGATTGTATTCCTTTTGCAACATTACCCATATCAGATTGTAAATCACTTAAATCAGCTTTTAAAGATTTTTTTGCTTGTGTTATTTCATCATTTAATATCTGAATGTTTTTACTAAATACTATAACACCTTTTGTATAAGATAATAATTTAGTTACACTTTCAGCCAATTCTACCTTTTCACCTTTTAATTTAGTTTTGGGTAGTTTATTATAGATTTTGTTTAATTCGTTTGGTGTTTTCATTTTATAAAGAATTTATTTAATTTTGTGGTCTTTTATAACTATCAATTAATTTTATAACTTCACGACTAGTATTTAATATTTTTTCTAATTCTTTTATTTCTGATATACTATCTGGATTTAAACCTAATTCTTTTGCAGATTTTTTAAAATCATTTATTTCAGCAGGTGCTTCCCTATAGGTTTCATTGTAAATTTCATTTCTAAATTTTAACAAAACATCAAATTCTTTACTTGCTACTGATATAGCTTTTTCAAATCTTGTTACTGCTTTGTCTGCTTTAGATTCTACAGTTTTTAAATTTGAAATTTTTTGATTTATAACAGAAATGTTTTTTAATTCTACCTTTTCACCCTTTACAATACTTTCTATTTTACCTAGTAATTGTTCTGCTAATTTTTCTTCTGACATATCTTCTTTAATCGATTCTTTAGGTCGTTCCATTTTGTCTGCAAAGTAGCCTTCAATAGAAAAACCTTTAACTTTACCTGATTTAACATACTCGTTCCATATTTCATCGTTATTTACTTTTACTGCACCCATCCAAGTACCTACTGGTACATCTAAACCATACTTTCTGGATTTGTCATTTACTTTATCTTCAACTATCCAAGATTCAACAAGTGTAAGACCTTTTAATGTGTCTTTGTGTTCTAGTGTTGAGTTATTTTGATAACCATTTTTAAGATACATCTGTGATGCCTTAACTATAGTTTCTTTAGAAAAAAAGATGTAGTAATCCCCTTCATCCCCATTTCTAAAAATTGGTTTATTAGGTATCAATAAAGCACCTAATAATATTTTTTTTTCTTTATCTAATTCAGCAAGTTTTATTTCCTGATTATTTAAAGCAACAAAATCAGATTCTATTGCAGGACTTTCTACAATTGATATTGCATCAATCCCACTATCTTCTTGTTCTTCATCTAGTATTAATTCTACTATTTTCATAATTATATAACGTATTTAAAGTTTAATTTTGTGTTTATCCTATTGTTGCACCTTCAATTGTGTTTCTTTCTAATGCTTGTGCTGAAGTTACTTCACTAGCAACTACAAATGCTTGTATTGGTTGTTGTGATTGACCACCTATTGCATCAGCTAGTTGATTTGTTTCACTAGAACCTACTATATTAAATGCAGGTGGTAATGATGCAGGTGCTGTTGGTGTTGGAATATTAGGAACTGATGCAGATGCTGCACCTGCTTTAGCTTTAGTTTTAGAAACTGCTTTTTTAACAGACCTTATAATACCCACACCTTGTGCTATAGCACTAGCAATAGTAATAAGGTTTTGTGGAAAACCAATCTTAGAACTTTCAGCTACGTTTTGTGCTGTTGAAACTCCTGCTGATCCTACTGCTTCAACTCCTTTAAATGTAATTCTTTTTAAATCCATTATAGTTTCTTTCAATGCTAAACCTTGTTTTATAATTAATAAGGCTTGACCAATTCCAGATTCTGCATCTGCAAATTGTGATATAGCATCTACTACAGCTTTTTTATCTGCTATTTTTTGTTTGTCTAATGCTTCTTCTGCTTTTAATATTTCTGTATCTCTAGTTAAATTAGTTTGTCTAGATTGTTCAGAAAATTCATCTAAAGCTATTTGTGCATCAATTTTAGCTTGTGTTCCTGCATTAGCATTATCTACTATGGCTTGAAGCCTAACAGCTTCTTGTTCTGCTTCTAATAAATCTATTTCTTTTAATGCTTGTAATCTTAATAATTCATCTTGTATTAGTTCTGCATTAAATCTTTTTTGTTCAATAGATAATTTACTTTCACTTTCTATTTTAGAATTAATTAGTTCAATTTGTTCTTTGTCTAGTGCTAAATCATTAGATTTTTGTTCTGATCTAAATCCTTCTATTTGTGCAAGAACTCCTAGCTTTTCATTTCTAGCATCTAATAATGCAATGTAATCTTCATCTTTGCCTGTTAGTTCAAATTGTGCTTCTGCTGCTTTTAACACAGTATCGGCATTAGCTAACATTTGTTTTTCTTGTAACTCTAAAACTTTCTTTAATTCGTTGTTAGCTTTTATTCTATCTTCAATACTATTTCTTTCTTCATCTCTAATTTGTCTTTGTTGTTCTGCTTGTCTGTCATATTGTTCTATTAAACCCCTAGATTCTGCTGCTGCAATTTCTGCTGATTTTTTAAGTTGAATGTTAGTTTTAGCTACTTCTGATGCAGCTTTTATATTTTCAGAACTAACTGCTTCTGCTGTTATTGCAGCAATGTTAGATATTTCACCTACTGCTTCACCAAAATCATTTACTATATTTCCTGCTGCATCAGCTACATCTGTACCTATATTTACAAATTCCTGACCAACTTCTGCTAAACCTGATTTTAATTCTGCAATTTTTGTTTCATCACCATCACCAAAAAATGATTGTTCCCAAGCTAATTGTGCACCTAATATTACACCTTTAATAGCTTGAAATGCTGCCTTAATAGGTGTTAAAGCAATTGTTAAAAGGTTAGACATTATTCTGCCTAAAGCATCAAAATTTTCTGAGTTACTAAATATTGCATCTGCTACTTGATTAAATATTATTTGTGCAGTATCAAAAGCAACATTTAAAGAATCCATTACTACTTGGTTTTCTTTTACTGCTTCAGAAATAAATTCAAATGCTTTTTGTAAAATAAACACAACACCAGTAACTTTAGCAATACTACCTATAGATGCACTTACTTTTTTTATACCCTTAGAACCATCTTCAGCACTTTTTTCTACTTTTTTTAAAGCATCAGCAGTTTTTTCATTAGCTTTAACAACTTCTGTTTCTAACTTAGAAAATTCTTTTTGAAATTCATTTAAGTTTTTTACTGCTTCTTTATATTTTAACTCAAATTCTACTTCTAATTTTGTTGCCATTTTATTTTATTTTTTGTTTGTTTAACACCTTCAGAAAAAGATTCAGCTAATTTATATTTACCTTGTGCAATTCTAATGTTTTCAGTTTCACCATTTACAATTTTTAATAAGTCTAATATATTTTTTATCATTCTATTACATTTAATAATTCAATTTGACTTTTACCATTTGTTAGATTAGTTGTTATTGAGTTAATTTTATAATCTTGTTGGTTAATTTGAAACTTATCATTTAATTGTAAATTCTGATAAATTTTTAATGGTAAAAATGCATTAACTTTTATTAACCTTCTTTTAGGATTAAAAACTTGTGTTATATAAGTACTATAATAATTGTTAAATAAAGTTCCTGTAAAATTATCACTAGGTGAATATTCATTTACTTCTGCTGCAAAATTTATATTTGTTGTACTTGCAGATGCAGTTAATTCTTTACTATTAGATGGTATTATATAATCATTAATTTTAGCATTACTACCTGCTGATTGTTTAATTGGAATATCTGTACCATTAACAATTCTTATAGCATAAAAAACTAATGGCAATCCATAATAAGGTTCTTGATTATCATCAACAAAATATCCATATTGTATCGTTGTCGGTGTGGTTGTTCCTTCTATATATAATCTTTCATTCATTATATGTTCAAAAGGAATTTCTACTTTGTATGTACTTACTGGTGCATCAAAAGCATTATTGTTTGTATATTTTAAAGTTCCCCAAGAAATATTATTTACTTGATTATATTGTTTAGCTAAAAAAGTTCCTAAGCCTTTATATGCAAAAAGTATTTCTTTAAATGGTAAAGCTATATCTACAGATGATTTTGTTACATCTAAGTATTGATCTATTGGTATTGGAGTATTACTACCTGCTGCATAATAACTATCTAAAGTTCTAACTACAATAGTTCCTGTATTATCTACATAAGCAGTTAAATTAAACATTTTAAAAATAGCTGTTAAGAAATCAATAACAGTCATTTCTGGAATTTGTTGTTGAATAGCAAATTGTATTGTAGTTGAATTAGATACAGGTGCAGCATTACCAATAATTTCAGTACCACCACCACCACCTTGACCTGTTGCTGCTATTGATATAGTCCATTTTATACCTGCTGCATTAAATGTAATACCTGTTATAGAAGCAATTTCAATTGAATAAGTACCTTGACCTAATCTAGTAGATGAAGTTGCAAACATTGTTTGTGTTCCTGTAACATTTGATAATTCTGATTCAATAGCACCATTTCTAAAAACTTTTACACTATATGGATTGTTATTAGTACCACTTGTTGGAGTAAATTTTAATTCTGTTTGAACATAATTTACACCAGGATTTAAACTGTTTAAGGTTAATAAACCATTAGGTGTAACACTTATAACACCAATATTACCAGATATTACTGCAAGGTCTGTTACTTGTGTAAAGTTTTCGTTTAATTGACTTGTAGGTTCTACACTCCCTTTTTTTCTATGTAGCCACATCCATAAATTATAAAAAGCAGTATTAGAAGTATTATTAAAAAAATCATTAGAAAAAGTTATTCCATAATTTGCTTGTGCTTCTATTGCATCTATAATAAATTGTAACCTAATTGCAAATTTTAAATCTGTCCACAAAACACCATTAGCATTTGTTGTTCCTGTTGAACTATTCCAATATAAATTTCCTGCTTCTAAAACACTAGTACTATATCTTAATCGTTGTGTATGTGTTATTAATGGAGTACAAATATTTCCAGTTGGGTCGTTTGTTAGTTTACTATAAATATTATTATATGTATAATCTAAAGTTTCATCAGATAATTTAGATAAAGTTGATAATTGGTCATCTCCTAATACATCAGATAAATTTATTGTATTTCCAAAAAATGTAATACGATATGTATGTGGTGTGTTTTTTTTTAAATCAACTCCTTCTAATTTAATATAGCCTTCTTTAAATGGTATTGTATTTAATTCAATATATCCTGCTACTTTATTTCTTGCATCAAAAGCAGAAGTTGAATCATCTGTATAATCTATATTAAAATTATAATAATGTTTAAATATTTTATTATTTACTTTAGATGCAGGTAAAGAAAATGTTTTAGAAAATTCAGTAAAAATTTTACTTATGTCTTTTACGTTTTGTATTGTTTGTGTAAAAGATACAGTTTCATCTTTAAATAAATCTACCCTTTCTGTTCCTATATATAATTGAAGTTTTTGCATTTATCTAATGTTGTTGATTAAATCAAAGCCTTCTTCAAAGTCTATTGTGTATTGTATTAGCCTATCATTAACAGAAGTTTTAAATTCTATATTAGATGTTTTAACTAATACTGGAATTGTTTCATCAGAAGCAGGATTTTCTTTTTTTGGTCTTGTCATCCATACATACTCACTTAATAACAGTTGCTCAAAAAATTGATTAGTGTATTCAGGATAATAACCAGAACTTAATTTATGACTTTGTTTACCTTGTGTGTTAAATAATTTAGTTGGTGAATTTGCATCATTATAATCAGCATATTCATCATCAGGATATTCAATAGTATTTGATTGATATTTTTCATTAGTTCTATTTAATGATGTAACTTCTTTTAGAAAAAACCATAAATCTTGTTGAACACCATATCTATTTATAAATGTAATTTTTCTACCATCTCCGTATTTAGTGCAATCAATTCTATTTATGTAAAGAATATTACTACCTTGATTTACTACTTGTGTGTCTGATCCACTATAAGAACTAACAGATGTAACACCCCCACCTGTCATATAATGTACATATCCTGAAACACCAGTAGGCACATATATATTCCATACTGTAGCAAGTTTTCCATAATTTGCTGCTAGTAAATATTTATGATTTGTAGTAAATGGAAGTTCTGGATTTGAACCATCTGAATAATAACCGAAGGCTTCAAAACCTGTGTCTGTATATGTTTGTGTAGCTACAGCAGTACCACCACCATTAATTTGTGGATGTGTTGTAACAACTGTAACAATTGCTATTGTATCAATTGAATAATTTCCTGAATAAGTAATGTTTAAATAATCTCTAGCTAGTTCTGATATATCAAAGTTACACCCTGTACTAGGACTTACATTTTTCGTTAAAGTATATCTTAATGTTCCACCTATTGTGATTGTACACTTTGCTGACAACACTCCTGAAGAAGGTATTGCTATGAATTTATATTGTGGGTTTCTTAATGCTATATTTGCCATTGTGTTTATTTTTCACCATATACCATTCGACTTTCTATGTCTGATATAAATGCTTTTGTTAAATCTAATTCGTACTTTTTTATTCCTGCTACAAAAGGTTTAGAAAAAAACAAAGTTGGTTTAATACCAGATAAATATATACTTCTAGTTATTAAATATTGCATTGTTTTTCTAGGTAAAAATTTACCTTTTTTATCTCTAACACCATCTAGGTTTTTCTTAACTGTCCATCTATTTATTGCTGCTCTAAGTCCTTTTGTTTTCATTCCACCAAACTTATAAGGACTATTAGGTGCTTTTTGTTTACCATAATATTTAGCATTTTGTGGTAAAGCATTAGGGTTTTTTCCCCTCACACCTTGATCTACAAATTCACCATAATCAGCCATTAAAAATTCTACAATTAATGCCTGGCTATCATCTACTAATTCATATTTTAAAGAATTATATAGATTACCACCATTTTTAGGATATGGTTTTGCTTTTGATAAATTAGATTTAGATTGCTGTATGACATACTTTGCATACTTGTTCATTACAGCTTCTACATTAGATAAATTCATTAGCAAATATATATATCGTTATAAATTAAAACATCCATAGATACAGACCATCCTGCAAGTTGATTTTCAAACCTATCAAAGAAAGGGTCTAATGTAGGGTTACTATCTATTTGATACATATCCCTGTATAATTCACCCATTCTTAATCGTTGTATAAGTCTGTTTAGAACTGCTAATTGTGTATTTAAAATATCTTGTTCATTATT
>TARA_R110001583_G_scaffold8952_5_pt1 | contig 13315 bp, 12 predicted proteins | sample TARA_R110001583 | Tara Oceans TARA_R110001583 (sample SAMEA4398432) | marine metagenome | biome: Polar Biome; feature: [MES] marine water layer (ENVO:01000295) within the mesopelagic zone...; material: water (ENVO:00002006), including particulate matter (ENVO:01000060) such as...... | reverse complement strand
GCAACTCGTTGCAAAAATAAACTTGAAAGATCAACAGCCCCTAGTTCAGAAACGAAAAGATAAGAAGACTACAATGCGTTTCTTTAAGCGCTTATTGAAAGGTGAAGCAACAACACCGCTGAAGGTACTGTCAACTTAAACTCAAATAACAAGTTTATCTATGGAATATGGTTCACTTCACAATGACTCACGCAGTTTTTCATAAGCCTCTGGCGTATCGATATCAAAGTGGATATCAGTAGTCGACAGTTGCAAATAAGTCATAGGATGTTTTTTAAGGATCCCTTTCATTGTTTTGCTTGCAACATCATTGGCTATCACTTTTTTTAATGCAGAGTCGATCAAAACAGGATGCCCCGAATGCTGTTCATCACCAGGAAAAATTGAGCCAGCGCACCTCGCCTGCCAAAGCTGATAGTAGAGTTCGCTACTAATACAAGGCATATCCGCATGCGCGATAAAAAAATAATCACTGCGCACATGCTCAATACCTAACTTAATTGAAGATAACATTCCCTGTTGATAATCTTTATTGACCACGATACTAACATTTGGATAAGCGCTCATTTTTTCAATCAGTTCATCACAGCGATAACCTGCAATCAAAATCACTCTCGAACAAATCGCCAAGGCATTTTTTACACTTGCTTCCAAAATGGTTTCATCGTTATATGGTAGCATTAGCTTCCATGCGCCCATTCGAGAAGAAAGGCCAGCAGCAGGCATAATGCAATCAATATCAAGGTGTACAGAACTAGCGATCATAAGTGTTACCTTATATGAAAAATTATCGTAACTGCTCAGGCCGTCGCCCTTTAAGCTTATTTCATCGTTGAAAAATGCTCATTTAAAACACTAAACTGCGCTTTTTCGCCTTGAACTAAGCATAAATGGCTTATCCCTGAGCATTTACACTCTATTTATGACAAAAGTCATGAAATTTTGAAGGGTGCTGAGTAGTTACAAATTATCAAGGTTAATATACCCGTTACCATTCAAGATACAAAATAATGCCAATGAGTGTTGAGAATAATGCACATAAATAAAAATAATTTACATAACCAAAATGAAAACGAAAACGAACAGTTAATTAAAAAGCTATTAAATGTTCAAGCGCATAGCGCACAGAATAAAACCTTAACGATTTCAATTGTGGGAGCAGGTGGAAAAACTCATCTCAGTTTTTGGTTAGCCAATTTTTTTAAACAGTTAGGGCTATCTGTCTGCCTGACTACCACCACCAAAATGTATTATCCCGATGAAAAGAGTATCGATCATATTGTTAAGCTGAGTGATCTTGATAGTAAAGCAATGAGTGAAAATCTTTTGAAAAAGACACCCTTCATTACTTTTCTCTATCAAGAAACATTACCAATAAAAACAATAAATGAACCCACTAAAGTTGAAGGGCTACAACAAGAAACGCTAGAAACCATTATTGATACTTTTATATTTGATGTTGTCATTGTAGAAGCAGATGGGGCAAAACATCATCCTATTAAGGCCCCTGCTAGGCATGAACCTTGCATTGCTAAAGAGTCACAAATAGTAATCGGGGTCACGGGGGCAGAGGCTATTTTTTCAAAGGCTAACAGCGATAAAATACACCGTTGGAGGGAGTTTTCTGCATTAACACACTGTTTACCACAAATGGAAATTAGCCAGACGATATTAAAATGCTTATTAAACAGTCCTCAAGGCATGTTTAAAGGTGCGCCTGAGCAAGCAACAAAAATTTGGGTGATCAATAAATATGATTTGTGTACAGATCAACTGACTTTGTTAGGTTTGGTGGCTAGCTTGCTCAAAGAGCTACCACTCTTAAAGAGCATATGGCTAACACAACTTAATGTACCAGACGCCATTAAAAGTATTTTCATTAATCAATAAATGTTATGCATCAACGACTTTTATTAATAAATATTCAATAGTGCTTCTAACAGGAAAAATAATAATAAAAGGCATATTAATGATGACAATATTTTCAAAAAACGATAAACACGTGGTGATCCGAGGTTCGGGTGATATCGCAACAGGGGTAGCCGTTCGCCTGCATCATTGTGGTTATAAAGTCATCATGACCGACATCGCTTTACCGACTATGATTCGATGCAGTGTTTCTTTTGGGCAATGCTTATATGGTGAATCAAGCACGGTCGAAGGGATCACAGCAACCAAGGCTAATAATCTTGAAGAGGTAGCGACGATCCTCGCCCAACAACAAATCCCTGTTATCATCGATGCATATTTGAATATCACCAAAGCGCTTAAAGTAAACTACTTGGTCGATGCTATTCTTGCAAAATCTAATTTAGGCACAAAGAAAACAATGGCCCCTATCACCATCGCGCTTGGTCCTGGTTTCGAAGCAGGGAAAGATTGTGATGCGGTCATTGAAACAAGTCGCGGCCACTATTTAGGCAGGGTTATCTACACAGGTTACACCCTGCCTAACTCAGGCATTCCGGGAAATATCGCCGGCTTTACCTATGAAAGAGTGGTGCGTTCGCCTTGTGCTGGCACAGTACAACGCTTTGCTAACATTGGCGATATTGTCAAACAAGGAGATGTCATTGCACAGGTTGATACAGCACCGGTTTATGCACCCTTAAGTGGTATGGTAAGGGGATTGATCAATGAGGGGCTTAATGTAGAAGCAAAATTCAAGATTGCAGATATTGACCCAAGAGGCGAGAAAGCCGATTACACCACCGTTTCAGATAAAGCGCGCGCAATCGGTGGTAGTGTACTTGAAGCGATGCTACATCTTGCCTTAAAGCACCAATAAAGCATCAATAAAACCACTAAATTGAAAAGGGTTTGCGACGCATAAAACGTCCAAACCCAGCTTTACCCGTAAACTCTCCATTACAAGCCACAATCGCACCTCGACTGATGGTCATCATTGGCCAGCCCTTACAAGAAAGACCTTCAAAGGGAGTATAATCGCTATTGTCATGTAACAATTCATGGGAAATCGTACGTGTTTCATTTACATCAAAAAGCACCAAATCAGCATCTGCCCCAATGTCAAAACTGCCTTTTTTAGGATATAAACCAAACAGTTTTGCAGGTTGATAACTCGTCAGTTGAACAAAGCGTTGTAAAGTGATCCGGCCTTTCATGACGCCTTCAGAAAATAACAAAGGCATTCTCGTTTCTACACCAGGCATACCATTAGGGCATTGTGTGAAGTTATCTGCGCCAAGTTGCTTTTGTTCGGCATAGGTAAATGCACAATGATCCGTTGCAACGGTATCAATACTGCCATCAACAAGCCCTTGCCAAAGCTTTTCTTTCTCCGCTTCAGGACGCAGTGGAGGACTGAGAATAAACTTGAGCGCATCTTCTCGGTCATAACATTTATCATCAAGAAACAAATATTGAGGACAGGTTTCAACCCAAACGGCTTGTTGGTTAGCACGCGCCATACGCGCATAGTCAAGCCCAAGCCCATTAGACAAATGAACGATATACAAAGGAGCATCATCAGCAAGTTTGGCCAAATTAATCATTCGAGCAACGGCTTCAGCCTCACACTCTAAGGGTCGACTTTGTGCATGATATTTTGCGCCAGTTTTACCTTCACTTAATAACTGAGCACGCTTAATCACGATAGCTGCATCGTTTTCAGGATGCACCGTCGTCAAGGCCCCCACTTTCTTTAGTTGACAGAGTGCTTTGTATACCGCTTCATCTTCTAACTTATGCTGATAAGTTAAATACAATTTAAAGCTCGCGATGCCTTCATCAGACACCATGGCTTGCATCTGTTGTAATATGTCGTCATCAATATGTTGAATGACGCCGTGAAAACTATAGTCAATAACGGCTTTATCTTTAGCGTAGGCTTTATACACTTCAAGCTGATGAAACAAGCTACAACCCGTTGGACCAAAGCCCATATGATCAATAATACAGGTTGTCCCACCGCAAGCAGCGGCTCTTGTCCCCGTGTAGAAATCATCACAACTGCGCGTTAAACCAACATCAATATTAAAATGAGTATGAACATCTATGCCACCGGGTAATACAACCTTATTAGTAGCGTCAATCACAACGCAGTCAATATCTTGGACTGATATGTGTGGTGCAACTTGTGCAATCTTGCCATTGTGAATAAGAATATCAGCTGTCTGAGTACTTTGATGATCGGCGACCTGACCATTACGGATCAACAAAGCTTGATCACAGCCTTCTTGTCCAGCTGATAAATCCGAATAATCTGGCTGGATCGTTGTATTGTGATTCATAAAATATCCTATTGGCTTAGGTTAGATGAGTTAGGATTAAACAGTCGCATGTTTTCCTCGCCACACAACATCACGGTAATGTACTGGGTCTGTATTACCTTCAGTGCTAATCACTAACACCACAGAGTCAGCACCAAGTTCAAGTTGCTTCATCAGCACTTGTTTATTTTCACTGTAATAAATACCCGCAAGTAACCCTGTCCCAATCGCGCCAGACTCACCAGAGATAATGCGTGGGTCATCGCCTGTTGGGTTAGCTAAAACGCGCATACCAAGCGCTGCTAATCTATCTTCACAGGAAACAAAATGCGTCGCACAGTTACGTAATACCTGCCAGCCTAATGGATTAGGTTCGCCACAGGCTAAACCAACCATAATAGTGTCTAATTCGCCACCAACATTAATTATTTCGCCTTTTTCACTCACACCAGATCGATAAATACAGTCAGCTTTCTCAGGTTCAACAATAATCGTTTTTAGATTATTTGCGCCTAATTTTTCGGCTAGGAACCCCAATACACCACCCGCCATCGCGCCAACACCAGCTTGTAAAATAACATGCGTAGGTTTCGCTATACCTTGCTCAGTGATTTGTTGTATCGCTTCAGCAGCCATCGTACTGTAACCTTGCATGATCCAAGTAGGAATTTCACTATAACCTTCCCATGCAGTATCCTGAACGACTTTCCAGCCATTATTTGTAGACAGTTCAACCACCAACCTTACTGTTTCATCATAATTAAGATCAGTGACAATACATTCAGCACCCAGCGCTCGGATATTTTTAACACGCTCTTCAGCTGCGCCTTTAGGCATGTAAACAACGGCATGTTGCCCAAGTTGTTGAGCTGCCCAAGCGACCCCTCGGCCGTGATTACCATCAGTCGCGGTAGCAAAAGTAAGCTTCTGCTTAATATGAGTTTGTAGTTTATCGAAGTCAAAGGCATCGATATCTAGAGTGAATTCATCACATAACAAACGCGCAATCGCATAAACACCACCTAGCATCTTAAAAGCATTTAAACCAAATCGATATGATTCATCTTTAACTAATATTTTTTCCAAAGAAAATTCTTTCGCTAAATCTTTTAAATCATGCAAAGGCGTTGGTTGATAACCCGGTAAACGCTGATGAAAACCTTGTGCTTTTTCAGCCTCAAGCACAGAAAACAGCGTCGATAATTCACCATTAAAATGGCGATTCGCTTCAATCTTTAAATTAAAATTTGTCAAAACTACACCTTATTATTATTTACATTCATACCCTTAATATCCAATATCTGTGCCAAGTGTCAGGAAAACAGAAATAACGCACCACCTTCATAGACTATGGGATGGTGTAGCATCTGCCTCATCGATTTATCCAATAAATCAGCTATCAACTTAGCTATCAAAGAAGAGAAAACTATCAAAAGTGATAGGTAAGGCGTTAGCAAACTATCATTTTGATAAAACAGAGTGTCTAAGCTTTAGAATATATGCTCTGAACGAATTGTTAGCTTTGCATCTTGAAGTATCGGCTACATATAAGATAATCTGCTGATAGATGGTAAATAAAAGTATTTTATGACAATATCAGAATATGATTTTTAAATAACATCGACACCTTACAGCGAACAATGCCCCCTAAAAATTAAAACGTAATCAATTTAAATCATGCGGTTAGGATTAATTTAGTGTTGGGATTACCTCCTGAAATTTAAGTGGAGATTCAATACAAAAAATGGGCTTATATGCTAAATAATAATAAATCATCTGAGTTAATGGCAATCCAGCCAACAATAATTCGCTTTACTAAAATGTTAGGCGCAGTACTTAAGCTTGATGCAGAAGTTGTCGACTCAAATTTAGTGCGCATTGCAGGAACAGGCCCTTACAACCAACGTTTAGGGGAAAAACTCAATACCAGCTCAAGATTATTCCGTTATATAATTGAAACGAAAGAAGAAAAAACACTAATCAGATCTCAGGAAGACCCACTTTGTGAAGGTTGTACAAGTCAGGAAAGTTGTCAGGAAACCGCTTTTTTAGGCGTGCCGATTCTCAGTGAAGAACGCTGTATTGGCGTCATCAGTCTGGTTGCATTTAGTCAGCAGTCACAACAATTAATAAAAGAAAATGCTTCTATTTTTTCTGATTATATTAAACATATCGCGCAACTGGTTATCTCTAAGTTAGTAGAGCAAAATTCCCAACCTTATGGTCTAGAAGGCATTTTTCTTAATCTTATTGATAATATGGATCAAGGTGTGCTTGTCCTTGATGAAAATGACTATGTTAAATATGGCAATCAACCCGCGCGAGATAATCTCAACCTCACAAAGAAAGAGCTAGAAAAAACCCGAATAAACATTCGCGCATTATCACATTGTAAAAATAGTATTAATAACGAACAACAACATATTATTTCACTTGGAGAGCGAGAAGAGCTATTAGTCGGACGCTTTAACACTTCACATTCACATAAACTGTTTCTGATGTCGTTTTACCAACCTCACAGCCCTACCATTAGATCAGAATCAAATATAGTCTTTGTAGACACCATTGGTGAAAGCGAAAAAATGCTACGCATAAAAGCCTTGATGAGTCGAATTGCAGCAAGTCCATCGAGTGTCTTAATCAACGGAGAAAGTGGCACGGGTAAAGAGGTGATTGCTAATGCGATACATAAACTAAGTAACCGCGCTAAAAACCCATTTATAGCCATCAACTGTGCCGCCATCCCAAATCAATTATTGGAAAGTGAATTATTTGGTTATGTTAAAGGCGCCTTCACTGGCGCATCCAGTAAAGGCAGAGTCGGGCTCATTGAAGCGGCCAATAAAGGCACCCTTTTCCTCGATGAAATTGGTGATATGTCAATGCAGCTTCAGGCTAAATTACTCAGGGTTTTAGAAGCTCGTGAAGTAACCCCCATCGGGTCTAACAAAGCGGTACCCGTTGATATCCGTATCATTTCGGCAACCAATCGTAATTTTGAAGAGTTAATCGAAAATAATGAATTTAGAGAAGATCTCTACTACCGACTTAATGTCATTCCTTTACATCTTCCGCCCTTAAGAGAAAGGGAAGGTGATATACAACTGTTAGTTAATTATTTTTTAGATATTCATGCGCAAAAACTGGGGGTAAGTTATCCAGGTATTACTCAGCAAGCAATGGATTGTTTAAACAGCTACCATTGGCCAGGTAATGTCAGAGAACTCAGTAATCTTATAGAATATCTTATCAATATTCTCCCTGAAGGGGATCAAATTGATACTGACTTGTTACCACCAAATTTACAAAGCACAATAAATAAAGTGGCACCTATAGCACTAGAAAACAATTCAAGCATGACCCTAGAGAGCATGGAAAAATCACGAATAGAGGATGCTATCAGCCGATTAGGTAGCAGACAAGAAGTGGCAGATGAATTGGATATAGGTATCGCAACACTCTATAGAAAACTTAAAAAATATGGGTTAAATGGTTAATTTTTAAGAAGTACGAATACAAACAATCACAATCGATACTAAATCGATTGTGATTATTTAAAGCATTAGAAAAGCAAAATATTAGAGCTTATTTTACCATACCCCTTCATGTATCGCGGCAGCCTCCTCTTCTAGGCAAGGGCCAACAACCTCAACTTTTCGTTGGCCAGCATCTAAAACAACTCGACAAGGTAAATCCAATGTTGGATTTTCAGGATGATTGCCAGTAATTACTTTTAACCTAGCCTCACTCAAACCATAAACAACACGTCCTAATCCAGCCCAGTAGGCAGAACCGGTACACATTGCGCAAGGCTCTGCAGATACGTACATCGTACAATCAACCAAAAAATCAGGGCGATATGCTTTGCTCGCTCTGGTCATCAATTTACGCTCAGCGTGCCCCGTCATATCCAAGTCAGGCAAATAACCATTAACCTGCGTCATCAGGACCTTATCATGCCCATCGACCAGAATAGCAGCAAATGGATGAATGCCTTGTGCTTTAGCATCTTCTGCCAACGTAAAAGTCTGACGAAGAAAGGTATTATCTTTTTCATTTAACATTTAACATTGCTCCCAGTTCAATTATTTTTTCTTAGGTAAGCTCCAAGGAAACCACCATATTTGTACCCACTGCACTGATTTAAATAATAATAAGCTAGTTAATGACAAGAAAATTAACCCAGCAAAGGCTTGGGGTATTTTAAAAAAAGATGTCGAAAATTGGATAAAATAACCAAGCCCCTGCTCCGCTGCCACAAATTCAGCAACCACAGCACCGATAATAGATAAGGTAATTGATATACGTAACCCACTGAATATGTGAGGAATCGCATAAGGAATACGGATTTGCCAAGTCTCACGGTATTGCGGTGCACGTAATGACTGACTCAACTCAATCATCTCAGGGGGTGTTTCCATCATGCCCGTTGTTGTTGAAACGATAATAGGAAAAAAAGTGATTAAGCAGGTGATCAATACGCGAGATGGATCATCAGTTCCTAATAGCACAATAATCAAAGGAGCAACTGCGACAATTGGGGTAGACTGAATCACAATCAATGCTGGGTAGATAGTGCGATTTAGTAGTTTAGAGCGCACCATAGCAATAGACAAAGGAATGGCAATCAAAATAGATAAGCCAAAGCCCAGCAGAGCAACATGTAAAGTAGCCCAAAGGTGAAACATCCAACGAGAGAACGCTACATTGAAAAAAGCCTCCATAATTGCGGAAGGAGCAGGTAAAATATAATTAGGTACTTCTCCAACCTGACAAACTAATTCCCAAAGCACTACAATACCAACGAAGAAAATCACTGGAGAAAAATGAAAAAATTGCTTACCTAACCAAGATTTAAATATGGGTATTTGGCTCATAGATATGCCCTCTAATGATATCACTAAGCTCTACAAAACGAGGATCTTGAATAGTGCGACCTGTTCGTGGACGTGGTAAATCTACATCAATCAAATCTAACACCGTCCCCGGGCGTTTACTCATCACCAGAATGCGATCAGAAAGTAGTACAGCTTCGTTGATAGAGTGAGTGATAAATAAAACGGTTTTAGGGTTTTTCTCCCAAATGCTCAAAAGTTCAAATCCCATCTGCTCCCGAGTTAACGCATCGAGTGCAGAAAATGGCTCATCCATCAATAAAATATCAGGGTTGAGCAGCAAAGCGCGCACGATGCCAACTCGCTGTTGCATTCCACCAGAAAGTTCGTCTGGCATTTTATCTGCAAATTGAGAGAGTTGTGCCATCGCGAGCAATTCATCGGCTTGCTTTTCATCTTTTAAACTGTAGCTACCATATTTATGCTTGAGAGGAAAAAGTACATTTTTACGCACCGTCAACCAAGGTAGAAGATTTGCCTTCTGAAATACAATTCCTACATCATCACGAGGCTCTTTTACAGGGTGATTGAACACACTGACTTCTCCCTCTGACGGGATCAATAACCCCGACACCATGCGTAACAATGTAGACTTGCCACAACCAGAAGGGCCAACAACAGCAACGAACTGATGTCGCTCAATGTCTAAATCAATGCCTTGGAGTGCCATGGGAGCATTCGGATCGGGATCATAGCGATGCCCGACGCCTTTCATACTCACATAAGCACGACTATTTTTTTTATCCATGGTTATTACTCCGGCAAGTAATGTGTGTTAACCACTGTTTTAAGATCCACGGCATCTTTCTTCAAATCATTCGCTATAGCAACATATTCCCAAGTTTGTTGAATTCTCTCTGGTGAAAATACACCTACGCCATCTTTTTCGGTCACTTCGTTGTAAACTAGATTAGTAATACTTTTAATCTGAGCTGCTGCGACTTTAGCATCGACTTCAGGCACCATAGAATGAAGGTCTTCGCCTGCTTTTTCAGGGTGTTCATAAGTAAATTTAATCGACTTGGCGAAGGCTTTCACAAATCGTTTTGCGACATCTGGTCGATCGTTTAAAAATTGTTCTGAAGCTAATAATGATGAACTATAAAGCGAAAGCCCTTCATTGGACCAAGGCATTTCAATCACTTCTTTCCCTGCACTAGCAGCTTGTTGTTGAAACAATGCGGTATTAGTGACCCATGCAATAATGGCATCGGTATTTCCAGTGATCATCATAGGCCCTAAAGCGCCGGGATCTGTTTTTACCAATTTCATATCCGACTCAGAAAGACCATTTTCTTTAAGTACCAATGGTAAAAAAGCATTCGAAGATGAGAAAGGAGACGTCGCCACTTTTTTACCTTTTAAATCCTGAATAGAGGAGATACCTGAACTTTTCAATGCAAAAAAAGCATGAGGAGCTTGCGTAAAATAAGGAAGAATCGCAACAACCGGGACATTCGCCTGTCCTTTGGCTGCCATTAAAGCGCCAATGTCAGCGGTACCTACATCTGATTGTCCTGTCGCCATTTTAGTCAGTGCATCAGTAGAGCCTCGACCACTAGCAATAGAAACATCGAGATCCACCTCTGCAAAATATCCTTCCTGTATACCAACATAAACAGGCGCATAATCACCACCAGGTAACCAATCCAATTGATAGGTCACTTTATCGGCAGCCAACGCGGTAAAACTTGTAAAAAATAAAGCCATCAATGAGTACTTAAATGTTGTTTTCATAATTAATTCTCCGAAGTAATATAAAATATTTGTTTAAAATAGGCCCCTTTTAATAGAGGCTTAATGTCTATTCACTAACTTTTGTAACTACTATTCAGCAAGCTCTTTTGGTTTGCTAATAATTTTGTATTCATCTGGTTTTCTGTGTAGATCAAAATTAAAGATATGCTCTTTGATTTCACGAGTTTGTTCGAAGTCACAATCAGCAAAAATTAGTTCATCACCAACCGTCTTAGCTTGAGCAACGATCACCCCTGTTGGTGCGATAATGCAGCTTTCTCCGAGTAAATCACATCCCTCTTCAGGGCCCGCTTTAGCACAGGCGATAATCCAACAACCATTTTGGTAAGCAGCTGATTGCATCACCAAATGATTATGAAAACCTTGCAGATGGTCATGCTGGGGAACCGGTGGATAGTGCATAGGCGTGTTGTAACCTAAAACAATCATCTCAGCGCCCTGTAACGCCATCACTCGGTAAGTTTCAGGCCAGCGACGATCATTACACAATGCCATTCCCACTTTACCGCCCATAAAATCACAGCTTCCAAATCCTAGATCGCCAGGTTCAAAATAGCGTTTTTCTAGGTGTTGGAAAGGACGCCAAGGTTCATGCTCGGTATGGCCTGGTAAATGAATTTTGCGGTATTTAGCTGTTATCTGTCCTTTATCATCAACCAATATAGAGGTGTTATACTTATGTGATTTTCCCTCTTCGTCTTCACTTAATTCGGCATAACCGAGGTAAAAACCGATACCCAATTCAGCGGCTTTATCAAATAATGGCCTAGTGGCATCATTCGGCATCTCTTTCTCATAAAAGAAATTAAGTTCCTCTTCATCCTCAAAAAACCAGCGAGGGAAAAAAGTAGTCAAAGCAAGTTCAGGGAAAGTCACAAACTTACAACCATTTTCATGCGCTTGTGTTAATAAGGCGATCATACGGATTACCACTTCAGCACGTGACTCACTGCGTGCGATCGGACCAAGTTGGGCAACACCCACTGTTAAAATTCTAGACATATAAACTCCTTGATGAAAATTCCAATACGGTTTGAAGCAATACATTTGCTCCATTAGTAATTTGTTCGGGACTGGTATATTCGTTGATATTGTGGCTAATACCTTTTTCACTCGGCACAAATACCATTGCCGTAGGACAATGTGGCGCGAACATTTGTGCATCATGTCCGGCACCAGAAAATAGACGCTTTGTTGTTAATCGATTATTGATTGCCATTTTCTCAATAGTATTCACAACCTCAGGATGAAAATGTACTGGTTGAAAACGAGCAAGTATTTTTCTCTCTACCTGTAAACCATGTGCTGTTACTTGTTCATTGATGTATTTGTCTAATGCAGCCTCTGCTTTTTGTAGCTCAGCTTCATTAGGGTTTCTTAAATCAACAGTGAATAAGGCAAAATTTGCAATGACGTTTATTAGGTTGGGTTTAAGCTCTAACGCCCCTACGGTAGCCAATTGATTAGGCGCCATCGATAAAGCAAGATCATTAACAAAGGAACAGATTTTTGCAGCCACTAAGCCTGCATCCTGACGATATTGCATGGGTGTAGTACCCGCATGATTAGAAACACCAGTTAATCTAAATTCCTGCCATGAAATCCCCTGCACACCTTCAACAACACCAATCTCAATATTTTTTTGGTCAAGGACAGGCCCTTGTTCAATATGAAGTTCAATGTAAGTCGCGATATCTTTTTTAATATCAGGAAAATCTGTAGTGCCTTGATAACCAATACGTTGTAATTCGTCACCAACACTTTCACCATCAATACCTATCGTTTGTAATGCAGTTTCTAATGCTAAGGTTTGAGTAAAGACAGCACTTCCCATCATATCTGGTGCAAAACGAGCCCCCTCTTCATTGGTGAAGAAACCAACTGATACAGGGCAGTTCGGGGTAATGTTAAAATCAATAAGAGTCTCAATCACTTCCAAACCAGCCAACACACCTAAGTTGCCATCATATAAACCACCTGTTGAAACGGTATCAATATGCGAGCCCATCATAATGCACGGTAAATCTTCCTTTCCTTTCAGCGTGCCAATGACATTACCAATCGCATCGATTGATACAACAAGACCTAAGCCTTTCATCCAGCTGACAACAAGATCTCTGCCTTTTTTATCAGCATCAGTGAGGGCTAAACGAGAGACACCACCACCATCAAGCGCGCCCATTTCTCCCAAGCTGTTTAAACGATGCTGCAACCTTTCAGCATTTATGCAGAATGTTTTTTCACTCATATTCATTTCATCCTTCAACTGAAAATAAATTATCAAAAAAACAAATACTAAAATTTTATTATCACAAACACAACCCTTTTTTGATAATTAATTTTCATGTATAGTAATACTAAAAATTAATTATCAGTCACAATGGAGAGTCAATTGAGCAAAATAAGCGGTCAAGATTTATTGGATGCGAG
>TARA_R110001583_G_scaffold10417_7_pt1 | contig 13322 bp, 16 predicted proteins | sample TARA_R110001583 | Tara Oceans TARA_R110001583 (sample SAMEA4398432) | marine metagenome | biome: Polar Biome; feature: [MES] marine water layer (ENVO:01000295) within the mesopelagic zone...; material: water (ENVO:00002006), including particulate matter (ENVO:01000060) such as...... | reverse complement strand
TTTGGTTGGGAAATTAAAAATGAAGATTCAAATTGGTCATGAAGTACATTCTTGAGACTGAGCATTTTTTTAAGAGAATTTGAACTTTCGGATGCTACTAGCATATATGAGCTGAAGGCAATTTTTGAAACACGAAGCTTGCCACGAATTTGAAAACTGGCTATACTACAAGGTGAATCAAGAGGCATATCTTAAAAAATGAAGTAGTGAGATACGTGCCTGTTATTATATCCACAATTATCTTAATATGAAGGTTTATTTGAACGGATTGACTAGGATTAAATAAATTACTTACGCACTTTACGGGACAGTGTCTTAATATTGCCGGAACTTTCGGTACATTCCACATTTAATCTATTCTCTTGATTATTCGTACTACCTATTCGTGGTATAACAAGAGTTGTTAACGAACCTGCAATGCATACTGATGAAAACAATAATAAGTCTCAATCGCAAATAACAGGTGAATGTTTTTGTGGCTCAATAAGATATCAAATTAATGGAAACCTTCGAAATGCTCGTTCTTGTCATTGTTCTAGATGTCGAAAAGCATTTAGCGCTCAGGCTTCTGCCTACGCAATGGTAAACCCCGATGAATTCTCATGGATTTCAGGTGAAAATCTTCTCACAAGCTATGTCTCCAAAAAAGGAATGGGTTTGCAGTTTTGTAGTGTATGTGGTACGACTATCTGCGGTATATACAAGGGAACAATTCATGGCATTACATTGGGAAGTGTAAATGGCGATCCTGAGGTGGAAATAGGGATACATATCTATGTTGGCTCAAAGGCGACTTGGGAAATAATTCCTGATGGAGCTGTTACTTATCAAGAAGGGGCACCAGAAAAATGATCATTATTTGGTGAGCGCTACGATCTCTTGATTTTATTACCTTCATATTATTATTATTTATATAAGTATCCTACAAAAAAAAGAAGCCGAAATGAATGCGTTAGAGAATCTTGCTAGGTATGAACTTAGCTTACCTGAAACTTCCACTCCCGGGGGGTCTTATGTATCGGTCAATATTAGGGGAAATATGGCTTTCGTTGCCATACAATTTCCAATTAGAAATGGGGACTATCTCTATCAGGGCAGATTAGGAGATGAAATTTCGATAGAACAAGGTTACAAAGCAATGGAATTGTGTGCCCTAAATGTTCTTGCCCAGGTGAATATGAAAATTGGCTTTGACAATATAATTGGACTGAATCATTTTGATGCTTATTTTCAATCGGGCGAAAATTGGGACGACTCACCAATCGTTGTAAATGGCGCTTCCGACTTATTCGTTAAAGTTCTTGAAGATAGGGGTAGACATTCAAGAGCCATTTTAGGCGTTCACAAATTGCCACGAAACTTTTGTGTTGGACTTACAGCTACATTTACGATTATGAATGAATAAAACGACTCCTATATCGTTAAAATATATGAAACAAGCTTAAGGTGTGGTCTGGGGCTGCATCTTTTTTTTGTTTACAGGCTTGAGTTTCATAAATTTGATAAACAACACGTTTAATAATTATCAAAGTCATAAGATAGCTAATTTATGAAAACCTTACTCCATATCTTATTTTTGTTATCCTTCAGCTTGTCACTTTTCGCGCAAGACTGTTATACAGAAGCGACTCAGGAAAATATAAAGTCAGATTATTGTCAATTATGGTTTGGAAGAACTTTTCAGGGTACTATTGGGGATGATAATCAAAGAATTGAGATTCGTTTCGTAGAGATATCTAAGGATTCGGAATCACATTTTAAATATCATGTGAAAGGGAAGTCGAGAGTCATGAATAATGTTTGTGATTTCGATGGGTATATGATTGTTGAACAAATCATGTTACTTAATGAAACTAAAAGAGATTGTCATGAACCTGATCTTTCAGGAGGCATTATATATGGCACATATGTCTTGAATGAGAACCCAAATCAAAATCATGTTGGTCGATTTACGGGTGATTTTAAAAGCATGTTTGATAAATCGCCTCATGGATTTAATTTGAATAATGTCTGGTTTGGTCAGGACGGTTTTAATGCTTTTATGGGAACGTGGGAGAGTTACAATAATGATGAACCGAGATTTTGTGCTTGGGGACTTCAATTACCTCTTTCAATGCATGACGATTTATTTAAGCACTACGATAAGGAGCTCTATTTATTTAATTCCAAGTATATGGATAGGGGCTGGAAAACTTATGTCCTCTCAAATCTGAAGTCATTTATAAAAGTCCCAAAAAACTTTGAAACAAATGAATTAAGGTTTGCTGACGATTTTATAGAATATCCGACAGAGGAAATCGACCAAGCGAATAGAGAAGAAAAGAAAAAGTGGTGGGAGTGATATCAGCTATCTATGTATCAATTAAACTGATATTGATTTCAAGCTAAGAACTGAATCTTTTAGAAGTGTTTTTCTATCTTTAAGCAAGAGTCGTTACAAAGACTATGAGATTAATCTTTAAAAATACTTTCATGACAAAGAAAATAATATCCCTTGGAGCTAGTAATAGTACGAAATCAATCAATAGAATTTTAGCACGTTATGCCTCTAAAGAAATGAATGAAGTCGAATTTGAACTTTTGGATCTGAATGATTTTGAGATGCCAATTTATAGTGCTGATAGGGAAAATGAAACGGGTATTCCAGAATTAGCTCATCAGTTTAAAGCTCTTATTCTTAAAGCTGATGGCATCCTAATTTCTTTTGCTGAACACAATAGTGCTTATTCGGCAGCTTATAAAAATATATACGATTGGGTTTCTCGAATAGAATCGGATGTTTGGGGAAACAAGCCTATGTTTTTGATGGCGACATCGCCAGGAGGTTATGGAGGGAAATCAGTATTAGCCATGGCCACTGCTAGGTATGAACGTTCTAATAATAAACCTATCTTAAATTTTTCTTTACCTTCTTTCTATGAGAATTTCTCCGATGAGGAGGGGATAAATAATGCTGTTTTACTGAAAGAATTTCAAACACAACTTAAGCAATTTGAAGAAGCTTTGTAATGACTAATTTATCGAATAAGAAATGTACGCCTTGTAGAGGTGGGATCCCTCCACTTGAGGAGAAAGAAATTAATCAACATCTGGCTAAGCTTAATGGCTGGCAAGTTGTTGACTTGCATCACTTGTTGAAAATATTTTTATTCTCAGACTTTAAATCTGCTTTAGCATTCGTTAATCAAGTTGGAGAAATAGCCGAAGATGAAAATCATCATCCAGATATGATATTATCTTGGGGAAAGGTTGTAGTCTCAATTTGGACTCATAAGATTGATGGATTGCACGAAAATGATTTTATTTTAGCAGCTAAAATAGATGAGCTCTTGTAGCAAGGATTAAGCCCACAATAGAATAGTAATGCAAAATAAAATGGTGAAACTATTTTCATACGGAACGCTTCAGTTTGAACGAGTACAGTTGGATACATTTGGAAGAATTTTGGTTGGTAAAAAAGATGTATTAAGAAAATATACGCTTTCGAACATTAAAATTACTGATCCGAATGTTATTAAATCGAGTGGGACGGATATGCATCCTATTCTTGAATTTTCAGGAAAAGAGCAGGATATTGTAGAAGGAACCATATTCGAATTGACCAATAAAGAGTTGTTGGAAGCAGACAGTTATGAAGTTGATGATTATAAAAGAGATGAATTAACATTTGCATCAGGCCAGTCGGCCTATGTTTATTTAAAGAAATAAGAACTTCCCTTAATTAACTATAATGAAATTAGATCTCTATCAGATTGATGCTTTTACCGATAAAATGTTTGGAGGAAATCCAGCTTGTGTGGTGCCATTGAAAACATGGTTGCCTGATGCGCTTCTTTTTAATATTGCAAAAGAAAATGCTGTTCCAGAAACTGCGTTTTTCATTATAAAGGAAAAGAAGGTGCATTTGCGTTGGTTTACACCTGATGTGGAAATGGATTTATGTGGTCATGCAACACTTGCAAGCGCTTATGTCTTGAAAGAAATTTTGAATTATTCTGAAGATACAATTGTATTTGAAAGCTTAAGTGGTGATTTGACTGTTAGTATAGAGGATGGCTTATATACTTTGGATTTTCCTTCAAGAATGCCTGTTGAAGCAAAATTACTACAGGTTATTGAGGATGCGTTAAACATACAGCCTAAACAGGTTTTGAAAGCAAGAGATTACGTATTGGTTTATGAGAACGAGACCGATATTCGAAATATTAAAATTGACAGGCAGATTTTTGATCAAATTAATCTCGATCCAGGAGGCGTAATTGTTACGGCTAAAGGTGATACATGTGATTTTGTGTCTCGATTTTTCACTCCACAAGCTTCTATATTGGAAGATCCGGTAACGGGTTCAGCTCATTGTTCATTAACGCCTTATTGGAGTAAAGAATTGAATAAAAAAGAGATGTGTGCTAGACAAATATCTGAGCGTGGAGGCAAGTTAATTTGTATTGATAAAGGAGAAAGAGTTTGGATTCGAGGTAAAGCTAAAACATATTCAAAAGGTGCTTTGTGGACGGAATAGAAAAAATCTGTAGATGGATCTACAGACTTTTCTAATAGATTTATTTGCTTGTTGCTTCTCTAGCAAGTACCCAAAAATAAAGAGAGGCTACAGTGTTGTAAGGTGAAAATCGTTCACGATAAACTTCGAATTCTTTTTTCGAGAGAGAATCTAAACCATATAAATACATTATTCCATTGCGTATTGCGAGATCCCCATAACTAATAATATCTGGGCGAGTTAAAGAAAAAATCATAAACATTTCAGCCGTCCACATCCCAACACCATTTAAGGCCGTTAATTTCTCAATTATTTCTTCATTACTTAGTTCGTGAAGTTTATCGAAATCAACTGTTTTGGACTGAGCAGCTTCAGCAATACCTCTTATGTAGTTCACCTTCCTATTAGACATACCACACGATTGAATGGATTCGTGGCTGGCATTCAAAATGTTTTCAGCGCTAATATCTCCAATAAGATTACTTAACCTAATCTTAACTGTTGCTGCAGCTTTTGTCGATATTTGTTGACTGATAATACTTGAAATAAGAGCAAAGAATGGTTCCGGAGTTATAGGACGTTCAATCATGCCAATGCGATCAATAGCGATGGCTAGTTTGTCACATTTGCTTTTCAGATAATCAAGCTCAGTTTCTCCATATTTGTAGTAGTCCATAGTTCTTGCTATTAGTCTTTATTTAAGAAGTTTCTTGTTACTATTTTCACTTAAATGATAGAACTTTCCATTTTCAATAAGTAAAGCTTGATTTGGTATAGAGTCATCAGCCAAAGGGATATTCACGTCAATAATTTTGCCATTAAAGGAAGCACTTAGGATTTCATTCTCCGTATGTCCCACTACAATTTTTGAAACATTGAGTTTCTCTAGAATACCGTCAAGTTCAACTTCTGTGATCTTCTTATATTTTGATCTATCCATAAAATAGCCACGATACCAAAAAGGGCCAAAGGATTTTAATATTTGAGTATATTCTTCCTCATTTTCAGCATTCGAACCAGCAAGTAAATATTGTCTCATTAAACTATTGACTTGTTCAAGGCTTATTCCTGAATCAACTTGTTTTTTCGAAATGCCACCATGAACAAAAAGAACATCATTAATTTTCGTCATTGAATTCTTAGAGCGTAACCATTCACCTAATACTGAGTTTGGATGAAAAAGAGCATCGTAATCTAATCCTAAATTATTACATAGATTTTTGTAGTCGCTAGCAATATATCTGTTGTCCTTATTAAGTACCATCAATTCATGATTCCCAAAGGTAATATGAACTTGTCCGCCAGCCTTCTCAGCTTCTTGCTCTAAGCGGTAGATGAACCAAAGCGTTTCAGTCACCTTATTTCCTCTATCGAAAATATCACCAACAAATACCAAATGACCTTTGTTCCAATTCCATCTTAACTGATTATCTATAACGCCATGAGTTTGTAGGTTGTTTATCAATCGATCAAACTGACCATGAATATCACCAACAACGAAAACAGGCTCTTGAGTTTCAATTTGCCATTTAGGCGTTTTACTTTCTCGAATAGAATAGTTTGTTGTATCGCCAGCCCAGCCTTTGAAAGAGCTTAAATTCTGTTCTAAGTATTTGCCAGTTAGGTAGGTTTTACTTTCAATTGAATCATGTTTTAGATAGTAGGCATAAAGTCCATTCTCAGTTCTATCAACAAAAGGGCCATCGTTAAGATTTGACAAGCCATTCTTAAAAACGACTGCACCATTCTTAAGGAGTAATTCTATCGATTCCTGATTGTTAGCTCTGATGGCAAAATTCAATGCCGTGTAACCCTCGCAATTTACAGCGTTTATATCGCAGCCTTTTTTTATGAGAGCTCTTGTTACGCTAGGTAAAGCTCTTTTTGCAGCCCAATGAATGGGGGATAGGCCTAAAGAATCTGGTGCATCTATTTTGGCGTCTGAATTAATTATTTGTAGGGCATTTTCTACCTGGCGATTATTAATAGCTTGAATAAGGTCAGAAGTGTTATTATTAGATTGACATGCTATTAATGTCACAAGGCAAGAAAAGAGTACTCCTTTGAAAACTGTTTTAATCATAGGTTGGTTTAGTTTTAATGTTGGTCGTACTTCTTAAACAATTAGAATGTACATATTCAGTTTTTATTTAAGTCGTATGCAAGGATAATAAATCTATTTCAGATGGACTATCCAACTTCAATTTTTTATTGTGAATTAGGGCTGAAAAAGACCATTAATAGGGTAGAAATATATCCCGTTATGATTGTGTGAATTTAGCAGGGTGAAGCTAAGTGGTTGATATGTAATGTGGTGGGTGGTGTGTTTAATTCTGGGTTATTTATACCTCAAAGTCTTTTTTTTTTATACATTTGCAGCGTAATTGGTTCTCGTTAATCTGACTTTTGTCAGATAGAGATCAAAAGGGAATCCGGTGTAAGTCCGGAGCTGTTCCCGTAGCTGTAAGCTCAGAAAAAAACTTTTTCACTGCAATGCCACTGTCTAATATCAAGGATGGGAAGGCCGAAAAAGTTGAGTAAGTCAGAAGACCTGCCAATGCAAACTTAATTTTCAAAACATTCGGAGAAGATGTTTGGAGCTGTGTCTTATATATTTCTATAAATAGACCCATCCCTTATATTTCCTTTGCTATCAAAACGATAATGAGGAGCATATTTACTTATATTCTATTATTCTTTGCTTTAAGCCCAGCTTATTCAAATTTTTCTGATGCCTTTTATTCTACAAGTGATAGCATAACTGGAAATGCACATAAGACGAGCATTTTAACAGTATTCGATACCATTCAGTTAAACGAGGTGGTGAGTTATGGCAAGCTGAAAAAATACCAATCTGGTGCAAAAATCGAAATCATTCCTGCTCGCCAGTTCGACGCTCATCGAGATGGAAGTTTAGAGCAATTATTATCACGAACTCTCCCTATTGTTCTAAAATCAACTGCGGGTACTTTATCTACCATACGCTTACGAGGTACTTCACCTGACCATACAAGTGTTAACTTTGGAGGTATCAACCTTAATTCACTAACACTAGGACAGTCGAACATGAGTAATGTGCCTATGTATCTATTCGATGAAGTGGGTGTTCAATTCGGTAGTGCCAGTACTGTAAATGGTTCAGGAAGTATTGGTGGAGCCATACACCTTGGTCTTAAAAATAACTGGACTAAAGGTGTTAAAGCAGAGGCTAGAATTTCTCATGGCTCTTTTGGTGAAGAATTATATGGCACAAAAATATATTTAGGTAATGGTAAGTTTGAATCTGTAACACGAGCCTATTACTATAAAAAAGATAATAATTTTAAATTCACGAACACAGCTGTGCATGATTTTGAAAAAGGCATCTTTCAGATTGAAGATGTACAGCGAAATGCAAATATTGAAAACAAGGGTTTAATCCAAGAATTAAATTATAAATTTTCAGAGAAAGAGACATTCATATTTAATCTTTGGCTAGAGAAAGATTGGCATCTGGTTCAGCAAAATATGCAAGAAAACTACTATAAACCTGATCAGAAAGAGCCCTATGAAGATAAACATATCAGGTTGTGGACATCGTATAAAAACGATAAAAAAGCCATTAAGTATGAGATCAGTGGGGGGTATGTATACGATATCGGCATTCACAATGAAAACACAGATGATACCATTCAGACTCAACGGATAATTGGAGAGGCATATATGGAGCATGAGCTAAACAAAAAAACAAGTTATAAAATCGGTGCAAAAACTAGCAGAATATATCCCACAGTTTATTCCTATTCTGGCGATCTAGAATACGAAGATAGAGTCGATTTTTATGCTTCATATTTTCACAAGATTAATCGTAAACTTACGGTTACAATCAATTTACGTCAAGGTTTGGTAACGGATTTCAAAGTTCCTTTCACACCAACTTTAGGTTTTAAATACCTCGTATTCTCCAAAGAAACTCATGCTCTAAACATAAATGGAAATATCGCTAAAAGTTATCGTGTACCAACTTTTAATGATCGTTTTTGGGGCGACCAAGGGAATCCTAATTTAAATCCTGAAAAGGGTATAAACTATGAGTTAGGTTTTAAGTGGAATTATTCGAATAATAAGACTTCTGGGCACATACAACTGAATACTTATTACCTGAAAGTTGATGAATGGATACTATGGGTGAATAACAATGATTGGGTGCCACAAAATGTTCAAGAAGTAGAAAGTAAAGGTCTTGAATTAATGACACTATGGAACTACTCACTTTTCGGTCTAAAAACAGAATCAGGATTCAATTATTCATATACCTCAACAGAACGTAAAAAATCATATTCTATAACAGATGCAGTTGGCCGACAATTGGAATATGTCCCCCTACATAGTGGTAATTTTTATTCAACTACTAGTTATAAAAACACCGATGTTTCAATAGATTGTAAATACACTGACAAACAATACACCAATGAAGAAGACGGTAATATTCTTTCATCTTATTTTCTTCTCAATTTTTCAGTAGGTCACCAGTTTAAATTAAACAACAAAAATAAAATCAAAATAAAAGGCATGCTTAATAATATCCTTAATACTGAATATCAGTCAACATTTGGATTTGCCATGCCAGGTGTTAATTACAGATTAAGTCTAACTTATAATATCAATTAAAATGAAAATTAAATTCTTATCAATGTTAGCCATTGCGGCTACTTTATTCGCTTCATGTAACTCTGATGATAATAATGATACTGCTCCAGGGGCAGGCACAAGCTACGTGGTAAATTATGGTAGTTTTTCGGGAGATAAATCTAGTATTTCGGTTTACGATAATGATAATGACGTTTTAACCAATGGTCATTACGAAGCAGTAAACACTGTTGCTATGGTTTCTAATGTGCAATATGCCTATAATTACGACGGAAATATATACATGATGGGTAACAATGCCGATCAAGTATTCTGGGTAGATGAAATTACATTTAAACAAACTCAAAACGGTATTACTGATAAGATTATTAAACCACGCTATTGTGTAGCCGATGGAAACTATCTTTATGTCTCATGTTGGGGTGGTGATATCTGGACTGACATCACACTTTCTTATATTGCAAAAGTAAATATCAATACTAAAAAAGTAGAGAAGAAAATTGCACTAGAAGGTGGACCTGAAGGTTTAGCTATTGTTAATGGCAAACTATATGCTACTCTTAACTATAAAAATAGCATTGCTGTAATGGATTTAGATACAGAAGCTATCAGTTATATCGAAACTCAAGCAGTATCAAGTTATTTTATTAAAGACAATAAGGATAATCTTTATGCTTCTCAAGTTAGTAGTTACTCTTCTCCTTCTACAGAAACAGGTTTAGCTTATATTAATACGACTACTGATGAGTATGAATTATATAAATTAGATGGTATCAGTACTAGCTATGTGAATATCATGTCGGCTAATGATGATTTCTCAAAGTTATATGTAATGACTTCGGCTTATGATACTAACTGGAATCTTTCTGGCGCTATTGCAGTATTCGATACAGCAACTAAAAGTTTCGAAGCTAAAAATGTAGTAGAAGGTATTTCAGGATTAAATGGTGTCGGTTTTAATGATGATAAAGTATTCTCTTTTGTTTCTCCAAGTACAACTGCTAATGGAAAACTTGTGACTTATACTACTGATGGTACTTTGATTAAAGAATATGAAACTGGTATTTCTCCTTTAATGCTTTTAGAGGTTAAATAATTAGTTACAACAGACATATAAAACAGTTTTTGAAAAGAGCAGACGCAAGTTTGCTCTTTTTTATGCCTTATAATATCTCGTACTGATATTGCGTCAAACAAAAAAAGTAATATTATTTTATATCAACGTAGTATTAAAATTTAAAAGAAACTTCCTCAAGGAAGCTTCCTTTTTTTTAGAATCGAATTTTCGCTATTTAAGAAGCGTGATCGAACCTTCTCTATGATACTTACCATCCACTTTCACGCCTTGCCAAGTTGCACCATTATTAAATATGGCTCTAATTTTCCAGATATAAACACCTTGTGGAAGAGGTTTCCCTTTAAAGTTTCCATCCCAGCCTTCAGCAGGCCTGCCATCTTTTATTTGATTGGAAAACCAAATCACTTTCCCCAATGATCGAAAACCTCTATTTTATAAGTATGAAGTCCAATACCCTTTGGAAGGAGTAATGCGATTTGAGGGTTCGGATTTCCAGGGTTGTAAGCATTGGGCACAAAGATGGCACTCATCATGTCAACAGCAACTGGCTTTGTAATTGTATTTTCATATGTATATTTTGATTGTGCATTTAATCTCTATGGGTATAATTCCCGAGGCTTGCCTCGTAAGTAATTAGTATTTTGTGACTCGATGTCACAGAGTAGTAAATATATTCATAAAAGCCACAATGTTACAGTGTTGTTGTACCATTTAGTAACAAGTGCAAAGTATCGCAGAGTAGTTTTCACTCAAGATGTAGACTTAGTTTTGATATCAGTTTGTAATGAGCTTGAAAAGCGTTATGATATTCGATTTTTAGAGATTGGAATAACTATACTTTGATTCAGTAGTCAACACTATCGTGTAAAAGCCATTGTTTGTAAAAGTGTGTTTGGAGCAAAACCGGTAGATTTATTGCCATCTCTAAAATCCCATAGGTATGAGATGGCATTAAGACAGTTATTTTTAAACCCAACAGGGGTATTAATGGCTGCAACGCCTTCGTGGGCAAATTCCATTTGAGCTAAAGGATTCACACCTATCATTTTTCAATAAGCTCGGTACAACCTTCACTATTTGTAATAAATAGTGACACCTTATAACCTCTCATTTCATCGAATTGGTGCTCCGGATTTTGCAAATCGGATGTTGTACCTCCTTCAAATGTCCATAACTAGTCAGTTTAAATACAAGCTCCTATCTTTCATAGCTTTATCTCATGTTACAATTTTGGCAGTAAACTCTGGTTTCGTGTCGTACACAATGTAGGAGAAGTCGTATACGATTCCTTCATAAGTCATTTTTATGAACAAATTGAAAATACTATCAGGATAAATATGTGTTTGAGGAAAGCCATTATTGCTGATCGTGTTTGTTTCTCCATCTCCACGCTGATTTTCATAATTAGTAATTTTACTCTTTATCTCAGAAGATGTACTGTTTGTTAATTCAAAATCAAAATTACGATTGTCTCCATCAAAGGCCCAATGGTAGAAATAACCATTTGTATCGTTGAAATTACAATCTGGTTTTTGTGTCTGTAGTTTGTATACGTTGATAAAAAGCAAAATAAGACTCATGAGTTTTGGTATGCTTTTTACAGGTGAACTGTAGAACCGTTTCATGTTTATTTGACTTATCATTAGTAATGGTATGATAAAATTACATTACCTTAATGTAAATATTTTACGGGACAGAATTGGATCCAATTTCGATATTTTTTGGGAAAATTGGAATGTTTATTTTAAAAAAGCTAATGTCGTATACATGAGGTGCCTATTATAAGTGGTTAAGTGTCCTGAAGAGTTGATGAATATTGCAGAACTGGATTAATCAAGAATGATTTTGTGGAAAATATGTTATACTGTAAAGCTTAAATCAAAATGGTATTCCCCTTGAAAAATATAATCATATATATAAGGCTTGTTTTCTTAATTCCATTGGTTTGTTTATCGGTTTCAACAAAGGGGCAGGATGTCACTTTTTCTCTTTTTGATCAAAATAAAACTTACTTTAACCCTGCACTTACAGGCCTTCACTCTGGATTAATTCAGACAAATTTTATCTATCGAAAGCAGTGGCTTAATTTTCCTGGAGAGTTTAGTACCAAACATTTTAATCTTGATTTTAAAAAATATGGTTCAAGCGGATTTGGACTCTTTGTTTTTTCGGATATAGAAGGAGAGTCCTTGCTGACAACCTATTCTTTGGGTGGCAATTACTCATGGAGGGGAGTAATTAGTGACTATTCTGGGGCTTTCTTCCAGTTGGGAGTTAAATTTAGTTACAACATGAGAGAGATCGATTTGTCCCGTTTAACTTTTAGTGACGAGATCGATGAAATATACGGACCCATATATGGTCCAGATTATGTCGCTGATCGTGACAGGTACGATTATATTGACTTTTCAGTAGGAGGGATGATCTCTTTTAAATCCTTTGGTTTGCTAAGCAATACGCTTGGGTTTGCTGTTCATCATTTTAACCGCCCAAAAACCTCTTTCCAGGGAATATCTGATAAAATTCCAATCAAATTCAGTATTCATGCCCAAACTGAATACCGTTCACAAGTTAATAGTTTGAATCGTCGTGATAAATTAAGATTGAGTCCTGCTCTTGTTTATGAGACGCAGGGCAGTGATATTAGAGACAAGCAATTAGCAAATAGTTTAATGTTTGGTCTCGACCTTGATTCTGATCCTTTGACTGGGGGGATTTGGTACCGGACACCGTTTGCAAAGGGTTCAAACAAAAATTACAATGCATTGATATTTAAATTTGGAACCCGTATCTATGCCCATAACAACAAGGCGATTTACAACTTGTACTACGCCTACGACCTTGCAACCAAAAACGATAGCAAATACACCCGAGATTCTCATGAAATAGGGCTTTCCATGTCGATTTCATATAAGAGGAAATTCAAGAGTTACAATAGGTTTTAAATCTTTTCTGTGGAACCAAAACATTATTAATAGATGATTTACTGATATCCTTATAGAATTAGTATTAAAGAAGGGACTTTCATAAGAAAGTCCCTTTTTTGGTGTGCCATGCATGGCGAATAGCTTGACTGTTAAAGTTCGTTATGGAGGTGTTTCAGCCCACCGCAAGCTT
>TARA_R110001583_G_scaffold195150_1_pt1 | contig 13325 bp, 7 predicted proteins | sample TARA_R110001583 | Tara Oceans TARA_R110001583 (sample SAMEA4398432) | marine metagenome | biome: Polar Biome; feature: [MES] marine water layer (ENVO:01000295) within the mesopelagic zone...; material: water (ENVO:00002006), including particulate matter (ENVO:01000060) such as...... | reverse complement strand
TCAGCCGCTTTCTTTTATACCCTGTGAGAAATCCGGGCTAGCATGTAGTAAGACTTCTTCGTATTTTTTATCATTCATAAGTCAGACAATGTCTTTTAATAAGGGGGATATTGCACGAATACCTGTTCCATCAGTCTTTCCAGACATTAGTTTTCAAGCTGAGAGGTGTATTGAGGTTTCTAGGAAAGATTGGGACTCTCATGAGGGCTCATGGAGCTTTAGTGAATTACATTTATTGGCTTGCAATAGGCAAGTTTTTTCTTTAATAGAAATTTACAAAATAATTACCCGCTTTTGGTCAAGCTTAGTCTTAGAAGTCATGTCTCTGGAAGAGTCCATAAATTTAAAATTTATTGAGGCGTATGGGCTTCATGATGAGTTAGTTCCTAATGTTGAGCTTAATGACATTACGCTCCGGGTTAATCCACATTATCGCTATGGAGGTAACCGCAGCGAAGAAGAGCTGGAAACCTTGCTCCAGTGTGACACCCTCAAGGAGCTGGTTAGCTACGCCATCGGCTGCATGATGGGCCGCTACTCGCTGGACAAGCCCGGCCTGGTTCTCGCTAGCCAAGGCGAAGCCGTCCGCGACTACCTCGCCCAGATCCCCGTCCCCAGCTTTGCCCCGGATGACAACGCCATCATCCCGCTCACCGATCAGGAGTGGTTCCCCGACGACGCCACCAACCGTTTCCGGGACTTCGTGCGAACTGTGTGGGGCGAGGAGCACCTGCAAGAAAATCTCGATTTCGTAGCCGAAAGCCTCTGCCTACACGCCATCAAACCCAAGAAGGGCGAAGCTGCGTTAGAGACTATCCGACGCTACCTCAGCACCCAGTTCTTTAAAGACCACCTGCGCACCTACAAAAAACGCCCCATCTACTGGCTGTTCTCCACCGGCAAGCAGAAAGCCTTCGAGTGCCTGGTCTACCTGCACCGCTACAACGAAAGCACCTTGGCCGAGATGCGCACCGACTACGTCATCCCGCTCACCACCAAGCTCGCCAGCTACGTGGAAAAGCTAGAGCAAGACAAAGACGCCAGCACTTCCGCCGCCGAAGCGAAAGCAATCGAGAAAGAGCTGAGCAAACTCTACAAACAGCAAGCCGAACTCAACACCTTTGACGAGAAGCTGCGTCACTATGCCGACCAGCGTATCTCGCTGGATCTGGATGATGGGGTGAAGGTGAATTATGGGAAGTTTGGGGATTTGTTGGCGGAAGTGAAGGCGGTGACGGGAGAAAAGGCTCAGTAAAATTCGGGTTAAGGGCAGTGACTCAATTATAAGGGAGAGGTGGAATGAGTACTGAAAAACACATACTAAAAGTCAGGGATGATGCATCTCCTATCAAATTTGAAGGTGATCCCTCCGTCGGCAGATTTCAGTGTGAAACCTTTTCTGAAACATCTTGGCTGAACTCCGGGGAGTTTGGCTACAAGGAGCTTCGATCTCGTATCGAGCCATGGCTGACATCGTTGTTTCAAACGGAACATCTTTCTCTACTTGCTGGTTCTGGCTTGACCCACGCGATTCATTTCATTGCTGCTGGAAAACCAGCCGCTGGCATGAGCAGTGTTGATTTCATGTTCTCAGATAAAGAAATCAAGAACGCTGCACAGGAGTCTGCTGAACGGTCTGGGCGAGATCAGGCGAATATTGAAGATCAGCTACGTGTAGCAAATGAACTTCTTCGAGGCTTAGAAATTCTTGGGAAGACTACTGATGCCGAAGCTGTACGGACTGACCTTGAAACAATAATTGGTGATTTTGGGCTTTCAATCCTTCAGAGCGAGCGGAATATTGCTGAGGCTGGAGAGCGTGAAAGACAGGAGGCTTGGAATACACTTATCACTTTTTTGATGAGCTTTGCCAGCCGGATCGGCGTTCGTGATCGGTTAAATATTTTTACAACCAATTACGATCGGCTGATTGAGGCAGGTGCAGAGGTCGCTGGCCTCCATTTGCTCGACAGATTTCTTGGAAACCTGATGCCCGTTTTTAGGTCCTCTCGGCTCGATCTGGACATGCACTACAATCCCCCTGGTATTCGGGGTGAGCCAAGATACCTGGAGGGTGTGGCACGTTTTACAAAACTCCATGGCTCCGTGGATTGGATTCAAGCCGAGCAGGATATCCGGCGTATTGGGTTACCGTTTGGTGCTGAACAGATTAAGCCATACCTGGGTGCGCCCGGTTTGCAGGGTGTAGACGCGAACAAATTGATGATCTATCCGAACTCCGCGAAAGATAGAGAAACGGCTGACTATCCCTACGTTGAGTTATTTCGCGATTTTGCGGCTGCAATCTGCAGGCCTAATAGCACGCTTGTGACTTACGGATACAGCTTCGGGGACGAGCATATCAACCGCGTGATTCGCGATATGCTCTCCATACCGTCAACGCATCTTGTCATCATTTCGCGTGAGGATAATCTTGGCCGCATCACCAAGACCTATGACGATCTTGGCCGATCATCGCAGATTAGCCTGATGGTTGGTTCTGGCTTGGCCGACATCCAGAACCTCACAAAATATTTTCTACCAAAAGCGGCCATCGATAAGACGACATCCAGAATGTCAGAGTTATTGCGTCAACGTTTCAACTCTGAGCAGCAAACACCAGACCGTGATGAAGAGGGAGGTGATTCCGGGGGGGAGCAACCATGAGTATGAGCCCTATGGCCTATGCGGACTCTCTGAGGATCGGAACCATCGATTTTGTCGCTCCGGATGAGATTAAGGTCTTGCTCGATATCGAGGCTCCGGACAACGTTGCCCTGAACACGGGCACGCCTAGGCCTTTCCCGAGAATAAATGGATACGTTTTGATTCCCAGCGATGAGGGCTACCTCGTTGCCCAAGTCGAGTGGATAACAGTCGAAAGATCTCAATTTCCCAAACGCCAGGGCATGCAAGATTTTGGTTTGATCGATCTCCCGTACCCGCTGCGGAAAATGAGCCTGAATCCGATTGGTTCGTTACTCCAGGAGGACGAAGACAAGTTTTCATTTCGACGTGGTGTCGATTCCTATCCCACAGTTGGAAGCCCAGTCCTGCTTCCCACACAAAATCAACTCAGATCGATTGTTGAGTCCGGAACAAACAAGCATGTGAAGATCGGAGTGAGCCCGTTGGCCGCAAACGCCTCGGTATGCGTTGATCCTGATCGTTTGTTTGGGAGACATTTGGCCGTTTTGGGCAATACTGGTAGCGGTAAGTCCTGCTCCGTAGCAGGGCTCATCCGTTGGTCGCTCCAGGCTGCAAGAAAGGCCCGAGAAGGAGGTGACCCGAACGCAAGGTTCATTGTTCTGGATCCCAACGGTGAGTATGCAAATACCTTTAAAGATCTCGGAAACGTTCGTATTTTTTCTGTGGAGGGGGATGAAGAACAAGGAGTTCAGGCACTTAAGGTGCCAATGTGGTTTTGGAATAGTGAAGAATGGAGCGCGTTTACCCAGGCTAGCCCAAGAGCGCAAAGGCCAACCTTAGTACAAGCGCTCCGCTCAGTGAGAGATGGGTCTTTTGAACACAATGTAACCCCAAGCAATGAAATGCGTAGATATCTACGAACGCTAGTTGGAATCATTCAACAAGAGAAATCTACGGGGCGGCCGTGGTCAGGTCCGGGTCCGGTTAAGGGATTTGTCGAGAGACTTGCAAGTTGGCAGGACGCGCTCAAAAGATCTAATGACTACTCGGCGAATGAGAATAAATGCATTAGAGGCTTATATGGCTTGATTAACGAGTATCGTACAGCTCGTCGTGCTGATTGGCCCGGACCTTTCACGAAAGCTGAGATAGACGAATTACTGAACCAAACAAAAGCTGCCCATTCTGTATTTGGTGGGAGTGATACGGATATTCTTCCTATAGATGCAGATGTCCCACGCGAGTTCTCGGGGGCGGATTTTTTGCGAAGTCTGGAGGTAAACGCTGAGCAATTAAATGTTTCTGACTATGTGGAAACGATGCTCATGCGAGTGAGAACACTTCTCGGGGATAGTCGGATGAAGTCAGTCTCTGGAGAGACAGATGGACTCTCTCTGACCGATTGGTTGGAAAATTATATTGGCGCGAGTAACGCAGCCAATGGCTCGATAACAGTTATAGATCTGTCTTTACTACCGGTAGAAGTTGTGCATTTGGTTACTGCTGTAATTGCAAGGATGACGCTGGAAGCCTTGCAGCGGTACCGAAAGAATAATCACGGAAAAATCTTACCTACAGCCTTGGTTATGGAGGAAGCTCATACCTTCATAAAACGGTACAACGCTGATATAGAGAACCAGAGCTCTGCTGCCATTTGCTGTCAAGTCTTCGAGAAGATTGCTAGAGAAGGTAGAAAGTATGGCCTGGGGTTAGTGCTTTCCTCGCAACGGCCCAGTGAGCTATCACCGACTGTTTTATCTCAATGTAATAGTTTCCTCCTCCATCGCATTAGCAACGACAGAGACCAAGAGCTGGTGCATCGTTTGGTACCAGACAATCTTCGAGGCCTTTTGAGAGACCTTCCGTCTCTACCCTCACGCCATGCGATTTTGATGGGTTGGGCTTCGGAGTTGCCTGTGCTTGTGCAAATGAATTCCCTTGCAGAATCTGAGCGGCCAACCTCCGAGGATCCAGATTTTTGGAATGTTTGGTCTGGATCTGAAGAGCTTGAGGACGGTAGCTATCAAGATATCCAGCGACCAGTGGATTGGGATTCGATCTCAAGGGACTGGCAGGAACGAAACGATAATGGTGAGAGTAGCTAGAGCTAAAACGGGATGATGGGCTGGCCAGTCAAAAATGGTCAAAGATTAATCTGGTAGCTAAACCATCGAAAGCAAAATCAATATAGTGGAGATACTATGTATCAGGCAGGTGGCACCATCTCTTCATTAATTGACCAGGTGAGGAATCATGAATTAATTCTCCCTGCGATTCAGAGGGAGTTTGTATGGAGACCTGAGCAGATCTGCAACCTGTTCGACAGCCTACTTCAGGGCTACCCGTTTGGCACATTCCTATTTTGGCGCATACAGCCTGATAATCGTGGAAAGTACCAGTTTTACGACTTTGTTACGCATTATCATCAGCGAGACAATCCTCACTGCCCGCCGCTAAAAAACCTTCCTGCCCGCGAGCTGGTTGCCGTACTGGATGGTCAACAGCGTATTACAGCTCTGAACATTGGCCTTCAAGGATCTTACAGCCAAAAAATCCATGGAAAGTGGTGGACGAGTCCCGATGCGTTTCCTCTCAAGCGACTTTATATCAATTTGCTGGGACAGCCTGAGGACGAAACAGGTAGCCGCTATCAGTTCGAGTTCCTAACAGACAAGCAAGCTGGTGACAGATCCGAGGGGGAGTACTGGTTCCGTGTTGGGCGGATTCTAGAAGAAGACAGAGACGATTTGCACGATGAACTTAATGATGGGTGGAAGGGCGATAGAGAGTCCCTCAAGTCCGCTAGAAGTGTCCTTAGACATCTGATCACCACAATATTAGACAAAGATAAGATTGCTTACTATGAAGAAAAAGAGCAAGACCTTGAACATGTCTTGAATATCTTCATCCGTATGAACAGTGGGGGGACTGTTCTCTCATATTCGGACTTGTTGCTGTCCATAGCTGTTGCACAGTGGAACGACCTGGATGCACGAGAGGAAATCCATGCTCTCGTTGACGAAATGAATGAAACAGGGGATGGTTTTTCCTTCAGTAAAGATCTAGTCCTGAAGGCAGGATTGATGCTGTCAGATATTGGCAGTGTTGGCTTCAAAGTCGATAACTTCAATAAAGCTAACATGGCTATCCTTGAGAAGAACTGGCTTGAGATACGAACTGCTCTTCTCCTTACGACCAAACTCTTGGCTACTTTTGGATTCAACTCGCAGAACCTGCGTGCAGATAGCGCAATTTTGCCGATTGCCTATTACCTATATACTCGAAAGCTGGATGATGGTTATTTGTCCCGTTCAGAATATGCGAAGGATCGCGAAGTTCTGCGCAAGTGGTTTATTAAATCGTTGTTAAAGGCGTCTGGTATTTGGGGCAGTGGTCTTGATACTTTGCTAACCAGCTTGCGCCGAGTGCTTAAGGAGGATAGTGAGGCAGGCTTTCCAGCGGAGAAGCTGAGTTCGGTGATGGCGGCCCGGGGTAAGGCACTCCACTTTGTTGACGAGGAAGTCGAAGAGCTGGCCGAGTTGGAGTACGGTGGTAAAAGAACCTTCGCGCTGCTTTCTTTGTTGTTCCCGGGATTCGATTTTTCTCGACATTTTCATGTAGACCACATCTACCCGAAAGGACTTTTCACCACAAGCAAGCTGAGAAAGGCTGGTGTGCCTGAGGAAAGAGTTGAGTCTTTCAAGGCATGGAACAATCAGCTTCCAAATCTTCAATTACTTGAAGGAACCATCAATAACGAGAAGCGCCAAAAAATGCCTCTGAAATGGTATGAGGCTTCTTGGCCGGACCCTGAGGCGCGTTTGCGTCATCTTCATTCCCAAGGGATAGACCTGCTACCAGATGACGTCGCAAAGTTTGATGATTTTTATTTGCAGAGAAAGGCGCTATTGATAAAAAGAATCCAACAAGTAGTTAACAGTTATTAAGCCTAGCAATTTAATTTTGCTATAACTTTTTTTCAGCATGGATAGAATTCTCAGTGCAGCTCGAACAACTCCAGCAGGGCTTACAACACGCCTTCTTCACCGACTACCATCGGATTGTTTTCTGGTATGACGCCCCCGGCCACTTTGCAGAGTCGCTGAGTGACCTCGCGCTGGAAGGCATTCAGGTGATCACAATGGCAGGGGAGTCGACCCTTGGCGTAAAGCTACGCCTGGAGCTGGAAGAGCCTGACACTCCCACGCTGCTCTACTTTCCCTACGCCGAGCCAGCACCGGAAGACGACTGGCTGCTGGATATAAAGCTTTACTCAGGGCGGTTCTACGCGGATCGCGTCTCGATGATCTTTAATGAGCTGGGCCTTACGCGCCATGTGCTGCGCGAGCATCTAGCTCAGCGGCAGGCGTTTTTAGCCAGCCGAAAGCGTATTGAAGGGTTAAAACGTTTAGTCACGCCTTCTATTAGTGAAGATGAGCTGGATCTTGCGATGCTGGCCGTGGTGGTAGGGGCAGCGTCAATAGAGGTGGCGACGCTGCTGTTTCATCTAGCAGAAGAGGCGGTGACCCACGAGCTAGGGTTAGAGGTGAATCCGGCAGCTTTAGTGGAAGCCGAGAAATACGCCTTAGTACCTGCGTTTGTACGTGCCCTGCAGGCAGAAGTCGGTTACCCCGCCGGCCGTGAAGAGCTGAGCGGTGAAACGCCTCTGAATTTCGGCCAGCTAATGTTGCGGTTACTGATTACCGGCTATTGCGAGAGTATTTCTGATATTCCTGACTGGGCACGCCAGGTGGCGATTCCCTCTGTTAATGCCCGTGCATCTTCGCGGGCGTTGCTGACTCGCTGGCGGGATAGCTCGCGTTTTTACCCCGCGTTCGATGTGATCTCCGGGTGGGTGGCGGATGCCCAGCGTATTGATGACAAGCTGCAGGATGTGCCGCTAGAGCAGTTAAGCCATGTGGCGACGTTTGAGGTCGTGGAGAAGCAGATCATTGTGGATCTTTGCCAAACAATTCCCACCGCTAATGTTCGCGACCTGCGGCTATTCGATAGCATTATTGTTGAGCGGTTAGATGGCTATTGGGCGTCTCGGCATAAAAACGATGCCCGCCGCGAGCGTTATCGGCAGCTGTACGCAGCGCTCACCGCGGCTATTGCACTGTTCAGCCTGCGCCACCAACATGCCAAAGGGTTTCACTTTGAGAGCGTTGAGGCGCTGTACCACGCTTACCAAACCGACCTCTACCGTTTTGATACGGCTTATCGCCACTACGCGGTGGCATCTGACGCGACCGGTGTTGAGCTGCTGAAAAACCTGGATACGGCCGTCGAGCGCTGTTACGACGAGTGGTTTTTGGGCCAGCTGACGCGCAACTGGAGCGAGCGTGTAGAGGCCGAACAGCGGCTGACGCACTGGAAGCTGCCTAACATCCCTAATCAACAAAACTTCTACCGTGACTGGGTGCAACCTCAGTTAGCCGCTAGCCGCCAAAAACGCGTGGTCGTGGTGATTAGCGATGCCTTCCGTTATGAGGCTGCCGAAGAGCTGCGCGAGCGCATCAATGCCAAGCGTTACAGTGAAGCGACGTTGAAAAGTCAGTTGGGGGTAGTGCCTAGCTATACCACGCTGGGCATGGCCTCGCTGCTGCCGCACCGTGAGCTAAGCTATCAACCAGGCAGTGATACGGTGTTGGTGAATGGTCAATCGACCCAGGGCACCGTCAACCGCAGCAAACTCTTAAAGGAAGCGCTGGGTGGTGAGGCTATGGCGGTCACCGCCGACGAGGTGAAAGGGTGGTCTCGGGAAGAGGGGCGCGAAAAAATTAAAGGCGTCCAGCTGATGTACGTTTACCACAATGTGGTGGATGCCCGTGGGGATTCCGCTAACACCGAAAGCGAGACGTTTGCGGCGGTGGAAGATGCCATTGATGAGCTAGATCAGCTGACCCGCAAGATTTTGATGCACTTGAATACTAGCACGGTGCTGGTGACGGCAGACCACGGTTTCTTATTCCAACGTAGCGCCTTGGATGCCACCGATCGCACGGCGCTTACGGACAAGCCTGCCTCTGCGTTCAAAAGCAAAAAGCGCTATGTGCTGGGTGAATCCCTGCCTGATAACTCCAGCGTTTGGCATGGGCATACCCGCGATACCGCAGGCACCACCTGCGCCACCCAATTCTGGATACCCAAAGGCGCGCACCGTTTCCATTTTGTGGGCGGGGCGCGCTTTGTGCATGGTGGCATCATGCCTCAAGAAATCGTTGTGCCGGTGCTCACGATACAGCAGCTGCGTGGCGAAAAAGCCGAGAAACGCAGTACCCGCAAGGTCGAAGTAATCTCACCGAAGGCATCGTTGAAGATGGTCAATAACATTCAGCGCTTCGACCTGCTGCAAACCGCAGCGGTGAGTGAACGCTTGCGGCCTGTCACCCTTTCAGTCGCGATTTATGAAGGCAGTCACGTGGTCTCCAGTGAAGAGGTAATCACCTTCGATAGCGCGAGCGACAACATGAACGAGCGCATGAAGTCGGTACGCCTTTCACTCTCGGGCACTTCGTTTGACCGTAAAAATGACTACTTCCTGGTGCTGCGCGATAAAGACTTAGGCACCGAGCGGGAGCGCTACCGGGTGGTGATCGACTTGGCCTTTACGGATGATTTCTTCTAAGCCAGTGATCGTCCGGCAAGTCGCGATGCAGGTAACGACTTGTCATCTGTCAACGCTTTGCCAGTTAGCTTTCTCACACACAAAATTGTGCTCTTTTTCGCCGTTTAGGAGTGACCGTCTACATGGATTTCGAGCCATCTTCCGCTACGCAAATGACTGATTCGCTCCACGACGCAGACTTGGACACGCTGCTCAATAGCCACTTTGCTGGCCGAGTGGTGCGCAAGGATCTAACTCAGCGTGTGAAAGAGGGCGCCAACGTACCGGTTTACGTGCTGGAGTACCTGCTGGGTATGTACTGCGCATCTGATGATGCAGAGGTGATTGCAAAAGGCCTGGAAAACGTTAAAGCGATTTTGACGAATAACTACGTTCGGCCTGATGAAGCGGAAAAGGTGAAGTCCATCGTTCGGGAGCGGGGCAGCTTCAAGGTCATTGATCGTGTCACGGTGCGACTGAACGAGAAGAAAGACCGCTATGAAGCAGCATTTAGCAACTTAGGCATCAAAGATGCTGAGATCTCCGCAGGCATCGTAAAAGAGAACGAAAAGCTGCTAGTGGGCGGTATTTGGGTCATCGCCACGCTCAGCTACTTCCATGAAGAGGGGCAGACAACATCACCATTCAGTGTCAGCCTGCTCAAGCCGATTCAAATGCCGCACATGAATATGGACGAGCTATTTGAAGGGCGGCGTGGGTTCACCAATTCACAATGGCGTGAAGTACTGATCCGCTCGATTGGCATGGAACCCGCTGAGCTAGACGAGAGCGTGCAGTGGCACTTGCTCGCCAGGATGATCCCGTTTGTTGAAAACAACTATAACGTTTGTGAGCTAGGGCCACGCGGCACCGGCAAAAGCCATATCTATAAGGAGTGCTCCCCCAACAGTATTCTGGTCTCCGGCGGGCAGACAACGGTAGCTAATTTGTTCTACAACATGAGCTCACGGCGCATTGGTTTAGTCGGCATGTGGGACTTGGTGGCGTTCGATGAAGTAGCGGGTATCTCGTTCAAGGATAATGACGGGGTGCAGATCATGAAGGATTATATGGCGTCTGGTTCATTCGCCCGTGGGCGTGAGCAGATGGAGGCATCGGCCTCGATGGTGTTTATAGGCAACATCAACCAGAGCGTTGAGTCGATGGTGAAAACCAGCCATCTGTTGACGCCATTTCCTGATGCGATGATCGATGCGGCGTTTTTTGATCGCTTCCATGCTTACATTCCTGGCTGGGAAATCCCCAAGATGCGGCCATCGTTCTTCACTCAGCGCTATGGGTTTATCGTCGATTATCTGGCTGAATTTTTCCGTGAAATGCGTAAGCGCAGCTTCGCAGATGCGATTGATCGTTACTTTTCTCTGGGCGACAACCTCAATCAGCGTGACGTGATCGCGGTTCGTAAAACGGTGTCTGGCCTGCTGAAGCTAATGTTCCCCCATGGGGAGTACACAAAAGACGATGTACGGGAGTGCCTGGAATACGCTATGCAGGTACGTCGTCGTGTGAAGGAGCAGCTGAAAAAAATTGGAGGCATGGAGTTTTACGATGTCCATTTCAGCTACATCGACAAGGAGACCCTGGAAGAGCACTTTGTTTCGGTGAAAGAACAGGGCGGCGGTGGTCTGATTCCAGAAGGCCAAGGTAAGCCGGGCGTAGTGCATACTATTGGCCTAAGCGATAAAGGCATGCCGGGTGTTTACCGCATCGAAATGCAGGTAACCGCGGGAAGCGGCAAGCTGGCGATGTCGGGGCTATGGAACTCCACCGCAGCCAAAGAGCAGGTCAAAATGGCATTTGATTACTTCAAGGCCAATGCCAGTCGCATCAGTGGTGCCCGTAAGGTCATGGAGCATGATTTCCACCTCCATGTGGTGGACCTTCAAAATAGCGGTGTCCTGCGCGATTTGTCGTTAGCCAGTTTGGTGGCGTTTTCATCAGGCCTTGTCAGCAAGCCGACGCAAAGCCAAATGGTGGTGCTAGGCGATATGAGCCTGGGCGGAAGTTTAAAACCCGTTCAAAACCTTGCAGAGTGCCTGCAGGTCGCCTTCGATGCCGGCGGTAAGCGAGTCACCCTGCCGATGAGCAGCGCCATGGATATCCCCACCATTCCCGGAGAATTATTTACCAAATTTCAGACCAGCTTCTATGCTGAACCGATTGATGCAGTGGTCAAAGCACTGGGAGTGGATTAAGGCCAATGAGTCATTTCTCATAATCCCTTTGTATAAAAAAAGCCCAGGTTTTTAGGAGTTAGCGCTATGTATCGGATGGGGACGCTCGCAACAGTTTTTTTACTTAACTTCTGCATCACTGGTGCGGCCTTTGCGCAGGCAGTTTCTTCATTAGATTCAGAGATCGCTGCGATCAATGATCAGATTGCTGACGCTGATGCAACGCTTTCATCTTATGACGGCGGTTTAATTAATACACTTGCTGAAACGCGTCGTGAAGCGCTGTTATTGCTACGAACTATGATTGAGAGCCGCCAACAAGCGAAAGAAAGTGGCGCTCAGCTAGAGATAACGCTTCCTGCAGTAGAACCTGATCCAGAACGTGCCGAGCAGTTGTTAGGGGAAATGGCATCCCAACAACTACGTGTAGAGGATGCTGAAAATGAAGCTGCATCTTCAGGTGGCTTGATTCAAGCGCTTGCTTTAAGCCGTGTTGAAACCGAGAAGCTGACTTTGGCTCAATTACAGATGGGTTATTTACAGGCTCGTTATGGCATCGCTTTTCCTGTGATGAACCAACCTAGCCAAGCGGGCACGACAACTAGTCACAACGAAAATACTAGCAGCACAAATGCTAGCGCTGGCGAAAGCTTTCCCTGGGCTGATCCTGATTATCCAAACATTGACTATAGTCTAGCTCCCTTTGAACAAGCGTATAACGAAGGGCATCGGATAGAGGGTTGGTGGACAGTTGAAGAGGAGCTGGCTGCTATCGACGATAGTCTACGAATCATTGCAGTGAACTATTCAGCTTATAAAACAGGCAATATCAGTGGTCTCACCGCGCTCATCGCTCAGTGCCGTGAAGGAGACACATCCCTCATCTTCGTTCAAAACGAATTTTTGAGAGGCGATTTTCGGCGTAATACATTGGATATCACTTATCGAATAGATACCTCTCCTGCACAGTCGACCCGATGGGGCGAGCTTACCCCCCTCTGTCAGCCTTGTTGTCCGGTTGGTGATATCGCCTAAATCTAATCCAGAGGGAGCGGCATGGAGTCCTTGTGCCACGTTATTCTGCAGAGCGTAAAGCAGCCGTCCTGAAGAAGTTGTTACCACCCCATAATCACAGTGTGGCATCAGTAGCAACAGAGGAAGGCATCTCTGATGCGACGCTGTATAGTTGGTTAAAACAGTGTCGAGTAAAAGGAGTGCCTGTGCCAGGTTACACCCCAGGCGACAGCGAATGGTCGCCCGACGCCAAGCTCGCCGTGGTCATCGAAACCGCCACCCTGTCAGAGGCAGAGCTTGGCGCTTACTGTCGCGAAAAAGGCCTTTATCCCGAGCAAATTCAGCAGTGGAAAGCGGCTTGCCTCGAAGGCGCTGGTCGGCAAGAAGATCAGGAAAAAGCGGCGCAAAAGCAACGTAAAGAAGACCGTAAGACCATCAAGCAACTCAAAGCGGAAGTGCGACGCAAAGACAAGGTAGTGGCAGAGACGACGTCGTTACTGGTGCTCTCAAAAAAGCTCGACGCCTTGTACAGCGAAGATCCCGACAGCGGCGAGGACGACTAACGCCGCTCGACGAACGTGCAAGGCTTATCGCGCTATTTGACGAAGCGGTTGTGGGGGGCGCTTCCCGCTATCAAGCAGCCGATATTATCGATGTAAGCGAGCGCACACTAAAGCGTTGGCGATCTGAGTGTGGCACTGTTGTTGAGGATCAGCGTCCACAGGCGGCACAAGGCAGGCAGCCGCATCAGCTGACGCATGAGGAAGAGCAGACCATTTTGAACACGTGTCATCGTCCCGAGTATCAGAGCTTGCCGCCGTCTCAAATCGTGCCCTTACTGGCAGACAACGGCGTCT
>TARA_R110001583_G_scaffold27302_1_pt1 | contig 13360 bp, 13 predicted proteins | sample TARA_R110001583 | Tara Oceans TARA_R110001583 (sample SAMEA4398432) | marine metagenome | biome: Polar Biome; feature: [MES] marine water layer (ENVO:01000295) within the mesopelagic zone...; material: water (ENVO:00002006), including particulate matter (ENVO:01000060) such as...... | reverse complement strand
AGCCCGATGCAGAAGCAGAAGATGTTGAGCAGATGGCTGCTGCTAGAGATAGAAATATGTTAGACTTAGATATGATTGCAGCCGATCCTAATTTGAATTTTAAATCTTTATCTATTAATGACGAAAACTCTCCCATAAGAGCACAAAATACAGTGAACCTAATATCAGAAGTCTCATCTGATAGTGTTCTTGAAAGGCTGAAAGAAGATGATAAAGATGATTTAGACTCTAAGCCAAAGAAGAAGAAAAAGTATAAACCAAAGGACAGATCTCGTAGAAGAAGAAGTGATGTTAAGGGTACCAGCACAGATCATTTAAGAATGGTTTCACACGATAGAAAAAATAAAAGTGATTCAATCACACATCCGTTTGGAAACAAGTACGATCTAAACTCAGACTTTAGACAAATACAAAATGCAGCAAAGCTTCCGAAGCTTACCGAGGAAGAAAGTGATTTTATCAATAGTTTTTTGGATGAAAAAATATCCCAGAGTGCAAAGATGACGTATCGGATAAAATCAACCTTAAAATCACTTGAGAGCAAAATAAGTAATCCTAGGCTAATAATCTCTGAGAGCGATAATTCATCAGAGGAGGAATAATTTTACATGAGTAAAGTGCACAATAAAAAAAGAAACGTTGGAATAATGTATGAACTTCTTTTGCGGTTCATATCTGATTCAATTATTGAAGATAATAAAAAAGCTGCAAAGAGCGCATTATCTATTATAGAAAAGCGATTTGACAAGTCTACAGAGGTGTACAAAGAGTTTAGACTTTTTAATGCACTTGTAAAAACAACTGTAAGCGATTCAGCAATTGCCGCAGCGATTTTGACAGAAGCTAAGTCAGCAGCAAGAAGAGCAAATAGTGAAACATTAAATAAAGAAAAATCAATGCTTATTAGAGAAATTAATCATGTGTTGAATGATTCTAATTTTTACTATAGAAGAATTCCAGAATATAAAGTCTATGCAACAATACAGACGCTTTTAAATAGCTGGAGGCGAGGAGATTCATCTGACTTGTCAAAAACTGTTCAGTATGAGTCTAGAATTGTTGAACACCTGCTATGTGAAAAAAATAAAAAAGAAGATCTTGCAGAAATAGAAAATAAAGATGTTGACGCATTAGTTGTAAAAATAATGACAGAGAAAATTAATAAAAAATACGCAGGAAAACTAAACACCGATCAGAGAGACTTATTGAGAGACTATGTATTCTTTTTATCAGAGGAGAAAGAGGTTGATATTTTAAATCGTCTATCTGAAGTCAAAGAAAAAACACTGAATGACTTAGATGAATACAAAAGATCTACAGACAATAAAGTAATTCTTGAAAAAATAGATATTATAATTGAAAAAATACAAAGTGAAAAAATAGAAGAAGTAAATGACCAAACAATATCTAGGTTCATGACAGTTTCTCAGCTTAAAAATGAACTTAAGGAGGCTTTAAATGAGTAGTGATAATCTTAAACTTTTAACTGAATGGATGCCATTGGCATATACACCTGGAGTAGTTTCTGAATCTAAGATTCAAAATGGAGGAAAGATTATGCTCACGGGTGTATTGCAAAGAGCAAATACATTAAATCAAAACGGTAGAATATATCCAAAGGCTATATTACAAAGAGAAATTTTAAATTATCAAAAATTTATTGCAGAAAATCGAGCACTAGGTGAGTGTGATCATCCCGACTCTTCAGTTGTGGAACTAAGAAATGTTTCTCATGTTATTAGAGATGCAAGGCTTGATGGTGACAATGTAGTCGGTGTTATTGAATTGCTAGATACGCCGAGTGGAAAAATTTTACAAAGCCTTGTAGAGTCTGGCATAACGCTAGGGATATCTTCAAGAGGTGTAGGCTCAACAATGACTGAAGGAAGCACACAAATAGTCCAAGAAGATTTTCAACTTATCTGCTTTGACATGGTAAGTGAGCCTTCAACTCCGGGAGCATTTATGATCAGGGAGGGAAGAGAGGTTTCTCAGTCTGAACTTGATAAGATTTTTACTAGTAGTGATAAAATAGATAGAATTTTTAATGATATATTACGATGGTGAGGGGTAGAAGTGGCAAAATTAAAAAAGTCTCAACTAAAGGGAATAGTTAAAGAATGTCTCGTTGAAATACTTTCTGAAGGTATTCATATAGACTCTGAAAATAAAAAAAGTGCAAACAATAGCAAAAATACACAAAGGGCGGGGTCATCTTCACTTGATAGAATTAGGTATGATCAGTCTAGAGCCAGAACAACAGCACTTGAAGAAAATGCATCTCGTGTTGTAAGTAGTATGACAGAAGATCCAATATTGTCATCAATATTAAAAGATACAGCAAAAACAACTCTGCAAGAACAAAGAATGGCTGAGGCGGGCCGGCCAGTACAACCTGGAAACTATAAAGATGTTGCAGCAGCAACTGTATCATCTAGTAATCCAGAAGATTTATTTGGAGAGTCAGCATCTAAGTGGGCACAGCTAGCATTTGCAGATTCAGTTCCAAAAAATAAGTAATTTTTGTTTAAAACTTGATATTTTTTTGATAAAAAATATAGTCCAAAATATGTATAGATGAAAGACTATAGGAGATTTATATGAATACCAAACTAACACCTGATTTGCTTAAAGCTCTAATCTCAGAAGAGAAAGAGAAAATGCTTAGAGAGATTGATGTTGATGCTAAGGAAACTGATGCATCTGACTATGCAGATTCTCTTGCTAATAAAATAGACTACATGAAAAAGCTTGGAATAGCTGAGTCTAATTTAAAGCGAAAATTACAAGCAGTTGAAAAAGTTAGATCTATGCTTAAAGAAAAAATAGTAGGAGATTTATAAAATGCCTAATAACTACTATGGATATACTGCAATAGATAATATTCCATCCCCTGGCGCAGGATTTGGAAATATTAGCACCCTAGGTGCAAGAAGGCCTGATTCGATAAATTTAATGTTTCAAGGCCCATTTAATGTTGGATCACCGATTGAGATGTCAAGTGATGAGATTCAAACTTATTATCAAGCTAACTGTCTAGATGCCACTGCGCTTGATGGTTATCTTTTTCAGGGATTCAACGCTGATTTTGATAAAAATGGCCCACCCCTTATGTCTGAAGTTGAAACAGGCGGGGACGGCAAGCCAGGAACACCATACATTCCAAACCTTAATTCTCCCGGTGAGACAAATGGCCTTGCCAACGCACAGGCACCATATACCGGACCAAGAGGAAAGGTAACAGATACAGGTGCCCCAGACCCAGCAGGAGCTTCAACAACATGGGGATCAGGAAAAGGCATTCAAAACGATCCTTTAGTAACTTCTAATAAAATAGCAGCACAGACAATAGGTGATTACCCGTCAATCACGGCGGGCCTTTCTACAGCATATTCAGAATCAACTTGATTGAAAGTATAGGGCTATGAGCAGAGATCTTCACTACAATTACTCTAGCTATGACTCTAATTCTGGTGCAGGATATGGTCTAGCAAGAAGAAAATTCCATGGTGAAAGACCATACGGATCCAATCATTACCCTTATAGCTTTGAAGATGATGAGGATGAAGACGAAGAGATTGATACATTTGTAAAGTCAGTTAACGTAGCCAAGCTAAATAGAAAGATTCCACAATATTTTATGGGTGACCCGTCAAATAGAGCTGACAGAGGCTCTTTAACAAAGGGCTATGGGCTAAGTGAATCAGATTTTCCTAAAGCATCTGATACAATTTCACCTTTTTCTTCTAGAGTATTGTACCCATCTGGATTTGATGGAGGTGCTATCGGCACAGGAGGATCAGATCAAGCGTTTAGAACAACAGGTAATTTTAGAAGAACTGGAACACAATATGGATCTTCAAGAGCACCAATGCCAATCGAAGATGATGGTATTAGAATGTACAATATAAGAGATATATTGAGCAAAGAAGATAGAGAAATAATAAAACAACAAGTAAAAGTTTTGAAAGTTATAAATAAACTTAATGCTTGAAAAGTAGTTTTATATGTTATGTTATAATTAAACCTAGAGGTAAAAAATGCCGAACTCACTTTATGAAGAAGCAATAGCTGAAGCGAAAGAGCTTAAGAGTGTTGCTGAACAAAATGCTAAAAATGCAATAATAGAAGCAATTACACCAAAAATAAGAAATTTTATTGAAGATCAGCTTTTGTCTTCTGATAATGAAATAATTGATGAAAATCAGGATTTTTTAAGTGAAACTGTTAGCGATCTAGTTAAAACTGGCGAAGAATCAGTTGAGCTTGATGAGAGTGCAATGGTTGCTTTAATAGAAATGCTAGGTGGCACAGATGCATCAGATGCTTTAAAAAACCAGGGAACAAAAAGAGAGCTCGAAGGCGCGATATTAAATACACTCTCAGAGATGAATGACTCTGACAGGAATAAATTAGTTAAAATTGCTGAAGATATCAGTAAAAATGTTAATAACTTAGAGTCAATGGACATAAGTATTGATGATAGCCAAAAGGTGGAGAATAAAATAATGCCTGATAATGATGACGTTTTATACGAAGTTGACTTAAACGATCTCGCAGAGATGATCGATGGTGAAATGGAAGAAGAAGATATAATTGATCTCGGAGAGGCTGATGATATGGATAGTAATGACACTGATGAAGAATATATGATGTCACTAGATGAGCTTATTAATGAGGCAGTAATAGCTGTTGAAATTGGTGATGCTGAAATAGATCCGGATGAAATTAAAGCATACCTCCAGCCTGAAGATGATGAAGATCTTGAAGGTGATGAAGAGCTTGATATGGAAGATGATGAAGAAGACCTCGCTCTTGATGACGAGATGGATTCAGATGAAGATGAAGAAGAAATGGATGCTGATCTCGAAGAAATGTATGAGATTGATGAATCTGTTCTCCGTAAAGAATTGGCACGCCTCAGAACAATGTCTGAAGGTGATGCATCAAAAATGGCCAGTCATTTTGGCGGAGGTTCTGCAACAAAGGACCCACTTGCTATGACTGACGCTGATATGAACGTTTTAAAAGAGCTGCGCAATGTCAAACGCAGCCTCAAAAAGAAGAGCCGCACAAATCGTGCTCTTAGTGAAAAGCTCAATGAATATAGAAGTGCTGTTAAAACACTTCGTGAGCAGTTGACAGACTTAAATCTGTTTAACGCAAAGCTTCTCTATGTTAATAAGCTTTTGCAAAATAGTGATGTTAATACTTCTCAAAAGAAGACAATTATACAATCACTTGATAATGCAAAGAGTTTAAGAGAAGTTAAGTTGTTATACAGAAGCTTGACGGAGTCTATCAATGAATCAAAGTCAGCAAAACTTTCTGAATCTAAGGTTCGCAAAGCACTTGGATCCTCATCACGCACAACCGGAAGATCTTCTTCTCACCCGGATGCAGGCGCTGAGATGGATCGATGGGCTACGCTAGCCGGATTAAAATAAATACAACTGCTTAGGAGAAAAAAATGGCAAAATCATTTACATTAGATCAGTTAACTGAGGGGATTCGCGCAAGAAACGTAGGCGCGGAGAGCACTCGGCTAATTGAAAAGTGGACCAGAACAGGTCTACTACGCGGACTAGGAGATAACACAAGAAATGCAATGTCGCAACTTCTTGAGAATCAAGCCGCACAGCTCCTTCGGGAGCAAAACTCACTTTCATCTGGTGGTGGTAATATGACCTCCAGCGGCGATATTCGTGGTTTCACGAACATTGCCTTCCCGATCGTCCGCCGTGTATTCGGTGGTCTTGTTGCGAATGAGCTTGTATCCATCCAGCCAATGAGCCTACCTTCTGGTCTGCTCTTTTATCTGGATTACACATATGGTAGCAATATCGGTGGTGACGCCGCACTTGCTACTGGTGATGAGGGAACAAACTCTGCCGAAACATACAGAAGAGGGGATTCAATCTATAACAACCCAACTGGTAAGGGTATCCGAAGCGGATCACTTGCAACAGGCGGAATGTATGACCTCGTTGGTACAGCATATACAAAGGTTCACACAACCTCTGTTCTTGCAATCGGTTCTTGTGTAGCATCTGGCGCATACGGCTCAGGTACAACCATTGATGCTGGAGATTACCTCCATGCAACAGGTTCTGATGGTAAGCTTCTTCAATTCGACCCACAGGTAACAACGCTTATCGAAGAAGATGTTGAAGATGGATCATATAACGGCACCGGTCTATGGTCTGCTGTTGTTCTTGATTACACTAAGGCCAACTTCACCAACCTTGATACAACTCAGGTTAAGGATATATCACTCTTTGTTACGTCTCCAAGCACCGCAGGTGTTACTGGCATTCCTAACAATCAGGGAACATTCCAGGGTGGTAAGAACGTCATTAACCTTAGAAGGCTCAACCAGGTTGGAACATTTACAAACGGTAAGTTCACACCAGCTGCTATGACACAACCAGGGGACACTAACGCTGCTCTTCTTTGCGTCGTTTCTGGTAACCTTATTCCCAAGACCAACGCCGGCCTTGGATCAAACGCTGCACTTAACCAGCCCGGCCTTACAGCATCTTATGCTGTTGGTGCTAGCTTGAACATCGATAGTAATGATGGTTCTGCTCTTACGATTCCTTCGTTTGAGTCTGACTTCAGCACTAGTGATGCCTCACCAGCTATCCCAGAGATAGATATCAAGATCGAGTCAATTGCTGTTACAGCAGTTACCCGCAAGCTCCGTGCTCGCTGGTCACCGGAACTCGCTCAGGACTTGAATGCTTACCACAGCCTCGACGCTGAGGTTGAGCTTACACAGATCCTGTCCGAGCAGATTGCTCTTGAAATTGATCGTGAGATTCTTAATGATCTTCTCACGGAAGCTCAAGGCGCAAACTTCTACTGGTCACGTGCACCTGGTAAGTTCGTTAACAAGAGGACTGGTGCAGAAGCAACTATGGCTTCAACCCTATCTGGAGGTCCTTCCTTCACTGGTACGGTTCGCGAATGGTACGAGACTCTTGTTGAGACCATTATCGATGTTGCTAACGAGATCCATCGCAAGACCCTTCGTGGTTCTGCTAACTTTGTTGTTTGCTCACCAGATATTGCCACAATATTTGAGGCATCGGTTCTCTACAAGCCTAGCCTTAGCCTAGACGGCGACGGACAGGTTGGTAACCCGTTCACACTTGGAGCTACTCCAATTGGTTCGCTTAGCAACCGCTTTACAGTCTATAAGGATCCTTACTTCCCACGGAACAAGATCCTAATTGGCTATAAGGGTGGAAGCTATCTCGAGACAGGGTACGTTTACGCACCTTACGTTCCGCTGATTGTTACGCCTACTATCTTCGCACCGGAAGACTTCACACCCCGCAAGGGCGTGATGACTCGCTACGGCAAGAAGATGGTTCGTGCTGACTTCTACGGAACAGTTACAGTCATGGATCTAAACGTTATCTAAACACTAAGTTTGATAATACACTAAGGGCGACCCGCATGGGTCGCCCTTTTATTTTGTTTATACTGTATTTTTTGCTGTTGCGAAAGATATATAATGGTAGGCCCAGTACATAGCATAGAGCTGAATCGCCAGTGTATTGGAAGCTTGCGAACATAACCTAAAATTACTCATTAAGGAGAAAATTATGCCCAAGGTAAAAATAACAAACACTAAAGGTCTAGTTCAGGAAGCCGGTAGCGGATTCACTGTTGAATCAGTCGCAACACTAAGCGGCGAAGTTAACGTTCCATCACGATCAGGCCTGACATTAGGAGATACAGCTCAGGCAGTTGGTGTTCTTACAGCAAAGATTGATACTGGTATTATAAATCACTCAACAATAAGAACAACACCGGCCCCTGCGGCAAGTCTTGCAACTGGAGCACATACATTAACTGCAGTTAACTTGGGCAAGGGATTTTGCATAGTAACAGGTGCCCATGCGACGACTTCAACTGTGACATTGCCAACAAAAGCTCACATGATAGATCTATTCGGCGGAAGCAGTAACATAACAGTTGGAGATACATTTGTATGGTATCTGCATAATGCAGCAACAACTGTTAACCACAATCTAGTAATAACAGGCAGATCTGGTTTGACTATTGTCGGTTCTATCGGAGTAGCAGCAAATCTCTCAGACGCAGCTGCAACATGGGGCGGAAGCTCTACTGCAACACTTATGACTAGAATCACAAATGTTGACGGTAGCTGTGTAACGTATAGATTAGCATAAGCTAACTTAATTACTATTGTTTAAAGCCCGCACAATGTGCGGGCTTTTCTTTGTTTTAAAAACAGGACTATTTATTTACTGCTATGTTTGTGAATAGTTATTTATAAGGAGCAATTATGCAAAAAATTATTTTTTTCTTAGTATTGGTCGCCCTAGGCTGTAAATCTCAAGAAGATAAAATAGTCGACAACTTAGAAACAGAAGCTGCAATTGAAGAGATTGAGATTCCTTGCGGTTATGAAATAGGAGATGTTGCATGTAATTTTACACTTGAGGATGCGCGGGGTGATGAAGTTAGCTTGAATGACCTCAAGGGTGATATAGTTGTTATAGACTTTAGCACTGCTTGGTGTTATTATTGTCAAATGGCTGCAATTGATGCACAGGCAGTCCAAGATGCATATGAACATCAGGGATTTACATATGTTACAGTCATGATTGAAGGATTTGATAGACTTCCGCCCTCACAAGATCTATTGTCTGAGTGGGAAACACATTTTGGAATTACTACATCACCAGTTCTATCTGGTGATAGCACACTAGTTGATGTCGAGAGTCAGACAGGCTGGAAAGTTGAAGCATGGCCTACGTTCTATTACCTAGATAGAGAATTGAAGATAGTAGAATATCAAAAAGGTTGGTCACAGCCACTTGTAAATGCAACAATAGAATCATTGCTATCTCAATAGTTACATAGAGAAAGATAATAGATATAATCGGATAAATACACTTATGGCAAGTACAGTTAAAACAAGCATAAATTCTAGATTTTATTCTGATCAAGATAGCAATGCAAAAAAGAAAAAGGAAGAGAACATGTCTGATAGTTTTTACAAACAAGCAGCTAAGCAACATATGCAAGAAATTATTGAAGAAAACAAGCAGAGGCAGGAAACAACTGACAAAGGACAAATTGAACCGGTTGATAATCAGGAAAAGATATCCGAAGCTCATTCTGTACCTCTTGATTCACATCAAGAAGATCAAGCGCAACAAGTACAGCATATTGTGCAAGAAACCAGCATAAGTGAAAGTACTGACAATCAGAACACACCTAGCACAGATTCTAGTGATTTTTCAGATTTTGATGATTTTGATTTTGTTGAAGCATATGATGACGATCCTATTTCACAGGACGAACAGTTGCTTCCCGATAATAGGGCACCAAGCGCAATTAATTGTGCATTTATAGGCATTGGCGGTGGCGGAGGAAAATTAGCAAAAGCGTTTTTAGATCTTGGCTATACAAAAACACTATTGATTAATACAACTGTAAAGGACCAGCCAGAAGGAGTCCCGTCTGAACACTTTTTGTTAATTCCCGGTGCTGACGGAGTAGGAAAAGATATTACTCTTGGTAAGAAGGTATTGTCTGAAAGCAGTGCATCTGTAGAGGACGCGCTAAGAACAAGAATTGGAAAGGTCGATTGGCTTTTTGTGCTGGCAGGTGGCGGTGGTGGCACCGGAAGTGCATGCGGAGCACTGCATCTTTCTCTTGAGAGATACCTAAAATCAACAGGAGGAACAGGAAAGGTTGTGTATGTAATAACAAAACCGTCATCACAAGAACTTTTAAACCCTACAATAACCACAAATTATGAATCTCTATCAGCTGATGTTGCATTGCAACCGCATATATTAATAGATAATGAAAAGCAGTTACAGATACTAAGAGGAAAAGTAGGAATGCTAGGTATGTATCCTACAGCAAATAAGAATTTTGCAAAACTCGTGATGCAAGTATTAAAATTAGCTAGCGAAAGCTCTCCAATCCAGTCATTTGATTCAAAGGATCTAGAAAGAGTATTAGGGACATCTGGAAGAATGGTTATTGGAAGTACTGTTGCTAGAGATGTAAGCAAACAAGATATTGGTGCAATGTTATATCAAGGGTGTTTAAAATCATCTCCGTGTCCGTCTCCAGCAGGAAGGGCATCAACAGGTGTAATGCTTCTTATTATTACACCTGAGATGGGATCTGACCCTAGTGTAAGTAAGAAGCTTGAGGCTGCATTTTCATATGTTGGCGGAAGAACTGACACGCTCTTTTCGGGCGTTTATGTAAAGCAGCCTCTACCAGGACTAATTGCAATATCTGTAATCGGCGGATTTTAATTAAAAAAAAATTTAATTTACTATCAGTGCCATGACTAGTAGCCTATAGTAATTTTTTTTTGATTAGAATGACTCATATCCGGACAATATGTATGAATAAGAGCATATTTACCGGAGAGTCAAGTGGCCATATTCGCATCAAGTAGTAACCCGACACCTTTTGGATTTTTCGATAGTGAGTCTTCATTTCAGGTAGAGGCTGACAGGGTTGTTACATTTGTTAAGCGAAAGCTAGGTGATGATATCCTTAGCGTTGAATTAACTAAAAAGCAAATATGGGGAAACTTAGAAGAATCAATTCTTGAATACGGATCAATTCTAAATCAGTATCAAGCAAAATCACAACTTGTCCAATTTTTAGGAATGCCTACAACGGGATCTGATGGTGAGATGTCAGGTTCTGAGGGGAAATATCCAAGAGAGAATCTAGATTATCTTACAAGATTTGCTGAGCCCTATGCTGCAGAGGCTGGAGTTGGTGGATCATATGACACTATGTCAGGTAGTATAAACCTTCATAGAAATCAGCAGGATTATGATATCTATAAAGAGCTTAAGGATGAGTCAGGAAATCAAATATTTTCTTCAAGCTTGAATCCTAGAAGAACAAAGCTTCAAATTGCTGAAGTATTTCACTTCAATCCTCAGGCAGCATACAGATTTTTTGATACAACTTCAGCAGTTAATTACTTAAATAATGAGTTTAGTTTTGAGTCATTTACACCTGAGACAATATTTTATGTTCTCCCAGTTTTTGAAGATATCCTTAGGGCAGGACAGCTTGATTTATCAAACAGGGTTAGACGATCAAACTATTCTTATAAGATGATGGGAACAAAAATAAGAATATATCCGACTCCAACTGACTCAAATCCAAAAAAGCTATGGATTAGAATTAAATTCTTTTCTGATCCGCTTAATCCCGCATATCTTGATGACACAATAGGTGGAGTGTCTAACATGTCAGATCTACCATTTGGAAATCTGAAATACACGAATGTAAACAGCATAGGCAGACAATGGGTAAGACAGTATACACTTGCATTATCAAGAGAAACACTTGGGATAATTAGATCAAAGTTCTCAACAGTCCCAATTCCCGGGTCCGATCTTCAGTTAAACGGTGGTGAGCTTATAACACAAGGAAGAGAGGATAAAAATGCATTAATAACGCAGCTTAGAGAGATGCTGGATACAATGACGTATGACAAGCTGATGGAAACAGCGGCGACTCGTGCAGAGTCAATCCAGAAGCAATTAAGACATGTTCCGATGCCTAACGGCTTAGCAATTTTCATGGGGTGAATGACACATGGCACGACTTTTTATAACACCGCGAGAAATAGACTTTATCAATGACATAGCAAAAGAAGTTGTCAAAGATGTTGTAGGACAAAAGATATATTATTTTCCAATATCTGAAGTGAAATCAAATATTCATGATGTATATGAGGAATCTCCAAATAAAGTTTTTGAAAATCCCATTGAGATAGATGCAATGGTTAAGTATGAGCCTCAAGAGATTCGAGCTAACTACTTCGGAAGTGAAGAGTTTTATACAATTGAATGTTATGTTCAGCAAAGAGATTTAATTGATAAGGGTATACAAGTTCAAGAGGGTGATTTTTTTAGCTACGGTGAGATTTTCTTTGAAGTGATTCAGGCACCAGATACTAGCACTATATATGGCCAAGTTGAGCACGGAGGATTTACAACAATTACAGGTAAACAGGCAAGAAAGGGACAGTTTCTTTCAAAGGTATTTGGACCAACAGACGAGTCATACTCAGATCCAGATGCAGTTCAAGATACTTTTGTTCAACAGCGAGGCTTTCCGCAAAACAAGCTTGGTGAAACAGGAGACGTCAGAGAGTTACAGAAAAAAGGTGTACTTGAAAAACCAATATCTGAAAAGCCCGCTGAGGTTTCTAAAAAGGGCGACAAGACAGGTGCTGGGTCAGCATTTTATGGAGATGAGTGCGAATAATGTCAGACTCAGATATAAAGATAAAGCCTGCAATACAATCTGGATATGAAGGTACAAATGTTCCGGAAGATTTCTTTATTCCGCCTGTTGGAATAGAGGATGCAGATAGAGCACTATTTAATCTATTTGACAAGAGATTGGCTTTTGAGGTTGAGATAGATCAACAGGTAACAAGAGTCCCAGTTGTCTTTGCAGCAGGTGAAAGATTTGCCCTTACAAGAAGAAGGCAGCCAGTTAGAGATAAAAATAATGCATTAATACTTCCAATTATTTCTATACATAGAAATTCAATAATACATGATCCTGCTCAGTCAGGATATGGTACACCTATATCTCATAGAGACCAAGCTACGTATGTTGTAAAAAAGAGGCTAAGTAAAAAAGATAGGGAGTATCAGAAGATTATAAACAAACTTTCAATTGCGAATCAGTCAAATGTTGCTTCTGTTGAAAATTTCCAAAATAACGTTTCAGGATCAGCAGCTGATAGAGATGCAATTCCAGGAAGAATTGCATCAAGAAGAGAACGAGGAAACTCAAAGCTTGTACAAAATCCAACCGGGTATCATCTTGCACCAAGCTTAGGTGATAATATTTTTGAGATAATTACTGTTCCGTATCCTACATTTTTTGTAATTGAATATGAGATTATGTTTTGGACACAGTATATGTCACAGATGAATCAGCTTATTGAATCTATGATGGCAAGATTCGATGGTCAGGGACACGAATTTCAACTAGAGACGCCAACAGGATATAAATTTGTTGCATATGTGAAATCACCTATTACAACACAAGATAATTTTAGCAATTTTTCTGACGACGAAAGAATTATAAAATATTCATTTAATATATCAGTACCAGCGTATATGATAGCACCGCAGCAGCCAGGATTGCCAAGCCCTTTTAGAAGATTTTATTCATCTCCTCATATTGAGTTCGGCATAAAAGGTGTAAGTACAGAAGTATATACACAAGAACCGGTTGGGGTTATTCAAAATGATCCGAATAAATTTATATTAAGTGATATTAATACAGATAATTTAAATACACC